>ERZ780076.683-NODE-683-length-14008-cov-4.000430_pt1 | contig 14008 bp, 9 predicted proteins | sample MGYA00511022_ERZ780076 | MGnify/ENA primary metagenome ERZ780076 (study PRJEB29588, sample SAMEA2148733) | human gut metagenome | biome: human gut; feature: human-associated habitat; material: faeces | place: Denmark | collected 2008/2010 ... | reverse complement strand
GAATTACATTAAATCATACCATTTAATCTGTCATTTGTGAACTGTCTATATCCACTGTTCATATATCTTTGTAAAGTTCAAACTAAAATCCGGTTAAAATTTTATATAAAAACACTTGATTTTTTTTATCATCTAATGTATAGTGAAACAAACGCAAAGGTGTGTTTCTAAGAAATATTCTTAGGGAACACACCTTTTTTTATTTGTTTTATAAACTTTATAATGCAAATAACGTTTTAAGCGCAATTCGGCTTAATTCTATTAGAAAAAGGAAGTGTTTGATATGGATAACATCGACAGAAAAATAATTCATCTTTTACAGAGCAATGCAAGAACACCACTCAAATACCTGGCCAACAAGGTCTTCCTTTCTTCGCCGGCAGTTTCAGCAAGAATCGAAAGATTAGAAAAGGCCGGTATCATCACCGGTTACCACGCAAGTGTGGATCACGAAGCACTGGGGTATCATATAACCGCTTTCATACATATGGCGCTGGATCCAAAGCTGAAACCGACCTTCTATCCATTTGTGGAGGCCTGTCCTAATGTACTTGAGTGCAACTGTGTGACCGGAGCGCATTCAATGCTTATGAAGGTATGTTTTCCTAACACCATGGATCTGGACTCTTTCATCGGTCAGCTCCAGAGATTTGGAAGCACTGAAACCCAGATTGTATTCTCAACACCTGTTCCTACAAGAGGCATAGTGATCGACACCGAGGATGTCGACTCTTCCGAGGCAATGTAATTCTCTCTTATAAAACAAGCCGGAAATGCATGAGATACTTTATTCTCATAAGCATATCCGGCTTATTTTAATTATACATATTCTGGAACTTCTTAAATGTATCATCATTCTTCAGGAGATAATCTGTATTCTCCTTAACATACTGATACATGTCCTGTATATACTTCGATGCTGTAACATTCTGTATATATTCATTCACATCACCAGAAAGCTGTGAATTGTCGATCTTGTAGCTTCCGTCAGTCTGCTTTGCAACATAGAACGATCTTATATCCAGCGGCTCGCTATCCACATCTTTTATCGTGAGATTTGAAAGCGCATATATGATATACTCTCCTGCATTCTTCCCCGGAACCATATAGCATTTGGTTCGGTTATATGCGGTTATGTACTGCGCCGCTATCTCTACGCTCTTCATATCGTCAAACTCAGAAGGATTTGTCACAAGTCTCTTTAAGGTAGTCTGATCGGCATTTGCCCTTGCAAGTAGGTAATTGCTTATTAGCTGGTTGATCTCGTCTATCGTGCACAGGCTGTAATTTGCCCCAGCCGGGATCTCGATATTTACCGAATTGTCCCGCCCTGTGATATCATCTGCAAATATAGTTGTATTGATATGGAAAATGTATATATATCCGCATACCAAAACAACAAATATTGTCCACAAAAGTGCAAGGGTTTTTCCCGCTGGGCCATACATGTTATACCTTCTTAGACCGGATCTCCTGCCGCGTGAAGCTGCGCTCTCCAAATCATCGTCATCTTCATCGTCAAACATATCTCCAGTATCCGGTGCCTCGTCCATATCTTCAGGATCGTCAATTACATAATCCTCATACAGTCTTACCTTCTTGGGCATGTCATCATCGCTCTCATCTGGATCAATACTGGATCCATCATCCCCACCATCTATATCAGCAGCATCTATATGAGCAGCATCCACATCCGTATCGTCCGGCTCCACATCGTCTTTGTCTGTGTCGTCCATGTCTGCGGCATCCTCATCAAAATTATTCTCGGCATCTTCAGGCATGGCATTCATTTTACGCTGTGTCATATCTATGTTGTTTTCCTTTATTCTATTCTTATTTTTCCCTTTCATATCTGTCACACATCCTTACCCGAGCAAATTAAAAAAGCGTACCAGGGCGGAGTCGAACCGCCCGTCATGGCTCCGGAGGCCATTGCCGTATCCGATTGGCTACTGGTACACAGTTGGTATAATACTACAAAAGTGTAACTTTGGCAAACTAAAAATCTCCCTGAGAAGAAAAGCCGCATATAAAAAGACGGAACCTCCACACATGGAGAATTCCGTCTTTATTTATCACCGATATATCCGCCCGTTACATTGTAACTGAAACGAATTTGACTATGAATAAGAGTGCGATGATCGTAACTACGATATCCTGCTTCTTGTACTTACCTGTGAACAGAGTGATAAGAACATATGTGATGGCACCAAGACCAATACCATTTGAAATTGAGTATGTCAGTGGCATCATGAGGAATGTTACGAAAGCAGGAACTGCTGAACGCATATCTTCCATATCAACCTTTGCAAAGTTCTTAGCCATGAGAACACCTACAAATATAAGTGCCGGAGCTGTTGCGCATGATGGAATGATATTTGCAACAGGGCTGAGGAACAGACATACTGCAAAGCAGAGTGCTGTAACTAAACTTGTAAGACCTGTTCTACCGCCGGCTGCGATACCTGATGCTGACTCTACGAATGTTGTACATGTTGATGTACCGAGAAGAGCTCCTGATACAGTACCAATAGAATCACACATCATACACTCATCAAGCTTCATTGGATCACCCTTCTCATCAAGCATGTTAGCCTGAGAGGCTGCGCCATAGAGAGTTCCAATCGTATCAAACATATCTACCAGACAGAAGCTGACAACGAGCATGATTGCTGAGAACACACCGCCGATATACTCAGCCGAAAATGCATCCTTCCATGCCTGTCCCTTAAATACTCCGAGAAATCCGACTGAACCGAAATCCTTGAATGACTGTCCGATGGATGAGAAATCAAAGTTAGGTGCCTGAAGCATCATAACATAATATAATACTGTTGATACAAGGATACCTATGATGATATTACCCTTTACATTGAGTTTTGCAAGGATTGCAATAATTATAAATCCAACAAATGCGACCACTGGAGGAGCAATCTGTGCTATAGCCTCCTTTGCGCTGCCAGCGCTTGATATAACACCGTGGAAATCAAAGAACTGTACAAATGTGTATGGATTGTCCTGGATGAGTGTTGCATTCTTCAGTCCAATAAGTGCTATAAAAAGACCGATACCTGCTGGAATTGACTTTTTGAGACACTCTGGCATTGCCACTGCAATATACTTTCTAAGACCTGTCACTGAGAGGATCAGGAATACGAGACCTGATACAAATACTATTACCAGACCTGCCTGGTAACCTCTGATTACACTGACACCTGCAAATGCTGCACCTGCAACGAATATCGTGCAGAAGAATGAGTTGAGTCCCATTCCACAAGCCTGTGCAAATGGCATGTCTGCAAAGAACGCCATGAGGAGTGTTCCCACTACGGCAACTAAGATAGATGCTATGAATACAGCATTCCATACTGTACCAAGCTCACCAGCCATATCTGGAACTTCCCCCGCCAGCCATCCATTGCTGCCCTCGCCTGCTACCTGATTCGGATTGACCAGAACGATATAAGCCATGGCAAAGAATGTTGTGAGACCTGCCATGATCTCGGTCTTGATAGTTGACCCACGCTCTGAGATTTTGAAGAATTTGTCCATGATTACTCTCCTTTTTTCTTTATAGTATAATATAAACAAATACCCATCTATTTTATATCAGCATTTGATATTTTTTCAACTATTTTTTAAAAATCATTAATTTTCTATAAATAAATTATCCACAAAAAACACCTCCGGGAGCCGGCCTGGATATATCTTCCAAGCAGCTCCCGAAGGTGCCTATCTTATCTGTATTTTCAACATTCAAATCGCCACTTATTTGACAATTCCCTTTACGACGCCCTTTACTACTTTGTACTTAACACCTGAGATCTTTACAATACCTGTTGTCTTGTATGATACTCTGCCGCTCTTTACATAGTACTTAACGCCAGTCTTTGGACTCTTCACAACGCCAGTCTTGCTGCCCTGGAATACACCCTTTACAACGTAACACTGGTTACCACTTGCAGGATTCTTGATAAATCCTGTGTATCCATACTGTACTATACCCTTTCTGATATAGTAGATCTTTCCTGTCTTTGGACTCTTTGCAAATCCTGACTTGGCATTCTGGAACTTTCCTTTATATATATAGCACTGCTGTCCTTTTGCATTCTTGTAGAAGCCTATGTATGAAGAATATACCATACCGTTCTTAACAAGCCAGATATTTCCTGTCTTGCTGCTTGTCACAAGGCCCTTATATGCAGCCTGGACAATACCCGCCTTTACATAGTACTGGATACTATTGCTCTTTACAAATCCGGTGTAATTCTCCTGAACAACACCCTTTATGTAATAGTATGTAACTCCATCTACAGTTACGAGCCCGTTCTTTGTTACATCTGGTGTTGGTGTTAAATCGACATCCTTATAAAGGTATGCATCATCCCATGTTCCCCAGGCACTACCTGTCGCCGTCGCTCTCATTCCAACCATAACTTCGGTAGTCTCATTTACTGTGAATCTGATCTGTGGATTCTGCCAGATCTTCCAGCCCTGTGGAACTGCAGGTGCGGATGCGAGTTCTGTATCTCCAGCTTTTGCATACACCTCATATACGTCGTTATCTCCATTTGCACCACCCTGAAGATATACACTGAACACGTACTCTCCCGGCTCAAGTGTGATGGTCTGATATACATCATATGTGAAATCTGATGAATTGTAGTAATGACCACAATAAGCACCGTTTCTAAAATCTTCCTTTGCCTTGATTGCAAATCCCTTGCTTGTATCAGCAATTGTCCATCCCTCGTTTCCTGACTCAAATCCAGGATTTGCAAGGATATTTTCTTTTAATATAGATACATTGCAGCTAACGCCTACTTCCTCATCGTTTACTGTGATAGTTCCGTTTACAGTACATGTTCCTGCACCGTAATTCTTGATCTTATCAAGCGCTCCATCCTCCCATGTGATGTCTGCGCTCTCCGAATTGCCATCGTTGTATTTTACTGTTGCTGTCTCTGGGAGCGCAACATTCTCTATATCTGTTATTACAACCTCAACATCTTCAACTGATATTGATACTACCTCTCTTTTTGCCTTTGTTCCTGTGTGAACATATGCAAATGTTTTAAGTGACTCAAGTGGATGTCCTGTGAAATCGAACAACGCCTGATTGTCAACCGCTGATCCGCCATACCACTTTCCTGCATCAGCTGCGTCGTACTCTCCTGCATAGGATGATGCCCAGCCTGAACCGTACTGCTCCCAAGCTGCCTTGTTGGCTGCGAGGATATCTGCAGCATTGTCAGCAGATGAATCATATACATTTACAGGCAGCCATGCCAGCTCCCAGTAGAATACACCGATTCCTGATGAACCTGTATTCTTTACAGCCTTGATAACTGAGCTGATCTCATTCGCCTGACCCTGAACTGATATATCATAAGTTGTCGAGTCGTTTACACCCTTTCTCACTGTGTTGTCATGACCGTCACCATCATCGAGAGTGTATGCCCATGATGTCTCTGCCACCATGACCAGCTTTCCGTATGTGTCTGCCACGTTCTTGAGAACTGATGTGAGGTTTTCTAATGTACCATGCCATACAGGATAATACGATGATGCAAATACATCATAGTCCACATTGTATGTATTGAGATTCTTTGCATAATTTGCATAAGTTCCATATTTCTCAGGATTGGCGAAATGAATAGCAACAAGGATATTCTTGTCTATGGCTCTCACTGCCTCACTTCCAGCATTGAATATCTTAGCCATATTTTCCCAGTTCGTGGATGACTCACCACATATTCCATTTGTCGTCTCATTTCCGATCTGAACCATACCCACATCAACGCCTGCATCAAGGAGTGTCTTAAGACTCTCTGATGTGTAGGACTTAACTGCAGCTACCTTCTCGTCAAGAGTGAAGTCTGACCATGCCTTTGGCACCTGCTGCTTACCTGGGTCAGCCCAGAAATCTGAGTAGTGGAAGTCCACAAGGAGTTTCATGCCTGCTGCCGTTGCGTACTGACCGATCTTCTTTGCGGTCTCAAGGTCGTTGTCACCACCGCCGTAGCCATTTCCCTCTGAGTCATATGGATCATTCCATACACGAACACGCACATAGTTGATACCGCAGCTTGCAAGGAACTTGAAGTATCCAATATCATCGAGTTCGTTGCCATCAAAATCATAGTACTTTACACCGCTGTTCTTCAGTGATACATATGATGACACATCAACACCCTCTATGAATGACTGTTTCTGTCCATTTAGGTCTGTGTAAGTAAGATCTGCCACACGGTCAACATATATTCCAGCCTCTACAGGCTCTACTACATCTGAGTCATCTGTAAGCTTACAGAGCTTTACATTGTCTATCTTGCCCCAATATCCCTTGGCAAGACTGCCCTTGAATGAAATGCTGACATCAGTTGTATCCTCAAGAACGAACTCTTCTGTCTCATTTGTTGCCCATGCATCCCATCCGGTCGTGGCTCCAACAGCCTGTGACTTATCAGCGACAGAAACTGTGAGTCCTGTATCCTGGGCATCGCCCTCGACATCATACTCCAGCTTGTATGTTCCCGCAGGAACAGCCTCTACAGTCTGTGTGATGCTGACATCAGCCGCATCTGAAGCCCAGATATTAAGATAATATGTGGAGTTTACATTACTTCCACCGTTTTTTACAACAAGCTCAGCTCCCGATCCACTCTCTATAGTCCAGTTACTGCTGTCTCCTGTCTCAAAATCACCGTTTGTGATCTTCTGTGTATCTACCCAACTCTCCGCAGCTTTCGCTGTTATAAGTGATGCTCCCGATCCAAAGATCTGCCCTATCACAAGCGCTCCTGCGAGAATTGCGCAGCCAACCTGCTTTACAATTCTCATTTTTCTCATATAAGCCCTCCTAAAATATGTTAGTTAATATACAGACACTTTATATGCGCTAATGATTCGCAGCGTCTGCGTGCAACAGTTGCGCAACCGTTTGTTCTTATGGTTATATATTAACATATTCGTTTTATAGTTACTATGTCGTTTGTAGACAATCTTTCGGACTTTTTATTGTGTATTATGCATATGGTGATGCGCAATTTAAGCGCAATATATGTGCGGTTTTATGCGCAACATCATAATGTTGTGTTATGTATTTTTAAATATGCACAATTGAAAATCGGAGTTATGGGAAATAATGGAATGTGGGTTATGGGGAATCCCTGGGGGAATGTGTTTTCCACTGTTTTGACTGCTTCGGAACTCCTGGGGAGATATCCGAATTTTCCTATATTGATAGATTTTCTGTAGAAAAGGATAATTTTATCCTGAAAAAGTCATTTTACATTTGAAAAGTTATAAAGTATGAGATTTTTTTCCTGAAACATTGTTTTTACATAGTTTCAGGAAAATTTTCTCCTAAATAACGGTTTATCAGCACAAAAAGGAAAATAGCTTGATCTTCCATCAGGTTATCTTAGCCTTGTGATCAGTTTCCCCTATCGTCAAAGCGTTACCTGGAACGTAATATATCCATCCTTGTCGCATTTGGCTGTTATCTTGCCCTTATGGGCCTCCACTATTGATTTTGCAAGGGAAAGTCCTATTCCGGAGCCACCGGTCTCGGAATTTCTTGAGCTGTCCGGTCTGTAAAATCTCTCAAACAATATGTCCTGGGAACCTTCATCCATTTCATCCGTAAGATTTCGAAGCATAAATCGAACTTTTCTGCCATCACGTCTCAGCGATATGTCTATAGGCGTTGTCTCGACCGCATATTTCATGGCATTATCCACCAGTATGCTTATAAGCTGACGAATGGAATTCTCATCTCCCGTATACTTTATTCCATCTTCAATATCAGCATTTATCTTCTTGCCTCTAACTTCTGACAAGGTTGAAAAATGGTCTATCACCTCATATGCGACCTCTGAGAAATCAAACTCGGACTTCTCCCTTGGCTCAGGATTCTCGTCCAGCCTTGACAGGGCAACCATCTGATTTGTTAGTGACGTAAGTCTCCTTACCTGGTCTCTGGTGTTCTGAGTCCACTCGCTCTCACCATTCACCATCTCTATAACCTCTGTATTTGCATCTATGATGGTAAGAGGTGTCTTGATCTCATGGCTCGCGTCAGTGATGAATCTCTTCTGCTTCTCATAGCTGTCAGCCACAGGCTTGAATATCTTCTTCGACCAGAAAAGCACCAGCGTGAATACCGCAAGAAATCCCAGCAATGAAACTCCAACGCTGTACACCAGCGTATTTTTGAAAGACTCAATCTCCTGACGGCAGTCCACAAATATTATCCTGCTTCCACCTGTCTCATCATCACAGTCCACCACCATATATCTGTATATATCTATGAACCCTTTATCAATACCGTCAGCAATTATCTGCTCAGCGTACGATTCTGCATCAGACTCATTAACAGCCGCTATATTATCGAGACTGTAAGAAACCACAATTCCATCCAACACAACCAATGAAAAATATCTGGTCTGAAACGGTGTTTCCGGTGAGAATTTGTCACCACGCTTCTTACCAAGCTTTTCAGGTGGCTGTATGTTTTCGGATTCATCCTGTTTTGTGACCGCATTTCCATCCGACTCTCCTGAGTTCGATGGCAGCTGCCCATCTTTATGATCTGGCATCAGTTCCTTCATAAAATCTCGGCTGTCAAACTGTCCATTGTTGTCCGCAAGTTCATCCAGTGTATCATCAGCCCTTGAAACCATACGTACATAATTGGCAACGTTCAATATACTCATTATGACAAACAGAACGCCAAATGTAGATGCCATCGCCGCAAATATAAACCTCTTCCTAAGATTTTTTATCATATACTATCCTCTTTTCACCTACGCATAAACTCTAAATTTATTCAGAATATTCCAGTGTATATCCCTGATTTCGGACTGCCTTTATCGACACCTTAGAGCCTATCTGTCCCAGTTTTTTTCTTAGATATGATATATTTACCCACACTACGCTTATCTCAGTATCGGTGTCATACCCCCATATCTTCTCCATCATGAGCTCTGCAGATATTATGGATTTCTGATTTGCCATGAGAAGCTCCATGATCTGATACTCTTTGTTCTGCAGCTTGACACTTCCACCATCAGAACTGAGTTCATAGTTAAGACTGTTCAATGTGCAGTCACCATATATCACATCGGTGCTTACAGCCTCGCTCTTTCTTCTGGTTATAGCACGTATCCTCGCAAGCAGTTCCTTCGTATCAAATGGCTTTGCAAGATAATCGTCGGCACCGAGATCAAGTCCATTGATCTTATCATCAGTCTCTGACTTTGCAGTGAGCATTATGACTGGCACATCACAGCCCTCCGATCTGATCTTAGACAGCACTGTAAATCCATCCATCTTTGGCATCATGACATCAAGTATAACCCCATCATACACCCCCGCCATAATATAATCATAGGCTTCCTGCCCATTATATACCGCATCCACAGAATAATTATTATGTTTCAATATCACCTGAAGGGCACTTGAAAGAGCCTTCTCATCCTCCGCAAGAAGCAATCGCATAATCTCATCTCCGTTTCACTTTATTGTCAGACAGCATATGCTTAAGCCATCCTTATAATCCATATTATAAGCGCAAAGCTTAAATCAAACTTAAACTCTCAATACATCCGCAATAGTCTGCACCAGTTTACCTATATATACCATACATATTCCTGTCCCTTTCTCCTGTATATCTTCATTGCAATTATATTTTACGAGGTACAGTATTTCAATATAGACAGGTGAAAAGCGATCAATACTACACGAAAAAGCAAAACAAAAAAACCTTACGGTCTACCCTGAAGTAAACCGTAAGGCAATCATTCTTATTTTATATTCAAATCGTGGAACAGATTAAACGTTCATCTGCTTTGCAACCTCAGCTGCGAAATCCTCGTTCTTCTTCTCCATTCCCTCGCCGACCTCGAAACGAACAAACTTAACGATCTTGAGATCCTTGTTTACTGACTCAAGGTACTTGGCAACTGTCTGCTTTCCATCCTCAGCCTTTACATATACCTGATCAAGAAGGCTGATCTCCTTAACCTGCTTTGAGATACGTCCCTCAACAAGACCACTGAATATCTTGTCTGCAACGATTGCGTCCTTATCAGCCATAGCAAGCTCTGCAAGCTGTGCCTTAGCCTCCTTTGAAAGGAAGTTGAATAAGAAGTTCATGTTGCTCTTCTTCTCTTCGTAAATAGCTACATCCTCAGCGCTCCATACGCCATCAACAGCCTTTGCGATCAGCTTGTTAAGGATTGGCTTTGGAAGTGTATCAGGTGCATTGAGTGCACTGTCAACTGTGATCTCCTTGAGCTTAGCCATAGCGTCTGCTGAGATGTCTGCTCTGCTGATGTACTGTGGGTTCATAGCTGCGATCTGCATTGCCACATTCTTGAGAGCTTCCTTTGCAGCGTCATCGCTTGCGCCGTTGCCAGCTACGATAACACCTATTCTACCATTGCCATGTAAGTAATCAACAACTACATCACCTGTAACCTTCTCAAATCTACGGAATGATAACTTCTCTCCGATCGTAGCAGTCTTGTCAACAAGCTCCTCCTTAAGTCCGTTCTCACCAAGAAGTGCCTCAACATCCTCTCCATCCTTGCCACCAACAAGTGATGAAGCAAGTGCCTGATCAGCTATCTGCTGAACAAATGTCTGGAATATCTCATTCTTAGCAACGAAGTCTGTCTCTGAGTTAACCTCAACAACAACACCTGTTGTATCATTAACTGCTGCACGGCAGATACCCTCTGCTGCGATTCTGCTTGCCTTCTTCTCAGCCTTAACCGCACCGCTCTTACGAAGTACATCTACTGCTGCTTCCATATTACCATCAGTCTCTGCAAGTGCCTTCTTGCAATCCATCATACCGGCACCTGTAAGCTCTCTTAACTCTTTAACCTGAGCTGCTGTAATTGCCATCTTTTTCTACCTCCAAATTTGAATATTGACATTCTCATAATCATGTTTATGTCATTTTATTTAAGCTTTTCAGCCTGTATATGTCTCTTTAAAAGTCACGGGATAATACTTTTTATTATATTACCCCGTTACTTTTTATAATCATTTATTACTTGTAATCAATTATGATCAACTACAGATTACTCCTCTGTAGCCTCCTCAGCCTCTGCCTCTTCTACTGAATCAGCGTCAACGCCCTGCTGAGCCTCGATAACAGCGTCTGCCATCTTTGAAACGATAAGCTTTACAGCTCTGATAGCGTCGTCGTTACCAGGAATTACATAGTCAAGCTCCTCTGGATCACAGTTTGTATCAGCGATACCAACAAGCTTAATTCCAAGTGACTGAGCCTCCTGGATACAGATTCTTTCCTTCTTAGGATCAACAACGAAGATCATGTCTGGGATTCTCTTCATGTCCTTGATACCACCAAGGTTCTTCTCAAGCTTCTCCATCTCTTTCTTGATCTGGATAACTTCCTTCTTTGGAAGAACATCAAATGTACCGTCCTGCTCCATCTCCTCGTACTTCTTGAGAGTAGCGATTCTTGTCTGGATTGTCTTGAAGTTTGTAAGCATACCTCCAAGCCATCTCTCATTTACATAGTACATACCGCAACGCTCTGCCTCGCTCTTGATTGAGTCCTGAGCCTGCTTCTTTGTACCAACAAAAAGGATTGTTCCGCCGTTTGCAACACAATCACCGATTGCATTGTAAGCATCGTCAACCATTCCTACTGACTTCTGAAGATCGATGATGTAGATACCATTACGCTCTGTGTAGATGTATGGCTTCATCTTAGGGTTCCATCTTCTTGTCTGGTGTCCGAAATGTACACCTGCCTCTAATAACTGTTTCATTGAAATAACGCTCATTTTTTCTACCTCCATGGTTAAAATCTTCTGCCAGTATCAACTCTTTGGACCACCCGAGCACAGGCACCACGCCAACTATCAACCAGCATGTATATTTGTTCTGCGCACTCACGCAATCGACATTGTAACACAAAAAAAAAGTGCATTCAAGCACTTTTTTTCTGTATGTCAAATATATTGATCACTCATCTGTTTTTCACTTATTTCGCTCTATTCTTTATACTGCTTATTACATATGAAACACTGGCAATAACGAACAGCAGATATCCTATAGCAAGGTCTCCCCAGAACGTGCTTTTCTGATCTACCACATCAAGGATATCGAACATTTCCTTGTAACAATCTGAAAATGCCATATCATAACCATAGTCACTGAACTCTTTATAGAGCTGTAAGCTGACGCTGAGTCTCTGAGAAATATATATCATGCCGATACACAGCACTACGCATATGATTATTCCCTTGATATCCAGACACTTACCAAATTTCTTATATCCCATCATAGCACATATTACCATGACCGCGCCTGACATTCCTGCGATATATCCCAATTTGTATACAATAACCCACATTGCAACACCCACGAGCGATCCCAAGAACGCTCCGACAATTCCAGTCACAACATTTGAACTGACAGTCTCTTTCCCAAATGTCTGTGTGTTCATTGCTGGCTGTGCATATCCCTGATTCTGGTTATACGAAACATCTACACCAAAGCTCTGTTGATCAATGCCATTTCCATAAGATCCCTGGAACTGTCCATTCTGATTGGTATTATATCCATACTGCTGTCCACCATAATTTTGGTCATAACCATACTGCTGTCCTGCATAATTTTGATCATAGCCATACTGCTGTCCTGCAAATCCATTTATCTGCTGTTCTTCGTTATTCATCATTTTATCCCCCTTTTTATCCCTCTACTGGTGTCCGAGCAGAATCCATACAATCCCGCCATTTGTTTCATTTCCAGTAAATGTATATGTTCCTGACACAAGGCTGTTCGAATACCCTGATCTGAGCAGCCAATCATAATACTCATCTGCATCGCGAAGTCCTATCTGTTCAAGCAGCTGACAGATCTCATACGCTGACATTCCATCAACGATCGTGATCTGACCGCCGCCATTATCATACTTTATTGCACTCGGCTTAGGAGCCTCTGTATTAGCCTCGGTTGTCTTTTCTGTCGTTGCCGTTGATCCCGACTGTGAATTCTTGTCCTCTGTATATCCATTATCCTTAGATGATGGTACTTTCTGTGTGTTGTCACTCAGATCATTGCCGCCCTGTGACGATCCATTATTGTCACTAGATGAAGATCCGCCCTTATTACCAGTCGACGTTCCAGACTTGTCCCCTGTCGATGCACTACTCTTATCATCCGAGCCAGCCGTGCTGCCCGCATTGCCATTTCCTGTGTTGCTGCCGTCTTTGGTGCTTTTGCCGTTGCTGCCACCAGAGTTGACATCGCCTTTTCCATTGATATTGCTGCCCTTCGTGTCTGATGAAACCTTCTCCGTGGTATCCTTTGTAGAGTCCTTTGCAGCATCTTTTGTATTATCTTTTCCTGTTGACTTCTCTGTGGTGTTCTTTTCCGTCTCAGTGGTCTTTGCTGTTTCCGATGTGGAACCCGTGTTTTCTGTATTATCCTGCTGGACAACTTTTGTCGTATTGCCCTGGTCTGAATTATTCTTTCCGGCATTGTCAAAGTTAAATGCAACAGTAACGGTAAGAGCACCCACGATCAAACCTGTTCCAAGTCCTCTGAAAAAACTTTTTTTATACATTTCTTACCTCCCGACCGCTTTACTGCCTGCCAGTCTCATCTGAATTCTCTGTAATTTTTACCTCGTTTATCTGGTCGATCATAACCTTGGCCTCGCCGACACCGATTCCAAGTTTATTTGCAATTTCCATTATGCTGAGTCCTTTTCTGTGAAGCTCAGCCACCTGTGTCTCTGTGTCAACACCTTCATCCCAGATATCCAAAGGCCTGTTCTGTGCAGTTTTTTTCTTCTTTTTCTTCTTTGATCTGTTGTTTCTACTCTTCTGAGGTACCGGTACAACATTTCCCTCCTCTATAGCTGCTGCCATCTTCTCTGGGTTTGCTGCTTCGACAACCGTGAATGCACTATCTGTAACCTGCTTATCCTCTATAGAGACAACTGACTCCT
>ERZ780076.682-NODE-682-length-14014-cov-4.341572_pt1 | contig 14014 bp, 10 predicted proteins | sample MGYA00511022_ERZ780076 | MGnify/ENA primary metagenome ERZ780076 (study PRJEB29588, sample SAMEA2148733) | human gut metagenome | biome: human gut; feature: human-associated habitat; material: faeces | place: Denmark | collected 2008/2010 ... | reverse complement strand
TTTCAGCACCCGCTGACGGGGCAGGAGATGGACTTTACTTCCGAACTGCCGGCCGACATGCAGAGTCTGACTACACGCTGGCGGCAGTTTGCGCAAACACATGCCTAAAATTACTTCCAAAATATAATTGTATAAAAACATGAAACGAACGATTGCTATTGTAGCAGGAGGCGATTCCTCCGAGCACGATGTGTCAATGCGTAGCGCCCGTACCATTCTTTCCTTTATGGACAAGGAGCGCTACAACAGTTATGTAGTAGAAATGGAGGGGCAGCGGTGGCTGGCCCATTATGAGGACGGACAGTATGCCATTGACCGCAACGACTTTTCGTTTACCACCCCCGACGGAACCCGTCACACGTTTGACTTTGCCTACATCACCATTCACGGTACGCCGGGCGAAAACGGTATTCTTCAGGGCTACTTCGACCTGATTAACCTGCCGTATTCCACGAGCGACGTGCTGGTAGAGTCGCTGACGTTCAACAAATATGCGCTCAACAACTTTTTGCGTTCCTTCCCCTCGCTTCATTTGTCCGACTCCGTATTGCTGCGCAAGGGCTGCCCGCAGCCTTCGGCCGACGAGATTATCAGCAGGCTGGGCCTGCCGTGCTTCGTCAAGCCCAGCTTGGGAGGTTCCAGCTTCGGCGTGACCAAGGTGACGGCGAAAGAGCAGATACAGCCTGCCATAACCAAGGCATTTGCGGAAGCGCAGGAAGTAGTGGTGGAGGCCTTTATGGACGGGACCGAGATTACCTGCGGCTGTTACAAAACAAAAGACAAGTCCGTAGTGTTCCCCATTACGGAGGTGGTGAGCCACAACGAGTACTTCGATTATGAAGCTAAGTATAATGGCGAGTCTGACGAGATTACTCCTGCCCGCATTTCGGACGATTTGACCCGCCGGGTGCAGACGCTGACTTCTGCCATTTATGATATACTCGGGGCCTATGGCATTATCCGCGTGGACTATATCATTACCGAAGGGGAAAAAATCAATCTGCTGGAGGTGAATACCACCCCCGGAATGACTGCCACCAGCTTTATTCCCCAGCAGGTTCGTGCTGCCGGAATGGAGATGAAGGATGTAATGACAGATATTATAGAAAACAAGTTTAAGGATTAATCATTATTCATTATGAATGCGAACGTGGAATTTGATGAAATCCGTCCTTATCATGATGAGGAACTTCCTCAAGTCTATGAGGAACTGATTGCCGATGCGGCGTTCCGGCAGGCAGTGGATACTGTGATGCCTGGTGTACCTTTTGAAGTCTGGTCGCAGAAAATGCGCGCGTGTAAAACCAAGCTGGAGTTTCAGAAGACTTTCTGCTATGGACTTCTGTGGAGGCTGGCGAAGGAGGCTACGGATGGATTGACTCTGGACCATACAGCGTTGCCGGACAAGTCGGCGGCGTATACCTATATCTCCAACCATCGCGACATTATTCTCGATTCCGGTTTCTTGTCCATTCTTTTGGTAGACCAGGGTATGGATACGGTAGAGATAGCCATTGGCGACAACCTGCTTGTCTATCCGTGGATTAAGAAATTCGTGCGTGTCAACAAGTCCTTCATTGTGCTGCGTGCGTTGACCATGCGCCAGATGCTGGAGGCTTCCGCACGCATGTCCCGCTATATGCATTATACCATCAGTGAGAAGAAACAGTCTATCTGGATTGCACAACGTGAAGGGCGTGCCAAGGATTCCAACGACCGCACGCAGGACAGTGTGCTGAAGATGCTGGCAATAGGCGGTGAAGGCGACGTCATTGACCGCTTGATGGAAATGAATATAGCTCCGCTTGCCATTTCCTATGAATACGACCCTTGCGACTTCCTGAAAGCGCAGGAGTTCCAACTGAAACGGGACATTGAAGGCTATAAGAAAACGACGGCTGACGACTTGCTGAATATGCAGACCGGACTGTTCGGCTATAAAGGGCGGGTACATTTCCAGACGGGTGCCTGCATGAATGATGAATTGGCGAAGATGGACCGTTCACTTCCGAAGCCCGAACTCTTTGCACGCATGTCTGCACTGATAGACAAACGCATTCATGCCAGCTACCGGATGTATCCCAATAATTATGTGGCACACGACCTTCTCGAGGGGAAGGAGGATTTTTCCGACCATTACACTGCCGAGGATAAGCAGCGCTTCACGGCCTATATAGAACAACAGTTGGAGCGTATCTCCATTCCTAATAAGGACGTGGACTTTCTGCGCGGAAAAATGCTGCTGATGTATGCCAACCCGTTGAAGAATTATCTGGCGGCTATAAAAGAATGAATACATGAAGAAGTACTGTGATTGGTGGCTTTTGCCTTTGTTGGCCTGTCTGTTGGCTGGTTGTGGCGATGATGATTATCATTATCCTTCCGTGAAGTTGGAATTCTTGACTGCCTTTTCGGGGGCTGACGGCTATCTGCGGTCTGTTGTGACGGATGAAGGGGAAACCTTGCCGGTAGTGGAGGACAAGACAAAGACGAACATAGAGGCAAACGCCTCGGTACGTGTCATCAGTAATTATGCTTCGGAGGTAATTGACGATGGGACTGCCGGTGCGGTGCTGTATGCCTTGAGCGGTGTTCTTTCTGTCGTTCCCCAAACGGTCGACAAGTTCGAGGAGGGCGTCAAGACAGACCCTACTGATGTACTGGGTATCTGGATGGGACTCGACTATCTCAATATGACACTGATAGTCAAGGAGAATGGTGAACATAAGTTCCATTTTATTGAGGATGAAGTGATTGTGGATACTGCTACCGGGTGTAGTGAAGTATATCTGACGCTGTATCATGACGCAAAGGAGGAGGTGGTGTCTTATACCAGGCGTGCCTACGCTTCCGTACCTTTGCGGCAGTATGCGGCAGAGGGTATACAGAAGGTTATGGTTCATTTCAGTGTGCACACTTATTCCGGTGACATCAAGACTTACGATTTTGTTTATAACCCTGACTAAAATGAAATATTCGATGAAGACATTGTTCGCGGGTTTTTGCCTCGTTTTTACCACCCTCTTTTCCTGCCAGCAGAAGGAGGGACAGTTCAAGTCTGTTTCGGTAGATGACTTTTCCACATTGATAGCCAATCCGGAGGTGCAGCTTCTGGATGTGCGTACTGTTGCCGAATACTCGGAAGGACACGTGCCCCACAGTATCAATATCAATGTATTGGATGAGTCGTTTGAAACGATGGCCGACTCCACTCTGCAGAAGGACAAACCGGTTGCAGTATATTGTCGTAGTGGTAAGCGTAGTAAAAAGGCCGCTGCCATACTGAGCAAAAAAGGATATATAATCTATGACCTTGACAAAGGTTTCATCGGTTGGGAAGAAGCGGACAAAGAAGTGGAAAAGTAATAGCGGTGTAGCTGAAATGCATTTGCTATAATTTCTTTTTAGGCGAGGATTACGCGGATTTCACGGAAAAATTTAAGAAAAGAATCCGCGTTTTCCGCGTAATCCGCGCCTAAAAGAAGTATCAAGAGGGTTTTGCCCCTCCCTTCGGATTGTTACATTACTTCTCGATACCCAGCAGTTCCACTTCGAATATCAAAGTAGAGAACGGCTTGATTTGGCTACCGGTTTCTCTTGAACCGTATGCCAGGTCGTAGGGGATATAGAGTTCCCACTTAGAGCCGACGGGCATCATGGTGAGGGCCTCTGTCCAGCCTTTGATTACCTGGTTGGCACGGAAAGTAGCAGGTTCGTTGCGCTTGTAAGAGCTATCGAATTCTGTTCCGTCAATCAGCGTACCTTTGTAGTTTACTTTCACCTTGCTGCTGTCGGCAGGAACGGCACCGTTACCCTTGGTGATGATTTTGTATTGCAGACCGCTCGGGGTAGTTACTACACCTTCTTTAGCCTTGTTCTCAGCCAGGAACTTTTCACCGGCAGCTTTGTTGTCAGCATACTTTTCTGCAGTTGCTTTTTCTTTGATGGCATCCATCTGAGTACGCATGTACTCTTGAGCTTTCATCATATCCATAGCACCACCCTTGCCGATGACACCTGCTACGAAACCTGCCAGCAGATTTTCGCGGCTGATGCTCTGTGTGGAGTCGTTGCCGAAGATTTGTTGGTTGAAGCCTTCCACCCATTGCTTGCTGACCATCTGGCCTACTTGCAGACCGGCCATGTAAGCCACGTCTTTCTTATCGATTTTGGCTGCGCCTTCGTTGAAACCTTTCAGGAATTCTGACATCTGGGTTGAGTCAATTCCTTGCTGTGCAAGATACTGGTCCAAACCTTCTGTACGTGCCATACCGATGGCGTAAGACAATGAATCGATGTCCGTCTTCAAATCAGCTTTCGGACTTTGAGCAGTACAAGATGCCATACCGGCAGCTACTGCAAGAGCCATGAGAAATGTTACTTTTTTCATTTTGCTTTTACTTGTTGTTTATTTAGATAAAATTTTCTGTAATTCGACTTCGAATACGAGCGTGCTGTGGGGAGGAATCATCTCGCCGGCACCCTGCGCTCCGTATGCCAGGTCGCTGGGGATGTAGAGTTTCCACTTGGCACCTTCGGGCATAAGCTGCAGGGCTTCCACCCAACCGGGTATCACTTGGTTTACACCGAACGTGGCAGGCTGGCCGCGTTTGATGGAGCTGTCGAACAGCGTTCCGTCAATCAGTGTGCCTTCGTAGTGGCATTGCACCTGGTCGGTGGCTTTGGCATAGCGGCCCACGTTTCCTTCCGTGATAACTTCGTATTGAAGTCCGCTGGGCAGCGTAACAACTCCCTCGCGTTTTTTGTTCTCTTCCAGGAACTTTTTGCCGGCTTCTATGTTTGCTGCGTTCATCTTCTCCTCCAGTTCGGCGAAGTACTTGTTGACGATGTCACGGGCTTCTGTGTGGCTGATTGCCGTCTGGTTGCCCTCCAAAACGTCTTTGATTGCTTGTGCAAAGTCATCTACTGCAATGCCTTTGGCACCCATGCTTAAAAGATTCTGACCTATTCCAAGGCCGATAGCATAACTGAATTTGTCCATAAGATTCTTTTGTTGACGACCGGATTGGTTTCTTTTCCAGTCTATTGCAAATTTATGAGTGGCAAAAGTACGTCTTTTATTTGAATGATAAGGCTTTTAAGTATTTAATTTTTCTTATTTATATCACAACTTGAACATTCTTCTTATATTTGTCTTACTTTAATAAAGGAAAGGAGCAGAAAATGAAGAACTTGGTCATATTGTCGGGTGCCGGTATGAGCGCCGAGAGCGGCATCAGCACATTCCGTGATGCGGGCGGACTGTGGGACAAATATCCGGTGGAGCAGGTGGCGACTCCCGAGGGGTATGCACGTAATCCGGAACTGGTCATTAATTTCTATAACGAACGTCGCAAGCAGTTGCTCGATGTGGTGCCGAATGCCGGGCATCTGGGCGTTGCCGACCTGGAGAGGGATTTCAATGTAACGGTCGTCACCCAGAACGTAGATAATCTGCACGAGCGTGCCGGCAGTACGCACGTGATACACTTGCATGGGGAACTGACGAAGGTTTGTTCCAGCCGCGACCCTTATAATCCGCATTTCGTCAAGGAACTGGCGCCGGAGGAATATGAAGTAAAGTTGGGCGACAAGGCGGGCGACGGTACGCAGCTCCGCCCGTTCATCGTGTGGTTTGGCGAGTCGGTGCCGGAGATTGAGACTGCCATCCGGTATGTGGAGCAGGCGGACATCTTCGTCATCATCGGCACCAGCCTGAACGTTTATCCCGCTGCGGGACTGCTGAACTACGTGCCCCGTGCCGCCGAAGTGTATCTGATAGACCCCAAGCCGGTGGACACGCACGTCATGCGTCCGATACATGTCATTCAAAAGGGAGCTTCGGAAGGGGTAAAAGAGTTGAAGGCGCTGCTTACAGTTACCCAGCCTCCTTTGCCTTAGGACTTAATCTCCTACGTCTTAGGACTTAGCCCCTCACGGTATAGGACTTAATATGCAGAACATCCGGATGCCTTTCTCCAAAACACCCGGATGTTTTACCCAAAAACATGGGGATGTTTTGCCCCATTACATCCGGATGTTTTAGGTGAAAACATGGGGATGTTTTGGGTACTCACTCCTATACTGTAGGGAGCTGGGTATAGGGGGGATTCCCACAAGGTATAGGTCTTGCGGGAATAAAGTATATTTGCTCTCGAAACTTGTGCTATTTCTTTATCACGGCCCGTAATACGAACCAGGCATGATGGGCTATGGTACTCGCCAGTCCGTAATGTCGCGCCATGATGCGGAAGCGTTCGCGCAGGGATGCTTGCCGGTTCTGGGTGGTCATTCCCTCTTCCAGATAGTCGATGAGGGTGAGATGGGTGTTGTGTAACGCCCTTGCCTTCTTCATCACCCGGATGCACCAGTCGAAGTCGGCGGAGAAGCGGTATTGCAGGTCGTAGGGTTCTACAAGGGAAGCTTTGGCAAAGAAGGCCTGATGGCAGACCAGCATGCCCTGCTTGAAGCTTCGCCAGGTAAGCACTTCCGGGGCGGCGAGGCGGCGCATGCGGATGAAGTGGCCTTCTTTATCCACCAGTTCCGTTTCGCCGTACAGCACGTCGGGTAGTTCGTTGCCGGAGATGGAACGCACCATCTGCTGCAAGACGTCGTCCTCGTGGAAGCTGTCGCCGGAATTGAGGAAGCAGAGGTAATCGCCGGTGGCAAGGCAGATACCTTTGTTCATGGCGTCGTACAGTCCCTTGTCCGGTTCGCTCACGATGCGGGTGATGCGGTCGCGGTAACGGTCGATAATGGAGAGCGTGCCGTCTTTGGACGCGCCGTCCACAAGGATGTATTCTACGTGGTGGTAGGTTTGCGAGATAACGCTTTGAATCGTGTCCTCCAGTACCGCTTCGGCATTGTAGGTCACGGTGATGATACTGAATTTCGGGGTGGGGTGGTTATGCATTTCTTCCGGTCACTTTGTTGTAAAGGTCAATGTATTTCTTGGCGACGACGTTCTCCGAATAGTGGGAGATGGCTTTCCGGCAGGCTTGTTCCGAGAGGCTGGGGGAGTCGGGTTCGGTCAGCGTCCAGTAGATGCCGTTGGCAAAGTCCTCCGGGGATTTGTATTGTGCCACGTAGCCGTTGTGCAGGTGGTCTATCATCTCAGGGATGCCGCCCACGTTGAATCCGACGCAGGGAATGCCGCATGCCATGGCTTCCATGATGGTGTTCGGCAGGTTCTCTTCCAGCGAGGGGGTCACGAAGATGTCCACGGCATTGTAGATGTTCACCAGTTGGTGTTCGTTGCTGACGAAGTTCAGCGGGTAGACTTTGAATGGAAGCAGGTTTTCCAGTTGTTGCGATTGGTTGCCGAAGACGACGACACCCAACTGTTCCCGGAGTTCGGGATGCTTGTCGGCCAGCAGTCGGCACGATTCTATCAAGTAGTCAATGCCTTTCCGTTTGTCCGTAATCTTCACCGAGCCGAACAACATGAGCTTTTTGTCTTGCGGCAGTAGGCAACGGCTGCGGGCTTCCTGTCGGTTGCGGGGCTTGAAGAGGTTGGTGTTGATGGGGTTGGGGATGCACGTCACGGCATGTCCGCAGAAGAGGGCGCTTGTCCGGGCACGTTCTTCCAGCCAGCGGCTGCAGGTGACGAAGTTGATGTGACGGTTGCGATACAATGCCTGCTTTTTGTGGAAGATGCGGTAGGAAAGGTCACGTTTGCCTCCGCCTCCGTGGATGAAGGGGCAGTTGTGGCATTCCTGCTGGTAGTGGGTGCACTCGCGGGCATGGTGACAGATGCCAGTGCAGGGCCACATGTCGTGCATGGTCCAGACGACGGGCTTGCCCGAGGCGAGAATCTTCTCGATGTTCTTCAGCGAGAGCATCCCTTGGTTTATCCAGTGCAGATGGATGACGTCTGCTTGCTGGAATTCGGGCAGTGAGGTGATGTCTGTCCCCGTGTTGGCAATGTCTACGGCAAAGATGTTCTTCTTGTTGAAGCGGTTGGCGCTCCAGATGACGATGCGCTCCCAGACGAACTTCCACACCATGCGCCAGTTATGGTCTAGTGACACAACGGAGATTTGGTCGGTCTGCTTGTCGCGTACCAGCAGCTTGGCTTTGATGCCGTGGTTCTTGAGTGATTCCATCAGACGGCTGGCGGCGATGGCTGCGCCGCCGATGCGTTCGGATGTATTGATAAGTAGTACTCTCATGACTGTTGTTCGTTTCTTCTTTTTTGAATGTTTTTTCTTGTTACAGATGCCGGTCTTGTTTCGTCCATTTCCGGATACGCTTTTGCAGCGTTTGCCATATGATGGTGAAGTTGCCGTACCGTAGGTTCAACGCCAGTTCCTCGAACGACCGTGCAATCTTTATCCAGGGATGCCGCCATGCCATGATGCGGTAAACGCTATCCTTGTAGGCTGTGTTCTCGATGACGTGGCGAGGGTGCTTCAGTGGAAACTCCACTTCGTGGCGTTTCATGGTGAAGATGCGGCGGTAACCGCGCGGCATGGTGTGCACGGAGCCGGCAAAGTGGGTGGAGTCGGCAGTGGCTCCCAGATTGTTTATCATGTTGCGGGTGGGCACGATGCTCAGACCCGAATTGAACAACATGGAAGCGTGGAAGATGGTTTCGTAATAGGCTTTCCCGTGTTCGCGGTGTCGTTGGCACATGTAGATGAAGTCTTTGCGGTAGCGCCGTGTGTGGATGAGGTTCTTCAGTTGCCGCATGTTCTCCTTGTCGTCCAGGAAGGTGTAGAATTCATCCCATTGGTCCGTCACCCGCCGCCAGCTCGCCCATCCCCAGATGGAGAAGGTGGTGGCGAAGAAGTAGTCGGAAGTGATGTCCGGTGTAATCTCCTCGTTGTTGAATCCGGCAATCATGCTGATGCGTGTGTCGTGCTCATACTTGTCGAGCAGTTCCTTGCAGAAGCCGAAGAAAGAGACGGCAGGCACGTCGTCATCCTCAAGCACGATACATTTGTCCGACAAGGAGAATGCCCACTTCTGTGCCATGTATTCCGATGGGTCGCAGCCGTAGTTCTTCTCTTGGTAGTTGTGGTGTACTTCGCATTCCCAGTCGATGTCTGCCACTACTTTGCGACAAGCTTCTATGCCCGGCATGTCACGCTCGCCGCGCGGGCCGTCCTGATAGAGAAACAGTCGTGCGGGGCGTGCTTTCTTCACTTGTTCGAATACTTGCGCCAGCAGTTTGGGGCGGTTGAAGAAAAGAATCAGTACAGATACATCTACAAGGGCTGGTTTCATGGCAATTTTGTTGGATTAGGAGGTGGCTATATGGTCATTTGGTATGTTGAAAGAAAGAACTGCCGGATAATGATTGTTTATCTTGTCCTGCTCTTCTTCTGTATACCGGTGTAAAGTGGGATAGTTGTACCGTAGAAAGTTTTCCAATCCATCAGGTGCTTTCAGATAAAGTGGACCGAATTTGATTGGTTGTAAATGGTTGAGACTCGTCTCCAAAACATGGTCGGTAGTGGTAATCACATTGTTGTAATACAAAGTTTTCCATGAGTTGAAACAACTTTGCATTATCACCATCAAACGGTAGATTGTCTTTTTAGAGAGTGTCATATCAACTATCCGGTTCAGAAGGCAGGCAACAGCTCCACGATTGGTAGGGTTGGATATTTGACATTTTCCGAAGTGTTTCCATAGCCATACCTCTTTTCCCATCAGGCAGCATTTCAGAAAGTTGACGGCTTCATATTGTATCTTCCTTAATAGCTTATTGTTTGGAATACGGTCAAAAGGGAATATATCGACAAAGATTCCCTGATGCATAGGTACATCTTTAAACATCTCTTCGACAAACAAGGTGTTGTTTTTCTTGACTTTGGCAAAGTAATAAGGACTATGAGGGTCGGTATGTATCCATGAAAGAAAGTATGGTTCTCTCAGTTCTTGGGAGGCTATCTGGAGAAACTTATTGTAGTCTTCCCGTTTCATACCTATATCTATGTCGTCATCCCAAGGAAGAATCGCTTTGTCATAGAGTGCCCCTATTGCTGTTCCGCCGATTACAAAATAGGGAATATTGTGTTTGTCGCAGATGCGCACAATCTCTTCCAGTATTTCGTATAGCACCTGATGTAGTTGGGTCAGTTCTTCTGGGGTATATTGCTTCACCATGGATACCATTTTTGATTGATGTCTGCAAAAATAATGATAATAGTTGAAAGGAGCACTTTCCATTTCAATCTTCTTTTGCGAAATCGGACTTGAGTTTTTCTATCAGTGTGTCGGACTCCCCGCTTACCACTTTCCGGCAGAACATCTTTCCAGACTGTCGCAATACCGGCAGGTCCTCGAGTGTCATCACGCGGATGGATACGCCGTAGTCTATGTAGTGCAAGGGGGTGAGACGGGTAAGTCCGGGGTATTCTCCCTCTAAAAGAAGCCCTTTTGAGGCAAAAGGGGAGTTGAATACGATGGTCTGTATGCACAGTTCGCTGGGTACAAAGCTGGTTCTGAAATACTTCACCAGCTTCTCCTCCGTGCACAACTTTTCATATACATATCGTGCGCAGGGCAACGTGATGGCCCAATAGTCGGAACCGAAATAGACATCTGCCTGCTTGCCTTCCAAGGGTGCAAAAGGGGCTTTCCGGATGGGGAGTATCTGTACCAGCTTGCGCGATGCTACGATGAGTTTGTTCTTCCACCATATACTCTTCCAAGGCAGGTCACGGAAAGGGTGGTAATGGGTTATCTTGTGCAACTGCTGTTTCACGGTGCAGCGTGTCAGGTTGAAACCGCCGATGAATTCAGTGTCTTGATGCTCCTCGAAATAGTGGTGGATGGCGTTGTTGTTCCATAACGGATAGTCTTGCCCGCTCAGGCATACTACGCGGGTATAGGGGATACCACTATGCAATACGGCGGCAAGCAATTCTTTCTGATATTCCACTTGTTCCCATCCTCCCCAGCTTATCCGGTGGCGGGGCACGAAAGTGACCTTGTCTCCCAAGGCTTCTTCAAAAGGGTGTATATCGGCATTGAGGTCGATGTGCACGTAGAAGTCTGCCCGGTCATCCAGTGCGGCAACCAGGCGTGCCAAGTGTGGGGCATCCTTGTAGGCGGATATGATGTAGGCTATGCGGCTCATGCTCTTTTTTTCTTTAAGAGGAATTCAATGCTTTCCCGGAAGATGGTAGATTGTAGTTTCCACAAAACCAGTGCATAAAGCCCAGCTACCATAATGATTTTGGCTGCCATATTTAAGTATAGGTTTTCTATGGGCTGAGTAGCATAGTGAGTTGACACTACGAGTACAATGGATAGGGAGAGATAAGGAGAGATGTCTTTCAGCATATCGCGCAGTCTTAATCCTATCTCCCTCTTGACAAAACGGAACCATACAAACAGCCAGCCGATATTGATAATGACGAAAATACGCAGCATCCATTCCAACCCGTATGGGTATATGGCACATACAGCTACTATTTGCAGCAGGCTCAAGCTGATGGTGCTCCACATATAGATAGAAGAATGTCCTCGGCTGATGAGCAGGTTGGAGAACAGATTGATGACGGGAATAAATGCTCCCCAAATACATAACAGTTGCAAGATATCGGCACTGGGCAGCCACTTCTCCGTGATAGTGATTATAATCAGTTCTTTCGATACCAAGCTCAATCCCAGCATGGCGGGGAAAGAGATAAAGGCGGTGAAGCGCAGCAGCTTTCTGAATACGGCAAGTTGCCGTGCCTTGTCGTCGGCAACCCGGGTAAAGACGGGTTGTGCAATGCCGTTTATCATGCCCGTAATCGTGGTATGTCCCATGCCGTTCCACTTGTTTGCCTGCGTAAAGTTACCCACTTCCCGTTCCGAATAGAACTTACCCAACAAGACGGAAAACAAATTGTTATTGATTATGGTGAAGATATTCGTAATGATTATCTTACTGCTGAACCCTATCATCTCCTTGATGGGGGTAAAGTCAAACCGGAAACAAGGCCTCCAACGCGAGAAGTAGAAATTGAGAACCGTCATCACGGTGACGAATGAGATACTTTGCAATGCAATACCCCAATAGGCGAATCCGTTGGCAGCCAGTGTGATGCCCACAATGCCGGAGACTATCAGACTCGAAATGGAGATGATGGTAGTGTCCTTGATTCTGAGATTCTTGAACAGATACGCTCTCGGTGCGATGCTCATGCTTGAGATGACGAATCCGAGGAAGGAGAGACGTGACAGCGGTATCAATTCGGGCGTATCGTAGAAGTCGGCAATCAGCGGTGCGGCAAAGAAGAGTAATATATATATAGTAGTGCTGCACATCAGGCTGAACCAGAACACGGCGTTGTAATCCTTGTGCAAAGTCTCCTTTCGGTTGGTCAGTGCCGAAATGAACCCACCCTCCTGCAAGGCGGCGGCAATGGCGGAGAAGATGGTAAGCATCCCTACCATACCATAATCCGAAGCATCCAGCAGACGGGCAAGGACTATTCCGAATCCCAGATTTAACAACTGCTGTATGCCGTTGCTGAATCCTCCCCAGAAGAGGCCTTTGGCTGTTTTTTCTTTGAGTGATGTATCGGACATAGTTTATTGGTTGATAAGGCAACGAGTTAACAAGGCCACGAGGCTTTTCCTTCCTCCTTGTAGCCTTGTTAACTCGTTACCTTGTTACTGTTTTATTTCACCTCGCTGCCCGGCTTCACCTCTTTCAGCAGTGAAGTCACCGCCAGCGAGCCGTCATAATTCTCGGCAGAGAGAATCATTCCCTCACTTACCAGCCCGTTCTTGAATTGGCGTGGAGCGAGGTTGGCGATGAACAGCACTTGCTTGCCTACCAGTTCTTCCGGTTTGTAGTGCTGGGCAATGCCGCTGACGATGGTGCGGTTTTCCAGCCCGTCGGCAATCTTGAACTTCAGCAGCTTCTTCATCTTGGGCACTGCCTCGCATTCAAGCACTGTACCTACGCGGATATCCAGCTTTTCAAAGTCTTCGAAGGCGATGGTCGGCTTGATGGGGTTTGCCTTGTAGGTGGCGGCTTCATTTGCCTTCTTGGTGGCAAGCAGCTTGTCTACTTGTGCCTGGATGACGTCGTCCTCTATCTTTTCGAACAGCAGTTCGGGGGTGCCCAGCTGATGTCCGGCAGGCAACAGGTCGGTGTGTCCCAGCTCTGCCCAGTCGAAGCTGTCCATGTTCAGCATCTTGCGAAGCTTCTCGCTGCTGAAGGGCAGGAACGGTTCGAAGGCAATGGCAAGGTTGGCGACCAACTGCAACGAGATGTGGAGAATGGTGGCTACGCGCTCCATGTCTGTCTTGGCAAGCTTCCACGGCTCGGTGTCTGCCAGGTATTTGTTTCCGATGCGGGCAAGGTTCATCGCTTCCTTCTGTGCGTCGCGGAATTTGAATACGTCCAGCAACTTCTCCACTTCTGCCTTGACGTCGGCAAATTCTTTCAGCGTCTCGCGGTCGTAGTCGTTCAGTTCGCCTGCGGCGGGCACTACGCTGTCGAAGTACTTCTTGGTGAGTTGCAGGGCGCGGTTCACGAAGTTGCCATAAACGGCAACCAGCTCGTTGTTATTACGTGCCTGGAAGTCCTTCCAGGTGAAGTCGTTGTCTTTTGTCTCCGGTGCGTTGGCGGTCAGCACGTAGCGCAGCACATCCTGCTTGCCGGGGAAGTCAACGAGATACTCGTGCAGCCATACCGCCCAGTTGCGTGAAGTGGAAATCTTGTCGCCCTCCAGGTTCAGGAACTCGTTGCTCGGCACGTTGTCCGGCAGGATGTAGCTACCCTCTGCCTTCAGCATGGCGGGGAACACGATGCAGTGGAACACGATATTGTCTTTTCCGATGAAGTGTACCAGACGCGTTTCGGGGTCTTTCCACCATTTCTCCCATGTGTCGGGCAGCAACTCTTTGGTGTTGCTGATGTAGCCGATAGGGGCGTCGAACCATACATAGAGCACTTTGCCCTCGGCGCCCTCTACGGGAACGGGAATACCCCAATCCAGGTCGCGGCTCACGGCACGCGGCTGCAAGCCCATGTCGAGCCAGCTCTTGCATTGACCGTAAA
>ERZ780076.666-NODE-666-length-14222-cov-2.143361_pt1 | contig 14222 bp, 9 predicted proteins | sample MGYA00511022_ERZ780076 | MGnify/ENA primary metagenome ERZ780076 (study PRJEB29588, sample SAMEA2148733) | human gut metagenome | biome: human gut; feature: human-associated habitat; material: faeces | place: Denmark | collected 2008/2010 ... | reverse complement strand
AGTCGATATTTTTGTCCTGCCGGAAATGTTTTCTACCGGTTTTTGTACAAATCCGGAAGGAATAGCTGAGAAATCAGATTCAAAAACTCTTGAATGGATGAAACATACCGCTCAGCGAAAGAAATGTGCCGTTGCTGGCAGTATTGCTTTAGAGGATAAAGGCCAATATTATAATAGGTTTTATTTCGTACATCCCGGTGGAATGGTGGAATGGTATGATAAAAAGCATTTGTTCACTTATGGAGGAGAACATAAGCGATTTACGGCCGGTACTAAACGTGTAATAGTAAATTATAAGGATGTACGGATTCTTCTGCAGGTTTGTTATGATCTCCGTTTCCCTGTCTGGAGCAGAAACCGCAATGACTATGATATGGCTTTTTATGTGGCAAGTTGGCCTACTCCGCGTGTTGAGGCATGGAAACTGCTCCTCAGAGCCAGGGCAGTAGAAAATCAGTGTTATGTGGTTGGAGTAAACAGAGTAGGCAACGACCCAAATTGTGAATATTCAGGCGGTAGCGCGGTAATTGATCCATACGGTAAGGTAATTGCGCAATGCGAAGACAGTAAAGCTTGCGAGGCAGTAGTTGATATTGACATGTCGGAACTTGAAGCTTTCCGAAAGAAATTCCCGGTATTGAACGATGCCGACCCTTTTGAAATAGTATAACTAGAAATATGGAAAACAGTAAGAAATTATTACTCTTGGGCGACCAGGCTATTGCTTTGGGAGCCATACATGCGGGTATATCCGGGGTTTATGCTTATCCGGGTACACCTTCAACAGAAATCACGGAATTTATTCAGGAACATCCTCTTGCGATAGAACGTAAGTTGCACAGCAGCTGGTGTACAAACGAAAAGACCGCTATGGAAGCGGCTCTTGGAGTGAGTTATGTGGGCAAACGTGCTTTGGTATGTATGAAGCATGTCGGCATGAATGTTTGTGCCGACGCTTTTGTCAACTCAGGAATGACCGGAGTCAATGGGGGAGTAGTGGTAGTTGCGGCCGATGATCCTTCTATGCACTCGTCGCAAAACGAGCAGGACTCAAGGTTCTATGGCAAATTTGCTATGATTCCTATTCTTGAGCCTTCATCACAGCAGGAAGCGTACGACATGATGCAATATGCATTCGAGATGTCGGAACGCGAAGGTACTCCTGTCCTTATGAGAATAACCACCCGAATGGCGCACTCACGTGCCGATGTAGCTGTGAAAGATGATATATCTGAGGTTACTTCTACTGGTAAGACATCATCACCGGCCAATTGGGTTCTTTTGCCGGGAAATGCGCGTCGTCGTAATAAAGAGGTGATTGAACTTCAGCCGGTATTGCGTCTTCTTTCCGAGAAGTCTCCTTTCAATAAGGCTGAGAATATATCTTCCGAAAAGGCTGATTTAGGCATAGTAGCTTGCGGAATAGGATATAATTATGTAATGGAAAATTACCCTGACGGATGTCCTTACCCTATAGTTAAGGTATCACAATATCCTCTACCTGTAGATAAGATTATAGCATTGGCTAACTCATGTAAGGAGATATTGGTGGTTGAAGACGGACAACCGTTCGTTGAAGAACAGCTTCGCGGTGTGCTTCCTTCGCAGTACATAGTGAAAGGACGTCTTAGCGGAGCATTGCCACGTACCGGTGAACTTAATCCTGACAATGTAAAAGAAGGATTAGGCATGGATGGTGCTGAAGTATATCCGTCGGCTCAAAATGTCGTTCCTCGTCCGCCTGCACTATGTAACGGATGCGGACACCGCGATGTTTACGATGCTCTCAATAAAGTGGCAGCCGAATATGCCGATACAAAGATTTTCGGTGATATAGGTTGCTATACTCTTGGAGCGCTTCCTCCATTCCGTGCGTTGCACAGTTGTGTTGATATGGGTGCTTCCATAACTATGGCCAAAGGTGCGGCTGATGCAGGTCAGTTCCCGTCAATAGCTATTATAGGCGATTCCACTTTCACTCATTCCGGCATGACTGGTCTTCTTGATGCTGTTAATGACAAGTCGAACATCGTTGTAGTGATTTCCGACAATCTTACCACTGCTATGACTGGCGGTCAGGACTCTGCCGGAACAAACAAGTTTGAGGCTATCTGTCTTGGTCTTGGAGTAGAGCCTGAACACGTGCGTGTAGTAGTACCACTTCCTAAGAATATGGACGAGATAACACGTATCATTCGCGAAGAAATAGAGTATAACGGTGTATCGGTTATTATTCCTCGCAGGGAATGTATGCAGACACTTAACCGTAAGTTGAAACAGAAAAGAGCAGAGAAAAAATGAAAACAGATATAATACTTTCAGGTGTGGGAGGACAGGGTATTCTCTCCATTGCCACAATAATAGGCGAGGCAGCTACACGCAGCGGGCTTAAATTGAAACAGGCAGAAGTACACGGGATGAGCCAGCGCGGAGGTGATGTGCAGTCCAACCTCCGTCTGTCGGACAAACCAATTGCTTCCGATCTTATTCCTCTAGGAGGAGCGGATATGATTCTTTCGCTTGAACCGATGGAAGCTCTTCGCTATCTTCCGTATCTCTCGAAGGACGGATGGATTATCACATCTTCAACTCCGTTCAAGAATATTCCTAACTATCCGGAAGTTGAGGCTGTAATGGCTGAACTTAATTCACTGCCCAATGTGGTTTCGCTGGATATTGATGCCATAGCCAAAGAAAACAACATGCCTAAATGCGGAAACGTAATTCTTCTTGGTGCGGCTGCGGCATTATTCACTATTATTGACAAGGAAACACTTTATCACAGCATAGAGCGTATCTTTGGTTCAAAAGGTGAAGCTGTGGTGGAGATGAACCATCGTGCTTTTTATATCGGATATGAGTATAGTTTGAAAAAAATCAATTGACAAGTCTGCAGTTACAAGTTGACTAGGTTATCGTTTGAAAGAAAACCTTGTCAACTCGTCAACTTGTCACCTAAAAATAATTATCAACGTGAAAGTCTTCAGTAAAGAATTGGTAGAGCAGGTAGTAAAAGAGATGAAGGTTGCTGACCTCCGTAATGCTACTATAGGCGATGTGCTTCTTGTAGCATCACGCCTGGAGCAGCTTACAGGAATACCTTTCATTCGTATGGACCAGGGATCACCGGGGCTGCCTGCCAACAAGATAGGCATTGAAGCCGAAAAGGCTGCTCTCGACAAAGGATTGGGAGCGCAATATCCGGCTGCGGCAGGAGTACAGGAACTCAAGGATGCGGCATCCCGTTTTGTCAAGGCATTCATAAACATTGACATTTCTTCACGCGCATGCGTCCCCACAACAGGTTCTGTGGCCGCATCATTTGGAGCGTTTATAGCATGTACGCAGCGTATTCCGGGAAAGGACAAGGTGCTGTTTATTGACCCCGGTTTCCCTATTCAGAAATCTCAGTTACGTATCTTGGGTATCAAATGGAAACTGTTTGACATATACAATTACCGTGGCGATGCTCTCCGTGCAAAACTGGAAAGCATGATGGCAGACGGTGATGTTGCCGCAATAGTATATTCCAATCCGAACAATCCGGCATGGTTCTGTCTGGATGAGGATGAACTGAAAATCATTGGCGAACTTGCTACCAAATATGACACTATAGTTATGGAAGACCAGGCATATTTCTGTATGGACTTCCGCAGTCCGTTCGGTCGTCCATATCAGGAGCCGTACGTGCCTACAGTAGCAAGATATACCGATAATTATATCCTTATGCTTTCTGCATCAAAAATATTCAGCTATGCCGGACAGCGTATCGCACTGGCATGTATCTCTGATAAGCTTTTCGACAAGCAGTATCCTGCACTTGCAGAGAGATATGAGGATTCCGGAATATTCGGACCTACATTCATTGCGTCCATCATGTATATGATAACCTCCGGATGTACCGCCACCACGCAGTATGCCATGGCTGAAATGCTGAATAAATCGGTGGAAGGAGTGATAGACTTCGTAGAGGATACACGCGAGTACGAACGTCGTGCACGCCGGATGAAACAGATTTTTACCGACAACGGATTCAACATAGTTTACGATTATGATGTCCATCAGAAAGTAGGCGACGGTTTCTTCTTTACCTTGGGTTATCCCGGTATGACAGGTGGAGAGTTGCTCGAAGAACTTATGTACTACGGTGTCAGTAGTATATCTCTCTCCACTACGGGAAGCGACCAGCAGGGAGTACGTGCATGTACATCGCGCATGAGGGAAGAACTTTATCCAGTTCTTGAGGAGAGAATGAAAGCTTTCAGGGAGGACCATCCGCTGAAAAACGCATAATTATATAGGTGTGTTTTGGTGCTGACTATAGTCGGCACCAAGAAATGTCTGCTTGTTTTTCATATAAAGCAGCGAAAAAACAAGTAATAAATCTAACCATTAAAGATAATACCCATGTTTTGGAATGAAAATAAGGAATGTATGCCTCGCGAACAGATGCGCGAGCTGCAGGGAAAAAGACTTCAAAAACTGGTGACATATGTCTATCATAATGTCCCGTTCTACAGAAAGAAAATGCAGGAGATGGACCTCTCGCCTGACGATATCCGCAGTATAGATGACATAGTGAAACTTCCTTTCACTACGAAGCAGGACTTGCGCGATAATTATCCGTACGGATTGCAGGCCGCACCTGCATCGGAGATAGTACGTGTGCACGCATCTTCCGGTACAACCGGTAATCCTACTATTGTGGGATACACACGTAAAGATCTTGCCATATGGTCTGAAGTAATGTCACGCTGTCTTACGGCATACGGAGTTACACGTGATGATACTTTCTCGGTGAGCTATGGTTACGGACTCTTCACCGGAGGTCTGGGAGCGCACTATGGAGTAGAAAACCTGGGAGCTACGGTGATTCCGGCATCTACAGGTAATACAGAGAAACACATCCGTCTTATCCGCGACCTGAAGATTACAGGTATAGCATGTACACCGTCTTATGCCATGTATCTGGCAGAAGTGATGGAAAAGATGGGACTTACAAAGAATGACCTCGGACTCCGTATCGGTGCTTTCGGCGCCGAACCATGGACTGAGAATATGCGTAAGGAAATAGAGGAACGTCTCGGATTGAAAGGTTACAACATCTATGGTTTGAGCGAAATAATGGGACCGGGCGTATCATATGAGTGCCAGGAACAGAACGGTTCGCATATCAACGAAGACCATTTCTATCCGGAAATCATCCCTAATGCGCTTCAGACATTGCCTTACGGACAGCAGGGAGAGTTGGTTTTCACTACACTTACCAAAGAAGGAATGCCTTTGCTCCGTTACCGTACGAAGGACCTTACATCGCTCATAGACACCCCATGTCCGTGCGGACGTACCTCAGTGCGTATGACTCCTATCATGGGACGAAGCGACGATATGCTCATTATCCGTGGTATCAATGTATTCCCGTCGCAGGTGGAAAGCGTTATCCTCGAAATGAAAGAGTTCGAACCGCAATACTTGCTGATTGTTGACCGTAAAGGCAATCTTGATACTCTGGAAATTCAGGTTGAAGTACGCCGCGACTTCTTCAGCGATGATATCGGAGCTATGCTTGCCCTGAAGAAATCCCTTGCCGACAAACTGAAGAGTGTACTCTCCATCAGTGCCGATGTCAAGTTGGTTGAACCTAACAGCATAGCCCGCAGTCAGGGAAAATCGAAGAGAGTGATAGATAACCGTAAGTTGGTGTAAGACACTCTTAATTTTTAATTTTTCATTTTTAATTAAAGTAACATGACCATAAAGCAATTATCAGTATTCCTGGAAAACAAGACAGGAAGAATAAACGATGTAGTCCGTACGTTGGGACAGAACGGCATAAACATGCACGCCTTCAGTATGGCAGAGACAACAGATTTCGGAATCCTCCGTCTTATAGTGTCCGATGTGGACAAGGCAGTTGAAGTATTGCGTGAGCAGAACTTTGCCGTAATGTCAACAGAAGTCATCTGTCTCAGTTGCGATAATACTCCGGGCTCTCTCGCCGTGATATTGGAGTATCTGGCAGAAGAAAAAATCTTTATAGAATATATGTATGCCTTTGCCCAAAACGACAAGGCACACGTGGTAATCAAACCAAACGATATAAGGGCATGTCTGGCAGTGCTTGAAGCAAAAGGCTGTACGGTGCTTAAGAAAGGGGATTTATAATAGAGATTCACTGCTGTCCGGAGAAATTTTACCATAAAGTAAGTTGTACGACAGAACCCGTCTCCGGAACACTAACGGGGACTGTCGGCTGATTAAAAAGATCCCGGATGTCCGTCCTCTGGAAGAGGACCTGCCCGATTGAGTTAGATATAGAATGAAGACTTGGAACCAGGCCATACCGTTTCTTCGCAATGATGAGCAAAAGATAGTCGCAAACGGCTATCCAGATTTGCGTGTACACTGCATTCTGGGAGGTCCCGTAGAAAGTCTTGATGTGCAGATGCTGTTTGATCCATTTGAAGAACAGCTCAATCTGCCAACGTTCACGGTACAGTTCCGCGATGGTCAGTGGGTCTTCAATTACAAAGTTGTTGGTCAGGAAACGATAGACTTTACCAGACTCAAAGTCCTCATACACAACAAGTCGCAAGGTGTCGGGAAACTTTCGTGTAGAGTAATAGCCGGTAAGCCTGATTGTCTCGTCCGAAAGAACTCCAGAGTCCTTGTTGACAGGCCTGGACTTAATCACCTCGTAGGACATATTGTCTTTGGCCCTGGTGACAAAGTAAGCCCCCTTTTGCTGGAAGTACTTGTAAAGCTTCTCAAAGGCCACATAACCCTTGTCCATCAGGTAGAAAGTGCCAGCCTCGACAGGGATCTTGTCCATCACCTTGGCATCGTTAACCTTGCCTGGCGTGAGCATGACAAACGAGGGACTCGAGCCGCGCAGATCCAACAGTGTATGCATCTTGAACGCGCCTTTGTCGTGATGGAACTCGGCCCATGGACACAACTTAAGACAGAGTTCAATGGTACTGCTGTCAAATGCATATATCATCTCTTCAAGGCCAATCCGCAGCTTTTCATCTTTGTAAAGCGCCGTGGCTTCACCCACCAGAGTCATCGCAAAGTCTTGATAGATACGCCAATCCTTCTTCTCGTTGGCCTCCGCAAGTGTAGATCGGGGCATAACTTTGATTCCAGAGCGGTAAAGGTATCCGCAGAGGTTAAGTGTAGTCTCAATATCTCTCAGACCAGCTCTGTCTGTGAACTGAGCAAAGCTCATCACCATGAACTGGTCACGGCAATTGAACTTGATTGCGTGTCGGTCACCCTTGTATCGGCCAACACACTTCTTGAACTCGTATTCGTTAATGAGAGACATAATCTGAGCGAAGATGGTTTTTCCTTTATTCATGGCTTGCGGATGGCGTCTTGATGCCTACCGCAAAGTTACTGAAGTTCTAATCGGAAAATCTTCTGATGCTTGCAAGTTATTGATATTTAATAAATAAAACCTTATCGGAGATTTTTTCTCCGGACACTAGTGATAGAGATTATATACATAGAAGAAACAGGTCAGTTGGGTTTTCATCTGGCCTGTTTTTTATTTGAACTGCAATTTGAAAACCGTATTCTTTTCATTACTGCACACCAGTGAGATATTTCCATTGTGAAGACGCATAATCTGGCGTGAGAGGCTTAATCCTACGCCTGTCCCTTCCTGCTTCGTAGTGTAGAACGGAACAAAAATATCATCATAGTTTTCCTTGTTGATAGGGCAACCATTGTTTGATACACATATCACAACTGTTTCGTTGAAATCTATTTCGGCGGTTATTTCTATTGTTGTGGCTTTTGCCTGAATAGCGTTTTTAATCAGATTTATAAATACCTGTGAAATCTGGTCTATATCAGCATAAAGTAAAATGTCGTCCGATTTCTCGGTATATGTTATTTCCGCTCCTGAGTTATGTACCTGTTCCTTTGTCAGTTGGGTTACTCTGTCTATCAGTTCCTTCAGGTAGAATGCTTTCTTTACAGGTGTTGATATCCTGGTTAGTGAACGATATGTGTCAACAAATTTTATCAATCCTTTGGCAGATTCAGAGATTGTGTCCAACCCAATTTTAAGTTCTTTACGATTGAGTGCTTGGGTGTTCAGTGTGGAATCCAATTCCATATAAAGAGTATGACTCAGCGAGGCTATTGGAGTTACGGTGTTCATTATTTCATGTGTGAGCACACGTATAAGTTTGTTCCACGACATTTCTTCGTTGCGTGACATTTCATTACTGATGTCATTTATTACAATAATTTTTACATTCTTTCCCTGCAACGATGTTTCGGATGATGATACTGATAGTGTGGTCTGTCCTTTTTCGTTATAAAAAGAAACACGCATCTCGTTGTTGGCTTCGGAAATGTTTTCAAAACATGCCTGGAGTTCTGTGCTGATGTTTGCGAGCTGTCTTACGTTGCCGAGTGTGGCAACTCCAAGAATGTTCAGTGCCGAAGCATTGCTATATAAAACTCTTCCGCTGAATTTGTCGTTTTGTTCTACTACAATTATTCCGGTTTTTACCCTGTCAAGCATCTGTCCGTAATAACGTTCCTGCTCGTTTATCTCCTGTTTCTCTTTTTCGAATATAAGACGTATTCTGTTCAGAGTCTTGTGGAATTTACGATACAGGAATTTCTTTTCGTCAAAACGGAAATTTGTTTCCTTATCTTCCAGTGCGTCAAGAATGTACGAAACCTTGCGGTGTGTCCTTCTCGCATAGTACATACCGGAGATTATTGCAGAGATTAATGCTGTGGCAATAATGATTAATATGACATTTTCATACGAAATCATATATTATACTTTTTCAGTTTCGTATATAGGGTAGGGCGACTGATGTTTAGCGATTTTGCCACATGAGTAAGATTGCCGTTATATCTTTCCATTGCGGCACGTATAGTTTTTTCCTCTACTTCTTCCAATGTTTCTTCCCCCGACGGAGAAGATTGGTTCTGTACATCGGCATACTGTTGATTCTGCAGGCAGAAATCGGAGAGTTGTAGTTCTGTACCGTCGGTCAGTATGACTGCTTTTTCTATTGTGTTTTGCAGTTCTCGGATATTTCCGTTCCATCTGCATGCTACCAGTGCCTTTTCGGCCTCCTTAGAGATACCTGATACTTCACGGTGGTATTTCTCCGCATATCTCTTTATGAATATTTCCGCCAATGGTATGATTTCGTCTGTCCTTTCTCTAAGTGGAGGAAGCTGGATATGCATAGTGTTTATACGGTAATAGAGGTCTTCGCGGAACTCACCGTTCCTTATCATTTCTTCAAGGTTTCGGTTAGTAGCACAGATGAGTCGTATATCTACAGGGGTTGATTGTGAACTTCCCACTTTACTTACAGTTCTGTTTTGGAGAACTCTGAGCAACTTGGCCTGCAGATTCAGAGGAATGTTTCCTATTTCGTCAAGGAATAGTGTACTTCCATTTGCCTGTTCTATCTTTCCTATACGGTCTGTATGGGCATCTGTAAAGGCTCCCTTTACGTGTCCGAACAGTTCGCTTTCAAAAAGAGTTTCCGTTATGGCTCCTGCATCTACACATACCATTGGCTTCATGCCTCTGTCCGACAGACGGTGGATTTCTGCCGCAAGCACGTCTTTTCCTGTTCCGTTCTCTCCCGTAATGAGAATACTGGCATCTGTAGCGGCTATTTTGTTTACAGTGCGGAATATGTTTTTCATTTCCGGACTGCTGCCCCAATGCATTGTTACTTCAAGGTTGACTTCCGGCTTAACGCTTGTCTTTTTTGTTCCCGCATTTTTGTGTTTATAAGCTGCGTCCAATACGGAAACAAGTTTATCATTATCCCATGGTTTTACAATGAAGTCGAATGCTCCCCGCTTCATACCTTCGACAGCCAGTGATATGTCGGCGTATGCGGTGAAGAGTACAACTTCAGTAGCAGGACTTGTCTTTTTGATTTCCGAGAGCCAGTACAGTCCCTCGTTTCCGGTATTGGCAGACGACTGGAAGTTCATATCCAGCAAAATCACGTCAGGCATAAATTCTCTTAACTGTGAGTTTATGACGTTGGGTGATGCCACAGCCTTTACTTCCTTGAAGTATTTAGGCAGTAGCAGTTGGAGTGCTGCCCTTATTCCGCTATTATCATCTACTACTAATATTTTGGCTTTGTTCATATTCTCTTTTTTTACTTTATGTGCAAAAATATAAGTTTTGGAGTTTATTTATGGCCTGATATAGAAAAAAATATCCGCAGGCACATACATTCATCACGAACTGATGTGGCCTGCGGTCTTCTTAGAGAGATTTTTATTTATTCAGTTTCCAATGATGTATTTGGAGATTCAAGTGCTATTGAGTTATATCTTAATACTACCAGTATCGCCGTAAGCGCTTGTATGAACAGGAACACTATCAGAAATATCCACCATGACACATTTATTTTCATGGCAAATCCCCGGAGGTATTCGTTTATCGCTATCACTGACACGGGTATAGAGATTATGAAACCAGCCAGAACAATAAAGAAGTACGGCTTGTTTCCCAGCCAGAGTACATCAGTGTATTCTGCCCCGAACACTTTGCGAATGGCTATTTCCTTTCTCTTATGCTGAATGTCGAATATCACCATAGAGAAGACACCGACTAGTGACAATACTATTGCTATGATTGAAAAACACAGCATTGTGTTGGCGAAAGAATTCTCACGCTGATATTGTGCGGCTGCCACATTGTCGTAAAACAATACTTCGGTAGGATATTCGGGTTCCACTTTACTTATTATCTCCTTTATATGGGATACCGCTGCAGCTCTGTCGTATCCGGAAGAAAGTCTTACAAACATATCCGACAGATATCCGCTTTCGGCCGGTAGCGAAACAAAGCATACAGCACTCTGACTTTTGCGCATGGATGTGAAGTTTATATTGTCGCATATGCCTATTGTCTCTGCTTCCATGGAAGGGATATTTCCGAGTTCCACACCGTAATTCTCCTTCATATACCGGTTTACTATAATTTCTCCTTTGCTCGTTTTCGGGAATGTTTTCCCTTCTGTCATCTTTATTCCCATCACTTCAGGAAAATCAGTAGTGACATATATCAGGAAGCTTGGAATGTCTGTTCCGTTATATTCTATTCCCTCAGTGCAATAAGTGTCCTGTGCCCCAAATCTTTCGGACGCGAATGCCACATTCTCTATTTCAGGATATTTCTGAAGTTCTTCCTTTATCCACGTGCCTTTGTTCTTCACTATATCACTTGTCAGTCCTACAATGGCGATGCGGTCTTTGTCAAACTTCGGGTCGAACTGAAGCATCATTCTGTTTTGCAGATATATTGCCGCTATGAACAGAATCAATGAGCACGAAATGGCATACTGCACGCATAGGAGAGCCTTCTTGATTTTCATACCGGAAGAACTTAGGTTGAAGTTGCCTCTCATTGCAAGTTCTCCGGTATATGATGTGGCGAAGAATGCAGGATAAATTCCTGAAAGTATTCCGCCGGACAGTGCCAGAAGCAGTGTGTTGAATACAATGGAAGAATTCTTCTCAAAGCTGAACACAGTGTTTACTATTCCCATTTCCGTGACGGCAGGAGAGAGGAAAACAACTGCAATCACAGCTCCGGCAAATGCTATGAGCGACAGTAGGACAGTTTCTTGAATTATCTCCATACGTATCGTACGGGTGTCCTCGCCAAGTATTATCCTGGTGTTGATGGATTTCAGTCTTGACGGAATGAGAGAGGTATAGAAATTTGTGAAGTTCAGAAGGCCTAAGATTATTATGAGGAATGAGATAATGGTCAGTACATTGTATTGTGTGAGACTTCCGCTCCGGAACACACGTCCGTCCGACTTCTCTTCCTGAAAATACACGTCAACCAACGGTGTGAGATAAATAGGGGTGAGACCACGGTATTTATCAAACTCGAACTTGCTGTTGAATTCATCCTCCACCAGAGAAACATTCTCGCTATCATCCAGACGAAGATAGCATACAAAGTTGCTTGCCCCGAAGTTCTGAAGGAAGAAATCCGGAATCTTCATGTATATCTCGTTCCGTATCTGTGAGTTTGCAGGCAAGTCCTCGTAAACGGCACCTACAACCATTTTGTCGGAACGCAGAAATCCGGTACCAGACTTAATCTTCACCTGTTTCCCTATAGGAGATTCGTTGCCGAAAATCTTGCATGCCGTACTTTGCGGAATGGCAAGCTGTTCGTTCTTCGACAGTGTAGCTGGATCTCCTTCTACAATCTTTATTCCGAATACCTTAAAAAAATCTTCACTCACCACATTGGCGGTTTCTATGAATCCGCTGGATACTCCGTCTTTCATAGTGGTGATATATACCTCGCCTAAGAACGGACATACCACAGTACCAGCCACGATATGGCTTGACGAACGTATCACCTCGTTCGAAAATCCCGGAGGAAGTATCGAACGGAAAATGGTATTATTATCCGAAAGATCCACCCTGTAGATGTTATCGGCGTCAGGATGGAATCTGTCGAATCCCTTTTCAAAGTCCAGTTGTACGGATATGAGCATAAAGGCACTGAATGCCAAAATCAGACCGATAATGCTCATAAGCATTGGTACGAAGTATTTTCTTAAAGTATATTTAATGTTTCTAAGTGCTTGCATATCGTTTTTTTGAGTTTTTAAGTTTTTGAGTTCTTAAGTTTATGAGTTGGATGATGATAACAAACTTAAAAACTGACAAACTCAGAAACTAAGATTATTGTTTATTCGTTTTTCAGTGTCTCAGCCGGATTTTCCGATGCAGCCTTGTAACTGCACAGAGTGACTACTCCTACCGTTACTATTGCTACCATGACGAATGCCAGCAGGACTACCCCCCAGTGCAACGGAGAACGGTATGCGAATGTACTATAGTAATAATCCATTATGATATATCCCACAGGTGCGGCTATCAGGAAGCTTATAAGCAGTATGTAGAAGAACTTGCGGTTGAACATTTCCAGTATCTCGCTTATGCTTGCCCCGTGAACTCTTCGCAGACCTATTTCCTTTCTGCGGAACTTGGTCTCAAACATAAGCAGACCGATTATTCCCATCAGTGATATGACTACTGCAAGTATGGTGAACAGCGTTATAAGGCTTATGAGTTTTTCTTCCTTTTCATACTGTCTTCCCAACTCTTCATCGAAAAACTTAAGGTCTATTTCATCTGTATTGAAGTCCGGAACTATTTTTGCGGTTACTTTCCTTACTGCTTCCTGCACTTCATTGTATGTAGCTCCATGGTTGCTTCTTATATAAAGATGGGCTGGTACTCTCCATGGATTCTTTCCAAAAACGTAAAAAGCAAAAGGTTCTACCTTATAATGTAAAGGCATAAACTTGAAATCTTCGCAAAAGCCTGCAATGTCTGTTTCTCCTGCATGCCCTTGAATTTTACTTTCGAGGGTTAGTCCGAAATCTTCTTTTGCTTTTTTGTTGAATATGAAAATACCTTTATCGCTTCTTTCGTCGGATTCAGTAAAGTCACGTCCTTCAGAAATGCTTATACCCATAAATCTCAGGAAGTTATAAGATACAGGATAGCAGGTGAAATAAATTTCCTTACCGTTGAAGTCGCGTCCCCAACTCATTCTGAAAGCACTGACTAAAGGAGAATCTCCCCATGCCACTTCTTTTATGGCTATGTTATTCTGCAGTTCGGACGTGAATAGGTCATGGTTGTTCCAGTTCGCAGGGACCTTTACGGTATAAAGAGATTCCTTGTCGAACCCCATGTCATAATTCATCATATAGTCATACTGTATCTTTATGAAAGCAGCACACATTATGAAAATAATTGAGATTGTGAACTGAAAACCTACAAGAATGTATCTGAAAGATTTTCCCTTGCGTGCAGTACCCATTGTACTTTTTAAAGCCAATGCCGGAGAAAATGAGGTTATATACATTGCCGGATACAGACTTGCCGAAATTGTCATTATCAAAGCCACGCATAATGTTAAAACAGCAATGTTTACATTCTCCTCTATATTCAACGGACAACTTATAAGTTCTGCATATGTAGAATTTCCTATAACCTTTATAATAATATAGGCCAAAAGCAATGATACTATTACCAGTATTGCCGATTCGATTATAAATCCTGTGACTAAAGATAATCTGGAGCTTCCTAAAATTTTTTTGGTATTTACAGACCTCAACTTTACCGGTATCTGTGCCATGAAAAAGTTAAGATAGTTGATTAGG
>ERZ780076.664-NODE-664-length-14226-cov-2.670595_pt1 | contig 14226 bp, 9 predicted proteins | sample MGYA00511022_ERZ780076 | MGnify/ENA primary metagenome ERZ780076 (study PRJEB29588, sample SAMEA2148733) | human gut metagenome | biome: human gut; feature: human-associated habitat; material: faeces | place: Denmark | collected 2008/2010 ... | reverse complement strand
AAGCTGAAAATGAACCATCACATAATCACTTTCAGCACTTACATTACTGCCGGTAGAACGTATTACAAATGCGCCATCCTGATCCTCATCATACACATAATTTTTACGCGGACTGTCGGCATAGAGAAAAAAATGATAGTACGGATTGATTCTCCTAATATAATCAACCCCCATCGTAGGTACGTTCACATCCAGCAACTCGACTTTTCTATATTCATTACCAGCGGAAAAAATCAAATCGGCACAATGCTCCCACAAAAGCGAAGATGGGAGTACGGATGTGGCAACCGGCCATACGGCACTGTTCCACCTGTCGTTTTGAACAACACAAGCTTTAAACTGCTTGGCAGGATTATTGACATTACCTACCTTGCTAAAATTTACCGACATGGATACCTGCTGATGACAGCTATTCCAATCCCTATCCGTATTGGTCGAAATATCTACTGCCGGCATAATCTGTTGTTCTGAAACAGAAAAATAAGCATAAGCTAATGGAACCTCATCTTCATCATCCTCATCATAAATCGTCACCCGATAATTTCCAGACATACGTAATGACACATCCGCATTGGGGAGGCGAAACATATAATGCGTATAAAGTACTGTCGTATTCATACTTTGTTCAACTGACGGAATGAGCAGATCATCACCAAATCCGTCTAAAAAATCACTCTCAATCAGTTGATCGGAAAGGCTCCAATCAGCTTCACAATGCTCAACTTTATAAGCCATGCGACGATAATCATGAGAAAGTTCATCAAAAGAAATCTCTACATACTCATCTTCTCCCAAATTTATTACGGGTGAAGCCTTCAAATCATCCCCGACTCGTACCATTAATGTCTTCAAACGGTCAGAAAATATCATATTATGTTGCGCCATTGCAACATAATAATATCCGAACAATAGTACAAGCAGAAACAATCGGCGCATAAAATTCATACTTATTTTTTATTTCAACGTTTCAAAACGACGTTTAATCCAATAAGACACTCCCACTGTAATCAGGCAAAACAACATTATAATCTCAAAGAAATGTGCGTATCCCAATTTCTCCTGTAACCATCCTGCCGCCATCCCCGGAAACATCATGCTCATGGCCATAAATGCCGTACATATAGCATAATGGGCTGTTTTATTATTTCCTTTTGAAAAAAAGATAAGAAACAGCATATAAGCAGTAAATCCGAAGCCATAACCAAACTGCTCGATAAATACACAAGCATTAATCATAAAAAAATTCTCAGGCAATACCCAACTCAAATATACATACACCAAATTAGGTAACGACATGGCTATTACCATAGGCCACAGCCATTTGCGAAGTCCGCCCTTTGCCGCAGCAATACCACCTACTATTCCTCCTATAGTAAGACCTATCACTCCTATGGTGCCTTGAACAAAGCCCAATTCTGACGTTGTCAATCCCAATCCCATTGCAGACTTTTTTTCAATAAAAAACAATGGACAAATGCGTGTCAACATCGCTTCAGGAAACCGGTAGAGCAACATGAACAACACTGCTGGAATAATATGAGGCTTTTTGAAAAAGGTGACAAATGAATCCAGAAAATCTCTTAACAGATTTCTTCCTGAAACCCTTTTCAACCGGTCTTCAGACGGGCACGGCAACACAAATCTATGATATACGCAAAGTAAAAGGAACAACGCTGCCGCAGCATAAAAAGTCAAACTCCAGGCCATCGATATGCGACGCGTAAATACCTCCAGCACACCTGCAATCATTATTAAAAAGCCTTGTCCGGCAATTGTAGCTATACGATAAAAAGTGCTCCTTATTCCTACAAATAAAGCCTGTTCTTCATCATCAAGCCCCAACATATAAAATCCATCGGCCGCAATATCATGTGTTGCACTACTAAAAGCCATCAACCAGAAAAACGCCAAACTTAACTGAATGGCAAAGGAAGTATGCAACGTAAAAGCCACTCCAGCCAAAGATGCCCCGACCAACAATTGCATAACTACTATCCACCACCGTTTCGTTTTTAACATATCCACTACCGGACTCCAAAAAGGTTTGATGACCCACGGCAAATATAACCAACTGGTATATAAAGCTATATCCGTATTTGACAATCCAAAACGTTTATACATTACTGCCGCAATGGACATTACCACCACGTATGGTATACCTTCAGCAAAATACAAGGACGGTACCCAAGCCCAAGGCGAACGTTTCGAACATCTGTTCTGAATCATAATTATATAATTTTACTGATAAACCTTTTTGATCTCTGCATTTTTATAATAATGCCGCAAAATCTGCTCAAAAGAATATCCTTGTTCACTCATAACTGCCGCACCAATCTGACACATTCCTACGCCATGTCCCCAACCTGCACCCTTCAGCACAAACGACTGAGGAACTCCCGATGCATTTTCCTTACCTTTTTCTATAATAAAAGCAGAACTATACAAATGAGTATCAGACAACACACGACGTATCTCCAATTCCTTACCAACAATGATGCTGCGCAACGTCCCTACAATTTTCAGCCGATACAACCGCCCGCTCTTTCCACGTGAAAGAGGCTGCAGATCAACAATATACCCCAAATCCATATTTAGATTCTTACGTACCATATCCGACAATTCCTCTTGCGAATAACAAATTGTCCAACGATAAAAATCGGGAGTTTCGCAATCATAATCGTTTAAGACCTGTCGTAAAATATGCTGGTCATGCGTGTTACAAAAAACATCCTCAGGATGATTAATCCACGCCTCTACTGTTTTTTCGTCACTTAAAACAGGAACACCATCTTCTTCCATATTGTCATGTACTGCCGACAAATAGGGAACATCACGTTTATCCCAACATGCAGCGTATTCTTCACTTATACCACCACAACATTTTGAAAAGCGAGCATCACATATTTCGTCGTGGAAAACCAAGACCAGTCCTTTCGTTGCACGAACGGCCTGAGATACATGCGCAGTACTTTCACGTGTAACTCCCTGATAACGTTGACAATGATCATCTGCACAAACATCAAACAACGTATGATCCTTCCTGTCATACCATGTACAGATTTCATCTTCATTTACGATTTTTCCGGCCGGCTCCAAATTTGACTTTACATCGGGATTTCGACGATTCATCATCTGCACAAAAAGCCAACTGCGAGAAACCACAGCATGAGCTTTCAGCAATTCCAAATCTGATGTAGCTTTCATTTCACTGCTAATCACACTCGTTAAATACGTCTCAACCGGAACTATATTAACAACCCAGATGGTATCATCGTGTACCACAAACTTTAAAGCGCCCAAAAAGGTCTGGTCCTCTTGTCTTTCCCAATGAAAATGAATACCAATTGTGACCTTTTCAAGAGTAAACGTCGAATCGGTAGTGCAAGGTCGGAACAAAAGCTCATCATACAAATTTCCGTTCCATAAAATCTTACCCTCATGATATGCCAAATGCTGCTGACCACTCACCGTATTATTTTCTACCACATACACTTCATTAAGCCTAAACTTAATGTCCTCTCCGTGCATAATTCCCACCTCTACTTCCGGTTCGGTCGCAACAAATGCGCTACACCCTAAAGGTTGCTTCGATGCCTTAATACGCAAAGCCAACTGCTCGACACTACTTGCCGACATAGTAACTTCCTGTAAGATACCGAAAGCTTCGTCACATGTCAGTTGTTCATAATCGGACGCTCTGGGGGTGATTATCAATCCCGCCATATCCAAAGCGCCCGGACTTATCAGCCGCTGACTGTCGGTTTCGCGGAAATAACATTCAGGCCGATGCTTTGTACGAGGAAACAGAACAACAATCAATTGATCAGCCAAATCTGACTCTGAACGCTGTTTCCATGCCAGTAAGTTCATGTCGGGTTCCAACTGTCCGTCGGCTTTTGGCAGAAACTTTATCAACCACCTAAGCCATTCTGCTCCCCGCTCAACATTATCAGCCTTCACAACAAAAGCAGGACAAGCATACCCTTTCAGTACATAAATCCCCCCATGTTCTGCACCGGAAGCATCTTTCGTAACCTTTACTGTCGACAACAGAGAATCGTAATATCTCCAATCAGCAATCAACGGAACCCCACAGCATCGGCCAGCCTGAAAATGTGCATGATCGGGGGCTGAAGCACCACAACGCGCTCCGTTGTAAAACACGACGTCATCTTTAAGTGTCCAAGCCAGTCGACAAAAGGTTTCTATATATTCTCCCACAGATTGAGCGCCATGACGACGGGTAGGAATCGTTAAATGACGAGGCAAAATGGGATACGGATTAATCAAAATCTGAAAATGACCTTCAATTGGCAGACTCAACTGCTCAGCAGGCCGGTTATGATCACACAAAAAGCAAGCACGCTGCTTGATACTAACCGCGTCGACCTTGGCCGTAGCCGACCCCATACGTGCCGGGTTGTACTGCAACGTCAACCTGCATCCCTCACGGGATACATCGCGCAAACGCACCTGTTCAGCCAAGTCAGAAAAGCTTTTGCGTGCCATTGGCCACTCTGCCAGTTGACGATCAATAAAATCCGCTGTCTGCTCACGCGAAACCGGAGTTTTCCAAATGCTGTTCAAATGCTGGCGCGCACTGATCTCCATTGTCCGGATGCTGTCTTTGTACTGATTATTCTTATTGATCTTCTCTACTGAAAGTGCAGCATCTGAATTACCTTCCCAACGACGGCACAAATACAATTCGTCGTAAATCCGTGCAATCCGGAACCGACGTGATACGGCCAGTCCGACCGCATAATCCTCGCCATACGAAGTATTCGGAAAACCGATCTGTCGAAGAATTGAAGTCTGAAAAGCACGGGGGGCTCCCAAGCCATTGATTCGGAGTGCGTTATTACGCCCGTTATCAACGGTCCATTCCTTATGGTCAATCAAACCCGGCGGAAGGGTATTCAACTGAAAATCAACCATGCGATAAGAACCTATCACCATAGCAGCCTTTTGCTCATAAAATGCAGCAACAATCCGCGACAACGTATCCGGACCGCTATACAGATCATCTGAATCCAGCTGCACGGCAAAACGTCCGCAATAAGCCGAACGTATGGCATAGTCCCAACATCCGCCAATGCCTAAATCGTGCATGGGAGGCACCAGCACCTTTACTTGGGGATTTCCTGCATATCGGTGTAATTTTTCAGCCGTTCCGTCAGTCGAATAATTATTCACTACGATTACATTGTAGCTGAAATCCGCTTGCTGCGAAAGTACACTCTCAACAGCATCCTGAATGGTCCGCTCGCGATTACGTACCGGAATAATTACTGAAGCCTCCACCGGAAATTCATCGTGCTCACAATGCGGCTCGTCATATTCATCTGGAGCCAGCCATGCTCCGATTCTGTGCAAATGTTCAGTACAAACTGCTTCTTTCTCCTTCTGTACGGCGTGATTTCGCGGATCAACATAATCAAACTGTTTCTCACCACTTTTACGTAAATCTACCTTCTCTTCTTCGTAAAGATATTCCTTCAAATGGAACAATTCGCCCATTGTACTCAAATACAGACGAAGAGCGTAGGTTGAGGCATACTTGACATGTACAAGCGTGGTATGTTTCAGGAAATGACGAATTCCCGACAGCGAGACTAACCACAAACAACCGAAATCAAAATCATCGCGTACAGATCCTTTCTGATAATCAATTACAGGATGCGGCTGGACTGAATCGCCAACTCGGTCATAACGATCGGCATACACCATCATGGGCTGCTCGGCTGCCATGCACTCCAACATCCGCTCTACGCAACGATACCCCAGACGAACAGCATTAGGCGAAAGCTGGAAAAAACAACAATCACTTTCTGCCATTTGCGATATTGTTCTGATGGTAGACAAATTCTCCGTTGACTGAATGGTCACAAAACGACACTTCGCATACGGTATTGTCAACTCCGATACGGGCTGTGTGGTCAGCAAAAAAACATTAGCTATATGCGGATTTTGCTGTAAATCCGACAGCAAATCATAAACAGCCTCACTTTCCTGATAAAGAATAAAGAAATCAGCAGTATTCATAACTCCCCTGTATGTCTTTCATTTGCGGAAAAAAACCGCTGCATGGTTTATAATTAAATTAACTCGGCTCGCCGTTCTTTTTAGGTGCCTTCTCAGCCGTTTTAGGTGCCGAGTTCTTTTGATTTGAACGTCCCCCACCACGTTTATGCCCACGGCGACGTGACCGGTTGGCATTTGTTTTCTCTTCCCCGTTCACTTCCCGGCGCTTCGGACCGTGATGACGGCCTCTTCCCCGGCGCTCTCCTGAACCGCCGGCCCCCGAAACCCGGTTTCTAAACGGTTTCCTCCTGAATACATCCTTCCGGGTTTTTCTTAACCTCAATTTTTCGCCCGAGGAATTTTTCGATGCTGCAAAATTTAGGGTAGTCCTTTTCCGAGACCAGCGTAATGGCCTGTCCCGTACGATTGGCGCGTGCCGTACGTCCGATGCGATGTATATAATCCTCCGAATCATGCGGAACATCATAATTAATAACCATCTGAATATCGTCAATATCGATACCACGGGCCACAATATCCGTAGCCACCAAAATAGACGTACGGTTTGCCTTAAAGTTAGTCATCGTTTCGTCACGCTGCTTCTGTTCCAAATCCGAATGCATCGCATCCGAATTGTATCCACGGCGTTTTAGCGCAATGTTCAGTTCCTTTACCTTTTGCTTGGACGAGGCAAAAACAATAACACGCTCAGGAGGAATTTGCTGAAAGATATGCTTTACAACAGCAATTTTCTCTCCCTCTCTACATAAATATGCACCCTGGTCAATCTTCTCTGCCGGCTTGGATACAGCCAATTTTATTTCAACCGGGTTATTCATGATTTTCTTGGCCAGACTCACAATTTTGTCGGGCATTGTAGCCGAAAACAATATAGTCTGCCGTTGCTTGGGCAACATTTTTTCAATCTGCAGAATATCATCGCTAAAGCCCATGTCAAGCATACGGTCGGCCTCGTCAAGCACAAAAAATGAAACCTTTGAAAAATCCACATTTCCCAGGCTCATGTGCGATATCAAACGACCGGGGGTCGCAATTACGATGTCAGCCCCTTTGGTCAGGCCACGCTTTTCCTGCTCATAACGTATGCCGTCATTTCCGCCATATATTGCGACGCTCGACACATTCATAAAATAGGAAAAGCCTTCCATGGCTTTATCAATCTGTTGAGCCAACTCACGTGTAGGCGCCATGATGACACAATTTACGTGATCTTCCGAATAAGTACCCTTATTCAACTGATTTAGAATAGGCAACAAATAGGCAGCAGTTTTTCCGGTTCCGGTTTGAGCCACTCCTATCACATCCTTACCCTCCAATATAACCGGAATGGCAGCTTCCTGTATGGGAGAACATTTCTCAAAACGCATGGCATCCAATGCATCAAGCGTTGCATCATCTAAATCTAAATCGTAAAAATCCATATATTGAAATAAATCTTTTATTCTGGCGTTTTTCTATACAGATATAACGCAATCATGATAAATATAATATTGGGAATCCAGACGGAAATCATAGCCGGCCACCCTGCATTAATGGCAAACGTAGCGGAAATGGTTTGAAAAAGAATATAGGAAAAACTTAAAGCCAATCCGACCCCCAATGAAAGTCCCATTCCACCTTTACGCTTTTCACACGAAAGCGACACGCCGATAAGTGTCAGTATGAATGCAGCAAAAGGTGTGGCAAAACGTTTATGATATTCCACTTCAAAAGGACTGATATTAGCAGCCCCACGCTCCTTCTGACGTTGAATATATTCCTTCAACTCCGGCAACGTCAGCGTTTCCTGCTGATTGCTGGTATACATGAAATCCGAAGGCTCCATAGATATAATAGTATCCATCGCTGCTCCAGATGAAAGTTTCTCCCTTAACCCCTTCAGCGTACGGATACTGTACATATTCAATTTCCAATGATAGCGTTCGGCTGAAAGCGTATCATACCGTATGGTCTGAGCAGTCAGGTGCGCCACCAATTTCTTATCCACAAATTTGTCCAAAGAAAAGCCATATCCGGATTTTGTATTCATATCAAAATGAGAAATGAAGGCAACGACTCCCGGACTTACTTGCAACTGCACGTTATCGACACTAGCAATGTTCTTTTTCTTAATATAACGGTTCTCGAAATTCACACGTGCCACATTTCCACGTGGAATTACATAAGCTCCCAACAGGAATGAGGTTGCAGCTATTAAGGCCGCAGTTATCATATACGGCCGCAACAACCGCCGAAAACTCATTCCGGTAGACTTCATTGCAATAATCTCCGAATTATCAGCTAACTTTGATGTAAAAAATATAACTGATATAAAGACAAAAAGTGGACTGAAAAGATTAGAAAAATATGGAATAAAATTCATATAATAGTCCACCACGATACGCTTGAGCGGAGCATGACTTTGTGTAAGTTTGTCGATACGCTCATTTATATCAAAAATTACAGCAATAGAAATAATAAGGGCTATTGAAAAAATATATGTGCCTAAAAATTTAACGATTATATACCGGTCTATTCTGGATATAAACTTCACCGTCAGACATCTTCTCAACCATGAAGGGCATTTGGACTTTCTGGCTTTTTTATTTTTCAGCATCCCACAGTCCGGCATTTCAGCATCAGCAAGACAATGCTCGTTAACGCCGTTTTCCGTCATGATTTTTCCTTTTTTTCTATTGCCGAATTTTCTCATAACCGCTGTGACATTTGTTCAATCATCTGTCCCTTCCATGTACAGAAATCGCCAGCTTGTATGTGTTTCCTTGCCTCGCCGGTCAACCACAGATAAAAGGCCAGATTATGAATACTACCAATTTGCATAGCCAATAATTCCTTGGCCTTATATAAATGATGCAAATATGCCTTTGTATATTGGACATCCACAAAGCAATGAGCGTCAGCATCAATAGGTGAAAAATCGTCAGCCCATTTAGCATTTCGCATGTTCATCACACCATGAGCCGTAAATAACATCGCATTTCGCCCGTTCCGAGTAGGCATCACGCAATCAAACATATCTACTCCACGCTCAATCGCATTAAGAATATTAGCCGGCGTTCCGACTCCCATCAAATAACGCGGTTTATTTTCCGGAAGGATTTCATTGACACACTCAATCATTTCGTACATTTTTCCCTCTGGTTCACCTACGGCCAATCCGCCAATAGCATAACCGTCAGCATCCAAATCTGTCACGAACTGCGCACTTTCACGACGCAAATCCTTGTAAACACATCCTTGCACAATAGGAAATAAAGACTGATTGTATCCATATTTAGGTTCCGTTTCTCGGAAGCGCTTCACGCAACGCAACAACCACTGATGTGTCAAATCAAGACTTTTTCGGGCGTACGAATAATCGGAATCGCCTGGAGGGCATTCATCAAATGCCATCATAATGTCAGCTCCAATTATTCGCTCAATATCCATAACCCGCTCTGGAGAAAAGAAATGCTTACTCCCATCTATATGAGAACGGAACTCGCATCCATCGGCGGATAATTTGCGTATCCCCGTTAAGGAAAAAACTTGGAAACCTCCACTATCTGTAAGTATAGGACGATCAAAGCCATTGAATTTATGCAAGCCTCCGGCCTTTTCGAGTATGTCCAATCCTGGCCGCAAATACAGATGATAAGTATTGCCCAATATGATCTGAGCATGAATATCTTCCTTTAATTCACGAACATGAACCCCTTTTACAGAACCGACAGTGCCGACCGGCATAAAAATTGGAGTTTCTATCTTACCGTGATCTGTCTCTATCAAACCTGCCCGGGCCTGACTGGACTTATCTGTATGCAATAACGTAAATCTCATTATTTCACAGATTTTTCATCCTCCACATCAAAAATTACAGGATGTGCCACTTTCTCATCCAGCAAAGCAAAATCAAGCACATCCATCACATCATCAACATAATGGAACGTTAAACCGTCAAGATATATTTCCGAAATTTCGTCAATATCTTTCTTGTTTTCCCGACTCATGATAATATCTTTAATACCTGCTCGTTTTGCTGCCAGGATTTTCTCCTTAATTCCCCCTACAGGCAAGACTTTACCCCGCAACGTAATTTCACCTGTCATGGCCAAACGCTCTCGAACCTTTCGCTGTGTAAGAGCTGAAGCAACGGAAGTCGCAATCGTTATTCCTGCCGAAGGACCGTCTTTAGGCACAGCACCTTCTGGAACATGTATATGTATGTTCCAATGCTCAAATATACGATAATCAATATTCAATCTTTCCGCATGCGTCTTAATATATTCCAAAGCAAGAACAGCAGATTCCTTCATAACGTCGCCTAAATTTCCTGTTAGGGTTAATTTAGCACTCTTTCCACGACTAAGACTTGTTTCTACAAAAAGAATCTCACCGCCCACTGCAGTCCATGCCAATCCTGTCACAACACCTGCATAACTGTTACCCTGATACTTATCGCGACTGAATAACGGTTTACCTAAATAGTTTTCTATGTCAGCCGGTTTAATGGTCATATTCGGTATGGTCTCGCCTTTCTTCAAGCAATCGAAAGCTATTTTCCGTAACAACTTATCAATTTGCTTTTCAAGTTGGCGCACCCCACTCTCGCGTGTATATTTCTCAATCATCATCTCCAGGGCCGCAGGAGTCAGTTTTATTTTTACGCTAGGATCAAACCCATTCTCAGAAAGCTTACGTGGTAACAGATGACGACGTGCAATTTCCATTTTTTCTTCAGTGAGATAACCACTCACCTCTATCAGTTCCATACGGTCCAACAGCGGGCCGGGGATAGTATTTAAGCTGTTTGCCGTAGCAATAAACAAGATTTTCGACAAATCATAATCGACATCCAAATAATTATCATGAAAGGTATCATTTTGCTCCGGATCTAACACTTCAAGCAAAGCCGACTGCGGATCCCCATTAAAATTATTCGAAGAAACCTTGTCTATTTCATCTAATATAAAGACCGGATTACCACTTTCAGCCTTAATCAAACTTTTAATAATCCGTCCCGGCATAGCACCGATATACGTACGTCTATGCCCTCTGATTTCAGCTTCGTCATGCACTCCTCCCAAAGAAATTCGCACATATTTTCGATTCAATGCATCAGCAATACTACGTCCCAGCGATGTTTTTCCAACTCCCGGAGGACCATATAAACAAATAATGGGTGACTTCATATCACCTCTCAACTTTAATACTGCCAGATGTTCTAAAATGCGTTCTTTTACCTTTTCCAATCCGTAATGATCCCGATTCAAGGTCCGCTCGGCATGTTTTATATCCAAATTATCCGTTGTATACGTACCCCATGGCAAAGCGGTTAAAGTTGAAAGATAATTCAATTGCACATTATAATCCGGACTCTGAGGATTAATATGCTCTAACTTACCGACTTCCTTTTCAAACAAAGCCTGCACATTTTGAGGCATCTCCTTCTGTTTGGCCTTTTCTCGCAATTCTACGACATCAGAATTCTGAGCTTCGCCTAATTCGCTCTGTATATTCTTTATCTGCTGTTGGAGAAAATATTCCTTCTGCTGCTGGTCGAGTTCCTCACGGGTCTTATTCTGTATCTGTTCTTTCAAACGTCCAAACTGGGCTTCCCGATTCAAGATTCCCAACAGTTGGTAAGCTCGCACCTTAACCTCGTCTATTTGCAAAAGCCTGTCTTTTTCTTCTATTCCAAAAGGTAAATTTGTACAAATGAAATTAACGAGGAAAATGTCATTGTTTATATTACGGATAGTCACGACAGCTTCCTGACGCAGATTCTCATTTAATTTCAAACATTCCAATGTCAAGTCCCTGCAAGCCTCAGCCAAAGCTTTAAATTCCTTATCACTTTCCTGAGGCAATTCATCCGTCAATCTAGTGACTTCCCCAACCATATAAAACCGATTCTTTGTTATTTCTCCTAACCGGAATCGGCAAAATCCCTGCAAGATAACGGTTGTTGTAGAGTCTGGCAACTCAAAAATTTTAACGACTTTTGCCACTGTACCATAATCATACAGATCTTCTCTTCGAGGAGAATCCACTGACGAATCTTTTTGGCACACTACTCCTATGTAGCACCCCGTCTTCATTGCCTTCTTCGTCAACCGCAACGATTGCTGGCGGCCTACAACAACTGGTACTAAGACACCCGGAAAAAGCACCATGTTCCGCAATGGAAGAATAGGTAACTGGCTGTCTACTTCTATATTAAATAAATTGGAAATGTCACCATCAAAATCGGCTATCAAAGAAAATGGATTATGACTGGTTTCGCTTCTGCTCATTAGTATTTTCTTATTTCTTAAAACTGATTTTCTTTAAATGAAGAACCTATTACTACCGAACGTTATAAATGCCGGCATATCACAGGCAAATAGATTTGCAAAAATAACAATTTTTCTAATAATCCCGAACATTTCAAGCCGCGTTTCTCAGAGAATTATATACTTTTGCACTGACGATCTGAACTTACGGGGATAATCAAACCAACAAGTGTAAAACAAGTAGGATTCGGACTTTATGACACAATGAAAACATAATCTGCCGAAAAATCCCGTATGTTTTTGATATTGCCAGACCTAAAGAACATAAGATGATCTATTACACATGAAAAAACATCCCGAATATTTTCAATTCAAGCAATTCAGAATATATCACGACCAATGTGCTTTAAAAGTAGGCACTGACGGAGTTCTGCTTGGAGCATGGAGTAAACTGCCTGAAAAAAAAGATACGGGAAACACGATATCAGTCCTTGATATTGGATGCGGAACGGGATTAGTCAGCATTATGTTGGCACAGCGTTATCCTTTTGCTATAATCAAAGGTATTGACATTGATTATCAAGCCATTAACCAAGCAAAAGCAAATGCGGCCATTTCGCCATGGAGTGACAGGATTTCTTTTGAAATTTCCGATGCCAGGGCTTACCGACACTCCATTTCTCCACAGAAATCATATGACGCCATTGTAAGCAATCCTCCTTTCTATGAAGAAGACATGCTTCCTCTTTCCAAACGTGAAGCCATTGCCAAACATACAAACACATTGCCTTTAGACCAGCTGGCACAAACGGCATCATGTCTGCTCAAACCTGAATTTGGACTTTTTAATGTGATTCTTCCATCAGCTATTTTTCATCGGTTTATTTCAAAAGCAGAACAATACGGATTGTATTTGACTTGTATTACACGAGTCATGACATCACCACAACGTCCCTGTAAACGTGTACTACTATGCTTCAAGAACAGTAAAAAATGTCCCGACCATGTTACCTTCAACAATATGCCGCTTTCTGGAAACGGGCCTCATGGGAGAAGTAAAGAATATGAACTACTCACTCAAGATTTTTATCTATAATCCTTAATCACTAACAGCTATGAAATCTAAAAAATTAACAAGTCTGCTGACTCTTTTATTGGCCGTATATGCTTCGGGCAGTATGGCACAATCTACTGAAGACAACGTTCCCACATCATTACCCGACGGATATCATCTGGTATGGAACGATGAATTCTCTATTAACGGACGTCCAGATCCGAGCAATTGGAGTTTTGAAGAGGGATTTGTACGAAATGGCAATGGTACCAATCCGACAATGCCATAGTACACGACGGCTCACTCATCATCACAGCCCGTGAAGAACGTCGCCCCAATCCCACCTATAAAGAAGGATCTAAAAAATGGGGCGAACAACGGAAACAAATTGAATGCACTTCAGCCTGTGTCATATCAAAAGAGAAACGTGAATTTCTTTATGGCCGTTTTCTCATCCGTGCAAGGATTCCGGCTGCCCGAGGTTCATGGCCCGCAATTTGGCTTCTTGGACAGAAAAAAGACTACGGATGGCCACACTGCGGCGAAATAGACATCATGGAATTTTATGAACGTGGCGGCATCAGAAGCATTCTGGCAAATGCATGCTGGGGAGCCAAAGAGGGTGATGAAAGTGTTTGGGATACCGAAGTCGTTCCGTTTACCCACTTCACTCAAAAAGATTCATTATGGGCAACTCAATTCCACATATGGCGTATGGACTGGACGCCGAAATCCATTAAATTGTATCTTGATGATGAATTGCTCAATGAAATTGACCTGAGTAAGACGTTCAATGGAGTCAAGGGAAAAAATGAAAACCTCAAATCCGCAACCTATAGGGTTTAGTGGGATTTTGCTTGCAAAGCGACAAAA
>ERZ780076.652-NODE-652-length-14406-cov-4.685039_pt1 | contig 14406 bp, 8 predicted proteins | sample MGYA00511022_ERZ780076 | MGnify/ENA primary metagenome ERZ780076 (study PRJEB29588, sample SAMEA2148733) | human gut metagenome | biome: human gut; feature: human-associated habitat; material: faeces | place: Denmark | collected 2008/2010 ... | reverse complement strand
CTGTAGAGTTATTATATAAATACAAACAGACAGAGCTTTTAAAAAATGGAAAGATATTGCGATATGGTTATGTAAGGGATACAAAATTATCTGATAACCATGATGTCGTAGCTTATAATTATGCTTTGGACAGAAATCAGAATTTGGCAGAAAAACTGGAGTCATTAACCCTTAGTAAAGATAAATTAATCAAACAGGGTATGAAATATTCAAAGGAAATGGATACAGTTGAAAAGGAATTGAAGAAATGCCGTACTTCAATTAGAGAAAAGGAAGCTTTTTATGCTTCAAGGGCAAATATGGTTGCAACTACAGTATCTAAACTAGTTGTTGATCATGTGTTTGAAAATGTAAAATATGATTTGGTAATGTTTGATGAGGTCAGTATGGCATATGTTACACAGCTTATATGTGCAGCTATGTATTCACGGGATAAGTTTGTATGTGTTGGAGATTTTAATCAGTTGGCTCCAATTGCACAGTCAGAGGCAGCGAACTTCCTAAAAAGGGATATTTTTAGTTATTTTGGGATTATAGATGATAAGGGTAATCTTCATAATCATGAGTGGCTTGTTATGCTTGATGAGCAGCGCCGAATGTTGCCAGAAATTTCAGCTTTTCCAAATCAAAGGGTATATCATAACCTTCTTAAAAATCATGCAAGTGTAGAGAAGAAGCGTGATATATCAAAGAGGATTCCATTACCCGGAGATGTGATGAGTCTTGTTGATTTAAGTGGAACATATTGTGCTGCTTATAAAAATTCGGACAACTCACGTTTTAATATTTTAAGTGCTATTGTGTCTTTTGGATTGGCTTTAACTTCAATGGACAAAGAGAATAAGGATGCAATTGGAGTAATTACCCCTTATGCAGCTCAAGCAAGACTAATTAACGCGATGATAAAAGATAATCTTGGGGATAATTCAAAGTTAATTGCATGTGCAACTGTTCATCAGTTCCAGGGATCTCAAAGAAATACTATTATATTTGATTCAGTTGAAAGTTATCCAGGAAATCAGGCTGGGTATTTAATGAGCAAAAACGAGAACAGATCATTGGAGAGATTAATAAATGTTGCAATTACAAGAGCAGAAGGAAAGTTCATTACGGTAGCTCATTCTCGATTTTGGGAATATGCATTAGATGGTAAAAGAAATTTCTTTAAGGATTTAGTTAAATACTTAATTGAAAAATGTAGGATAATTAGTCATTTTAATGATAAATCATTTGATAAGCTTTTAGATGCACTTAACTTTGGAAGACATATTTTATATTTTAATGATGAAACGATAGTCTTAGAACGATTGATAATGGAGATAACGAAGGCAAAAAGTAATATTACGGTTTCATTACCAAGTGCTAACTTGTTAAATGGCAGTGCAGAAATACTTGAAGCGTTAGTATCAGCAAAATTAAGGGGAATATCAGTTAATTGCAAAACAAATGAATTCGAAAGGTTACCGGAAGATTGGAAGAAAATAACAGTTACATCAGAAAACTCAATTTTTCCATTAATAGCAATAGATGATAACCTAATTTGGTATGGTGTTCCAACTGCGACAACATTTTTTAAAGTAAAAAATAATCATGGTTTTAATACAGTGATGCATCCATATTTCAGGCTTTCTGGAAAACATACTATTGACATAATAAAATCACTGTCTGATATTGATATGAGATTGGTAGATGGTATAAAAAAACCATTTTACAACAATACATCTACTAACCATAATGAATCAAAAAACAATTCAGGCAATGTTTTTTCATATGTAGAAAAAAATATTACATGCAAAAAATGTGGTAAGAAGATGCAACTTACAAAGAATTATAAGAACAACGTGTTTTGCAAATGTTCCTGTGGAGAAATTGCATATTTTACAGTAGATATGGGAATGGATTACATAAGCAAATGTAGCCCTACTTGTCCTATTTGCGGTGGAGATATTGTTAAATTTGGTGTAAGCAAATATGGAATGTGGTGTAGATGTGAGAATGGTGATTTCCCGAAAATTTATGAGATATAGATCATAATCCAATTAACAGTAGTTATTTACCTGATACCCAATACCGTTGAGGGTAAGAGTTTTGAAAACCCTTACCTCCTACTCGCAATAAATCCTGCCAGCCACATGACAGCCGATGCAATAATAAATATAAGAACAAATGTATTAACCTGTTCTTTCCATCTCAATGAAAGAATAACTGCGTCGCCTATAACGGCTATGATAATTGGCAGAAGCATAAAAAGATTAACTGCATCATTATTGAATACCCTGTATGCCATATATGCAAAAGCAGCGACAAGCACAAGTGATACGACTGCCTCTATTATGTGGAATAATCCGGCGTATTCAATATGTGATTTATATACAACCGGAATAGCCATAGAAAAAAATATGAGATACACAAGTGAAAGCCATAGTAATATGCTGTCATTTGCCATTGCATTATTTTTAGCCGTTCTGATGACAAGTGCGGCTATCAGAAATCCGTATGAGACAAATTGTATTCCGGGGATTGTATATTCGGTATGCACCATTCCTGAGACCAGAATCACGCCGATTGTAATACATATCATCTTTGCATTAACCTGCGTTCCGTCTGACACAAGTGCCTTAAGGAAATCCCTGTTGATTGTAAATAATAAAATAACGGATGCTGCAAGCGACAGAATACAGATGCCGTTTACATACCGGCTGAACCCATCTCCCCACATGGAAAGATTTTTATCCGCAAATGAACGTATGAGACTCTGGATTCTTTCACCAAAAAGAATCAGAAAATAACCCATGATAAGCCAGTTAATCAACATCTTTTGTCCTCCTTTAAAATTATAATTTATAGTAAATTATATCATATATGAATATCGATTTGCCATATAAAAATATATAATATGAGTCCTTTTTTTGGGACAGGTAATATGAGATAATTATCACGGGATTGGAAAATACAACCCTCAGGCTTCTGTCCCGCATTATTTTTTAACAAATTGGAGGTAGCATTATGAAGAAAAAGTTTAGAGTAAGTAGTCTTATCAAAGGTATTGCAGTCGTATATTGTCTGGTTGGATTTGTATTGTTTGTAGTTTGCATAGCAATCAGTGTGAGCCACGATATTTCACTGTATAGAAATTTTGAATCAGCAATATCTATTTACAACTACGGAACATTGAAAACTGCAGGTATAATATGTCAGATGATTGCTATTCTTTTTAGGACAGCACTGATTTACGGATTTGGTATTATTGTAAATATGGCAGAAGAGTACATTGACAGTCGAAAACATACGGATTAGATAACTGTGTGAATCTATGCCAATTTAGCCAGTGCCACATATAGCTGGGATATTTTATACCATGTGGCATAATCGACGGTGCCGGTAACGGGCATGTTGAAGGTCTCCTGAAATTTGCTGACGGAAGCTGCTGTGTCCTTACCGTAGATTCCGTCAACAGCAAGAGGAGGTATGTTGCTGTAGGTACGGCGGATGAGGGAAAGCTGTTCCTGAATGGTGGTGACAGGAGGACCGTATGAACCGATCTCAAGGGTGTATCCGGGATATGAGACAGGGATGCCCTCGATTATTTCGGCAGTGTTTATATATATGTCGCTGCCGTAGTAATTACGAAGAATCTGGAGAGCGGTTTTGCCGTCATCCCCAAGAGACTTGGAACCCCACTGGCTGAGACCGCTGCAGGTAGTCCTTTTGCCGTCGCAGTATTGGGTGAGGATTGGCTGTTTGACATCGGGACGGGATACATAATTTGAGAAATATTCATCAACAACATTGGAAATGGTGTCGAAAATATTACGCTTATTAATCCACTTATGGTCAAAAGCGGTAGAAGATGTAATGGTAAAATAATAACCTTTATTGCGGTACCATTCGGTGTATACACGGTTCAGGGTAAAAGAAATAATGGCAATTACATTGGCTTTGATGGTTTCTCTGGGCCATGTAGGGTATATTTCACTGCTGGCAACATTTTTTATATAATCGGCAAATGGAACGTAGTAGTCCGTTGCTGTCGAGTCGGATGGGACACCGTCATGGACAACAATGGTTTCGGGTACCACAACACGGTCAAGAACAATTTCACCGGTGTTTTCAATGGGTTTTATCTCGGCCTCAGGAATTTTTGGAGGATAGTTGCCGATTAGTGTATTGGGACCAATGTTATAAATGCCGGGATTTTCCGTAAGAACAATATTTTGTATTGATAGTATTCCGGAAAAAATATTTGAACCGGTAATGGAAACCGGGGCAAAGCCCGGAGCAGAAGCTACAATATTATACATGGAGTAAGGTATGATAATGCCGGGAGTTTCGCTGATGCTCTGTGGTGGAGCCGGCAGTTCGATTTGTTCTGTCTGACCTATGGAATTGGTTTCTGCAACGTCAACTGGGTTTTCTTCATCCGTACCTTCGTAGATGCTGACGGTTGCATCAATGGGAATTCCTTCTTCATTTGTGATATTAACCCTTAAAAAGCCGGTTTCATCATTTTTATAAAGCATAATTTTAACCTTTCCGGATATTATAATTCATATTGCTGCGATGCAAAATTAATCGCAAATGACAGCATCGATGCTTACATGATATTATATGATGAAAAAAATATTTGTTGAGTACAATTTGCATCTTGAAATCAGCCGGATTTTATGGTAAAATTTCTACAATTTGAAGAAAAAAGCGCTATCAGTATGTTTAGTTGTTTTTTTTTTGCCTAAATAAATAATACATGTGAAAGGTTTGAAGGTGTGAAGATGAAAGCATTTTTGATTCTAAGTGACGGAAATGTCTTTGAAGGTACAAGCATTGGAGCTGAGAGAGAAGTAATCAGTGAAATTGTTTTTAATACCTCAATGACAGGATATTTAGAGGTTCTTACAGATCCATCATATGCCGGACAGGCAGTAGTTATGACATATCCATTAATTGGCAATTATGGTATTTGCTATGCTGATGAGGAATCAGGCAGACCATGGCCTGACGGTTTTATTGTCCGAGAACTTTCACGTGTTCCAAGTAACTTCCGTAGTGAAGATTCTATACAAAATTTTCTTAAAGAAAATAACATTCCGGGTATTGCAGGTATTGATACCCGTGCTCTTACCAAGATTCTCAGGGAAAAGGGTACTATGAACGGAATGATTACCACTAATGAGAATTATAATCTTGATGAGATTCTCCCTAAATTAAAAGAATATACCACAGGCAAGGTTGTTGAAAAAGTAACCTGTGAAGAGAAATATGTACTTCCCGGTGATGGATTTAAGGTTGCACTTATGGATTTCGGTGCCAAGAGAAATATTGCAAGATCCCTTAATAAGAGAGGCTGTGAGGTAACTGTTTATCCTGCTTTAACCACAGCAGAAGAAATCCTTGCAGCTAATCCTGACGGAATAATGCTTTCTAACGGTCCGGGAGACCCTAAGGAATGTGTTTCTATTATTAAGGAAATCAAGAAATTATATGATTCGGATGTTCCTATTTTTGCAATTTGTCTCGGACATCAGCTTATGGCACTTGCCACAGGCGCTGATACACATAAGATGAAATACGGACACAGAGGAGCTAATCATCCGGTTAAGGATCTTCAGACCGGTAAGGTATATATCTCATCACAGAACCATGGATATGTTGTTGATATGGATACACTTGATGATAAGATTGCAAGACCTGCATTTATCAATGTTAATGACAAGACCAATGAAGGTCTTGAATATGTAGGTAAGAACATCTTTACAGTCCAGTTCCATCCGGAAGCCTGTGCAGGCCCTAAGGATTCGGATTATCTTTTTGACAGATTCATGAATATGATGAAGAAAGGCAGGGATTAATTATGCCAAAGAATAAAGACATAAAAAAAGTATTAGTAATCGGTTCAGGTCCTATTGTAATCGGTCAGGCTGCCGAATTTGACTATGCGGGAACACAGGCATGTCGTTCTCTTAAAGAAGAAGGCATGGAGGTTGTTCTTGTGAACTCTAACCCTGCCACAATCATGACTGATAAAAATATTGCTGATGAAGTCTACATTGAGCCATTGACAGTTCATTCACTTGAGCAGATTATTCTCAAGGAGAAACCGGACAGTATTCTTCCTACACTCGGTGGACAGGCAGGTCTTAACCTTGCAATGGAAATTGCTGAGACAGGTTTCCTTGAAGAACATAATGTTAAATTAATCGGTACAACTGCTGAGACAATCAGGAAGGCAGAAGACAGACTTGAATTTAAGACAACAATGGAAAAAATCGGAGAGCCTTGTGCACCTTCTCTTGTTGTTGAGAACGTTGAAGACGGTATTGCTTTTGCCAACCAGATTGGTTACCCTGTAGTTCTCCGCCCGGCATATACACTCGGTGGAAGCGGCGGCGGTATTGCTAAGAACGAAGAAGAACTTATCGACATTCTTTCCAATGGTTTAAGATTAAGCCGTGTAGGCCAGGTACTTGTTGAAAGATGTATCGCAGGATGGAAGGAAATCGAATACGAAGTAATGCGTGATGCCAACGGAACCTGTATTACAGTATGTAATATGGAAAATATTGATCCTGTCGGAGTACACACAGGTGACAGTATTGTAGTTGCACCTTCACAGACACTGTCTGATAAGGAATACCAGATGCTTCGTTCATCAGCTCTTAATATTATTGACGAACTTAAAATAACAGGCGGATGTAATGTACAGTTTGCACTTCATCCAACAAGTTTTGAATATTGCGTTATCGAAGTTAATCCTCGTGTAAGCCGTTCATCAGCCCTTGCTTCCAAAGCAACAGGTTATCCTATTGCCAAGGTTGCGGCTAAGATAGCACTCGGATATAACCTTGATGAGATACCTAATGCAATTACACATAAGACATTTGCAAGTTTTGAGCCTGCTCTTGACTATTGCGTAGTTAAGATTCCAAGACTTCCTTTTGATAAATTTATTACTGCTTCAAGAAAGCTTACGACACAGATGAAGGCAACCGGTGAGGTCATGAGTATCTGCACTAACTTTGAAGGCGCACTTATGAAGGCTATCCGTTCACTTGAACAGCACGTTGATTCGCTTATGAACGATGATTACTCATCATATTCTGATGATGACATTATAGAACTTCTTCACAACATTGATGATAAGCGTATGTATGTTGTTGCAGAGGCTTTAAGAAGAGGCATTTCTTACGATACAATCCATGATATTACCATGATTGATAAGTGGTTTATCGATAAATTCCACATTATCGTTGAAATGGAAAACCGCCTCAAGACAGAGGAACTTACCAAAGAACTTCTTGCTGAAGCAAAGAGAATTGAATTCCCTGACGTTGTTATCGGAAGACTTACAGGCAGGACAGAAAAAGAAATTAAGGCTTTAAGGGATGAATATGGTATTCATGCGGCATTTAAGATGGTTGATACCTGTGCTGCCGAATTTGAGGCTTCAACACCTTACTACTATTCATGCTACAGCTCAGAAAATGAAGTTATTGAGACTAAGCCTGAGAAAAAAGTCCTCGTACTCGGTTCAGGTCCTATAAGAATCGGACAGGGTATCGAATTTGACTATTGTTCGGTTCACAGTACATGGGCATTCAAGGCTGAAGGATATGAGACAATCATTATCAATAATAACCCTGAAACAGTAAGTACCGACTTTGATATAGCTGACAAACTTTATTTTGAACCATTGACACCTGAGGATGTTGAAAGCATTGTTGAACTTGAACATCCGGACGGAGCTGTTGTACAGTTCGGTGGACAGACAGCCATTAAGCTCACAAAAGCATTAATGGAAATGGGCGTTCCAATCCTCGGTACAAGCGCAGAAGATGTTGATGCGGCAGAAGACAGAGAGCTTTTTGATGAGATTCTTGAACAGACAGGAATTCCGAGAGCAGCAGGAAAGACAGTTTTTACTACAGAAGAAGCTCTTGAGGCAGCTAATGAATTAGGTTATCCTGTTCTTGTAAGACCTTCCTATGTCCTTGGCGGACAGGGTATGCAGATTGCCATAAGCGACAAAGATATTGTTGAATTTATGGAAATCATTAACAGACAGGTTCAGGAACATCCAATCCTTGTTGATAAATACCTTATGGGTAAGGAAATTGAAGTTGATGCCGTTTGTGACGGAGAAGATATTTTAATTCCCGGTATTATGGAGCATATTGAAAGAGCCGGTATCCATTCAGGAGACAGTATTTCAGTATATCCTGCCCAGAGTATTTCACAGAAAATTGTGGATATGCTTGAAGATTATACAATTAAGCTTGCAAGAGCTTTACATGTAAAAGGTCTTATTAATATCCAGTTTATCGTATACAATGACCAGGTATATGTAATAGAGGTTAATCCACGTTCTTCAAGAACTGTTCCATATATAAGCAAAGTTACAGGTATTCCTATTGTAAAACTTGCTACACAGGTTATTATCGGTAATACAATCAAAGGTCTTGGCTATACACCCGGACTTCAGAAGAAAGCAGACTACATTGCTATCAAGATGCCTGTATTCTCATTTGAAAAGATTCGTGGCGCTGATATCAGCCTTGGACCGGAAATGAAATCGACAGGTGAATGTCTTGGTATAGCAAAAGATTTTAACGAAGCATTATACAAAGCCTTTGTAGGTGCAGGCGTTAATCTTCCAAAACATAAACAGATGATTATGACAGTTAATGACCATGAGCAGAAAGATGCTCTTTCGGTTGCAAAACGTTTTGCAGCTCTTGGATATACAATTTATGCGACAAGAGGTACAGCACGTTATTTCAATGAAAACGGCGTTGAGGCAATTAAGATCAATAAGGTTGAACAGGAATCACCAACACTTCTTGACCTTATTCTTGACCACAAGATTGATCTTGTTATCGATATACCTGAGAACGGTATTGAAAAGAGCCACGATGGTTTCATTATCAGAAGACATGCAATCGAGACCGGTGTAAACGTTCTTACATCACTTGATACAGCCAATGCATTGCTTACAAGTCTTGAATGTCAGGCAACACAGTCAATGACACCGATTGATATAGCAACAATTTAATTGTTATGGAATAATTAAGAATTTCTAATGACAGCTATGAGTTTATCTGGGATTACCGGAATCCTCTCATAGCTGTTTTAACGTTAAAATTTCTTTACAACCGTAAATATGAAAAGTATAATGGAACATAACCAACGGAGGAATAATTTTTATGAAAAAAATATTAGACCAGATTACAGAAATAGTCGGAAATGCTTTTAAACAATGCGGCTATGATGATAAATACGGAAAGACAGGAATATCCAACAGACCTGATTTATGTGAATATCAGTGCAACGGAGCAATGGCAGCAGCAAAGGAATATAAGAAAGCACCATTTATGATTGGTGATGAAGTGGTTGCAATTTTACAGGACAACAGTGCCTTTGAGAAGGTTGAATGTATCAAACCGGGCTTTATCAACATGGTAATGAGCGCAGATTTTATAGGTGGTTATGTTCGTGCCATGGCTTTGGAAGATAAGTTTGGATGCGACTGTGAACCTAAGGATGAGACGGTATTTGTTGATTACGGCGGAGCCAATGTAGCCAAGCCTCTTCATATCGGACATCTTCGTTCGGCAGTAATCGGCGAAAGTGTAAAAAGAATCTGCAAATTTGCAGGTTATAAGACAATAGGTGATGTTCATCTTGGCGACTGGGGTCTCCAGATGGGACTTATTATTACAGAACTCAAAGAACGTAAACCGGATTTACCATATTTTGATGATAATTTCACAGGTGAATATCCGGCGGAAGCGCCTTTTACAATATCAGAACTTGAGGAAATTTATCCGTGTGCCAGCGGCAAATCAAAAGAAGATGCCGAATATAAGAAATCGGCTCAGAATGCCACATATCTTTTACAGAACGGTCACAGAGGATACACAGCCCTCTGGAAACACATTATCAATGTGTCGGTTGCTGATTTGAAAAAAAATTATGACAACCTTAATGTCCATTTCGATTTATGGAAGGGTGAAAGTGATGCCCAGCCATATATTGCTGATATGGTTAAGGATATGGTAGACAGGGGGATAGCCCATGAAAGCCAGGGTGCCATTGTTGTAGACATAGCCGAGGAAAATGACAGCAGGGAGCTTCCTCCATGTATCATCCGGAAATCGGACGGAGCAGCCAATTACGAGACCTCCGACCTTGCGACACTTATCGAGAGGGAAAAATTATATGCACCTAAGTCATACATTTACCTTGCAGATAAGAGACAGGAACTTCACTATACACAGTTTTTCCGTGTGGCAAGAAAAGCAGGAATCGTATCTCCTGATACAGAACTTAAGTTCATCGGTTTCGGTACGATGAACGGCAGTGACGGCAAACCTTTCAAGACAAGACAGGGTGGTGTACTGCGTCTTGAATACCTCATAAAAGAAATTGAAGACAAGGTATACGAAAAAATCATGGCTAACCGTACCGTGGATGAGAGTGAAGCCAGAAATACAGCTAAGATGGTAGGACTTGCCGCATTAAAATATGGTGATTTGTCCAATCAGGCATCTAAGGATTATGTATTTGATATTGATCGTTTCACCTCTTTTGAGGGAGACACAGGTCCATATATCCTTTACACAATTGTACGAATTAAATCTATTCTTAAAAAATATGAAAATGCAGGAGGCGTGGTGTCAGGTATCCATACTGCTAACCCTGAGAGCGAGAGCGAACGTTCACTTATGCTTGTGCTCACAGGCATGCAGGATATGATTAAGACAGCATATGAAGAAAGTGCACCTCACAAAATTTGTAAATTCATATATGATCTTTCCAATGCTTTTAACCATTTTTATCATGAAACAAAGATTCTTTCAGAAGAAGATGAAAATAAAAAGAAAGGTTATATTGCACTCATAAAACTTACAAAAGATGTGTTAGAGACATGTGTTGACTTGCTTGGTATCGAAGCACCGGAGAGAATGTAATGTCAAAAACAAAGGATTTAACAACAGGAAAACCAATCAGCCTTATGATAAAATATGCAATCCCTGTGCTGATTGGCAATCTTGTACAGCAGATATATAATTTTGCCGACACAATTATTGTCGGACAATGTCTTGGAAACAGTACATTGGCTGCCGTAGGTAATACCGGGTCAATGTTTTTCCTTGTCAATGGGTTTGTTATAGGAATAACAAGCGGTTTTTCGGTCCATATAGCACAATGCTTTGGGGCAAAAGATTATGACAAGATGCGTAATTCCGTATGTAATGCCATTATGTTGTGGACCGGAATCACATTGTTTATCACTTTACTTTCGGTGCTGATAACCAAGACGGTTCTAAGGCTTATTAACACACCGGACGGTATTTTTGATATGTCCTATAATTATATCGTTATTATTTTTGCAGGAATAGCTGCACCTATGCTATACAATGCCGTTTCGTGTATACTAAGGGCTCTTGGTGACAGCAAAACCCCACTTTATTTCCTGATTTTTTCAGCACTCCTTAACATTGGTCTGGATTTGCTTTTTATAGTCGTATTTAATTGGGGCGTTGCAGGTGCCGCCATTGCTACAGTGCTTGCACAGCTTGTTGCCGGAATTGCGTGTATCGTATATATTTCCGTTAAGTTCCCTGTTCTTCATATAAAGAAAGAAGATTTTAAAATTAATCCGGGAATTATAAAGACGCACCTTACCATAGGACTTCCGATGGCGTTCCAGTTTTCGGTTACGGCAATCGGAACAATCATCCTACAGGGTGCCGTAAATGTATTTGGCGAGAATTACATTGCCGCTTTTACGGCTTCCAGTAAAACGGAACAGCTTATCATGCAGTTTGGCATATCGGGTGGCGTAACAGTTGCAAATTTTGTCGGTCAGAATGTAGGTGCCGGCAGATATGACAGGATTAAAAACGGAATATTGAAATGGAGTCTTTTTACGGTTGGAAGCGCAGTTTTATGTATGGGTGTTATTTTCATTTTCGGCAGACCAATCAGCCGGCTTTTCATAAAAGGCGGGGATGAATTAATACTTTCCTATGCGATGACTTATCTCCATATTTCAATGTTTTTCTATATCCCATTGTTCCAGATTTTTATTTTCAGAAATGCTCTTCAGGCAATGGGTAAGACAACAATGCCGTTACTTGCGGGATTTTTTGAACTTGGAGCTAGGTCTATAGTCGCATACACGCTTCCAAAAGCGATAGGTTTTTCCGGTGTATGTTTTGCCGGTCCGGTTGCATGGGTATGTGCTGCCGTACCGCTTATTATTACTTATATAATTTATATGAAAAAATTTAAGAAAAAAGGGTATTTTAATACTCAATTTAGTTGACAAATACCCCCTAAAAATCCGATAATAGAGGTAGCTTAATATTGAGACTATTTGAACGGAGAGGGTCAGACATGAAAGATAAAGACAAACATGGATTTGGTACTTTCGGTGCCATAGTATTAGGAGTTACGGCAGGGGGGACAGCAAATTTTGCAGTTGCAACAGCAATTGTGGCAGTCAGCAAGAGCAAGAAGAAAAAGCAGAGTTTAAACAGTTTCCTGAAGGATGAACTTGTCAAACTTCCGCTTTTTAGTAAGAACGAATCCCACCACGCTAAGAAAAGCGCAGCAGACGAGGACGACATTTTTGTGGATGAGGACAACGAACCACAGAATGACAAAGCCACATCTTTTTACGATGAAGACATTTCTTACGAAGAAGATGAGGAATTCCAGTCAGTATCCAAGGCAAAGCCTATCGTGGATTTCAAGCCAAAGCACGAATCAGCCGAGGAGCCGGAAACAGCAGAGGCACAGGAAACAGCCGAGGAGCCAGAAACAGCCGAGGCGCAGGAAACAGCCGAGGAGCATGAATCAGCCGAGGAGCCGGAAACAGCAGAGGCACAGGATGTAACTGAGGAGCCGGAAACAGCAGATGTGCAGGATGTAGCTGAGGAGCCGGAAACAGCAGGTGTGCAGGATGCAGCTGAGGAGCCGGAAGCAGCAGGTGTGCAGGATGCAGCCGTGGAGCCGGAAACAGCAGAGGCACAGGATGTAGCCGAGGAGCCGGAAACAGCAGGTGTGCAGGATGTAACTGAGGAGCCGGAAGCAGCAGATGTGCAGGATGTAGCTGAGGAGCCGGAAGCAGCAGATGTGCAGGATGTAACTGAGGAACCGGAAACAGCAGATGTGCAGGATGTAGCCGGGGAGCCGGAAGCAGAACCTGATGATGCGTTTGTATTTGAGTCAGTGGTTGTTGGCAGGGAGTCAGTTAAAGACGAGCCTGTTGATATATCTGATAGGAAACTTGACAGGGAATTTATTGCAGAACCGGTTGATGCAGAACCGGTGAGAGATAATTTTGTATTAAATGATGAAGATTTTTCGGATGAAGTTCAGGAAATAGAAATCGATGATGTTACCGCTGAACCGGCAGTAGAAAAGGTTACAGAGCCTGAAAAAGAAGATGGTCCGGTATCAGCAGGTAAATATGATGATGTTAGTTCAGAAGCAGAAACCGCAAAAGAAGCTTTTGCATCAACGGTTGAAACACCTGTAAGAGAAACTTTTTCCGACGTGGAATTTTTTGATGAAGAAGAAGACACTGAAGAAGGCCTCCGCAACAACGAGTCATATTATGATTGGACTTATAATGTTGATGAGCATTACAGTGTAATAACTGATGGCACATGGGTATATTGTAAGTCAGATGATGTCCTCACAAGCGATTCTATCAACAAAAAAGGCGAAAGAGAGACAATCGATATAGCCGATACTTTTAAAAACAGAATTAAGACAAAGGGATATTGCCTGTTGAAGTATGTCGGAACTGACAGGGAGGTTATCGTACCTGATACTATCAATGGCAAACCGGTTGTAGCTGCACTTAACACATTTAGAAGCAATCAGATTGTTAAAAAAGTCATTCTCCCATCAACGATGCAGGGCTTGAGAAGGACTTTCTATAGCTGCTATCATCTTGACAGCATTACTTTTGCACCGGGAACCAATCTGGTATACGAATTGGATGCAATCATGTGTGGTAACAATGATATGGACAGCAATACAGAGGCAACAACGGTATACTGTTCACACGCAATCGCTGAATATATAAAAGGTCACTACAGATTAGGATGTCCTGTTACATTTGTTGAAAAATAATAGTAAATTACAGAACTTTGGTTACGCATAGTTAAAAAGTGTAACCAAAGTTTTTTTATTGCAATAAAGCGTGTGGGATGTGGGATGCAACACGGGGCAGGCGCAGGCATTGAGTGGGTTGCTGTCATTAAATGCGTGGGATGTGGGATGCAACACCCGTACACCCACGCCCCGCCGGATGTAAATCTCTACCCAAACAGCGAAAAACAGCCGAAAAGGGTAGAGATTCCGGTAGCCGCCGGATGTAAATCTCTACCCAAA
>ERZ780076.650-NODE-650-length-14419-cov-8.387218_pt1 | contig 14419 bp, 14 predicted proteins | sample MGYA00511022_ERZ780076 | MGnify/ENA primary metagenome ERZ780076 (study PRJEB29588, sample SAMEA2148733) | human gut metagenome | biome: human gut; feature: human-associated habitat; material: faeces | place: Denmark | collected 2008/2010 ... | reverse complement strand
AAAAAACAAATATAAAAATGAAAAATCAATACATATTTTAGGGGAAATATCTTATGATTTGATTTATAGATATTATGCTATATGTGATGTCTTCATTATGCCGACATTGGAAGACAATTGGTGTTTGGTAATACCTGAAGCAATGGCATGTAGCAAACCAATTGCCTGCTCACTTTATAATGGAGGACACTATGAACTTGTACAAGAAGGAATTAACGGATATAAGTTTGATCCATTAAGTCCAATTTCTATTCTTGAAACATTGGATAAATTCCATTTTGCTAATTTAGTTGAAATGGGTAAAAAATCAGCAGAAATAGAGAGCCTATTTACTCCTGACAAAGCTGCTAATAGGATTTATAATGCTTGTTTAAAAATTATTAAATCATGAAAATCGATTATCACAATATGCCTGAGGGCGCAAATAAAACTGCATTTGCGTTACGGTATATTTTTAATGTTTTGCGTACTTGGTATTTGTTTCATTTTAAGTTCCCATGGGTAAAATACAAAGGGTTTGTAAGAGTTATGGGCCATACAACGTTTGCAAAGAAGAACATTCAGCTTGGCAAGAACGTTCAATTCGGGCAATTTTGCCATATTGACACCAATGCAATTATAGGGAATAACGTACTTGTGGCAGGCCGTGTTTGTTTTATTGAAAAATATGGACACCAATTTGCGACTCCATGTGAAACAATTTGGAACAGTTCTAATGGTTGTGAACTTCCAATCATCATAGGAGATGACGTATGGATATGTGACGGATGCTTGCTCTTATCTGGATGCAGAATAGGACGTGGCTCTATTGTTACTGCAAGATCTGTTGTTACCCACAACATACCGGAATGTGAGGTTTGGGGTGGCGTTCCAGCTAAAAAGATTAAAGACAGATTTAAAACAGAACATGAAAAGAATGAACATCTGAAATATTTAAATAACCTAAACGATGAGAATAATTCATGTTGTCAGGGGTCACTATAATCCAAATTCCTTAAATGGTGTTTATAAAGTCATTGACTCTATTTCAAGAGTTTTGCATTCTTTTGGGCATGACGTATGCGTTTTAAGTGTCAGCAATGAAAGTCAAGATTTATTCCAATCTACAGAATATAGAATTTATAGGGTAAAAGAAGGCGCTTTACGCTTAATGATAACAAATGGCTTCAAGAATTTTATTGACAGGCAAGATAAAGATACGGTTTACCATTTTCATTCGGTCTTCATCCCATGGTTCTTGCCTGCGATGAAATATATCCGTAAGCACGGATGCCGTTGTATAATTCTTACTCCTCATGGACAGTATATAAACGCAGCGATGGATAAATCTCTGAAAAAACGTCTGTGTTTCAGACTTTTTGATTCTAAAGTTATCCAGTTGGCTGATGCCATACATTTAATAGGTGCTACTGAAATCAACAAGTACATAAAAGCTAATAATGAGAGTATATGTTTAATCCCAAACGGTTGTGATATTGCACGTCAGATATCCGATTCATCCATTATACAACGTAAATTGATATTTGGATATTTAGGAAGATTGAATATTAAGCAGAAAGGTCTTGATATTCTCTTGAAAGCTTTTGCCTTATACAGGAAAAACGGTGGTTGTGGCATTCTTGCATTTGGAGGTGATGGACAGGATAAACAAATTCTTGTAAGAATGGCCGAGGAAGAAGGTATTTCAAACTTTGTACATTTTTCCGGAGTCTTATTTGACGATAAAAAGTGGCAGTTTTTGGAATCTTTGGCTTTCTTTCTCCATCCTTCCAATTGGGATGTTATACCTACAGCGTGTATGGAGGCTGCGTCGTGTAATGTTCCTTTGGTCATAAGCAAATACACTAATTTAGGAGAATATGTCGAAAGGTTTTATGCCGGTTGGGTAATTGAAAATGACGTTAAAATCTTAGCTAATAAGTTGATGGAGGCTGAAAACACTTATTATAATAAAGCCTCGTATATGAAAATTTGTCGTGGTGCGTCAAACATGATAACAGAAGAACTTAATTGGCAACAAATTACGAAAAGAATCTTGAATGAACTTTATTCAAGATAAAAGTGAAATGCTGAAACAAGCAGTTCATCAGCACAAATACCTTCAAATAAAGTTCTATCTATTTACTCTTTACAGCAAGAATGAAATCTGTTGTAAAAGTATAATGACAGACAGCTTATTGTATAATATTTTGAATATCCTAATTTGAGCTGTTTTTGGATATTCAATACAGTCTTTATAACCAATGCTTTCAATCTTAATCAACGCTTACGCTTGCTCTCCGGACATGGGAAGCGAGCCGGGCATGGCGTGGAACTGGTGCGTGAATCTTGCGAAGTATTGCGAGCTGCACATTGTTACCGAAGGGGAGTTCAGGGACAAGATAGAAGCCGCGTTGCCTACATTACCGCAAGGACAGAACATGCACTTTTATTATAATCCAGTATCCGACGAGATACGCAAGATGTGCTGGAATCAAGGCGACTGGCGATTTTACAAGTATTACAAGAGGTGGCAATGGAATACATATCTTATCGCAAAGGAGATATGCGGACAACGGAAAATTGGCATCCTGCACCAACTCAATATGATAGGTTTCCGTGAGCCAGGCTATCTGTGGAAGCTATCAAGAGAGACAGGCATGCCATTTGTGTGGGGACCTGTGGATGCTAAAGATAAATTCCCATTAGCCTATACTAATGGTGCAAGTTGCAGAACAAAATTGTTTCTATGGTTGAAAAACACTATAACTTGTTGGCAACTGAAACATTCAAGGCGTGTACGCGATGCCGCAATAACAGCAAAAGTGGTGTTGTCAGCATCAAGCAACTCTGTAAAATCCTTCAAAAAGTATTTAGGTATTGACACCGTTTTGCTTAATGAAACAGGAGTTTTCATAACACACATAATGAGGCCAAAAGATAATGGTAAAAAGACTTTTGACATCCTATGGGTTGGAAAGTTGGATTTCCGCAAACAGCTTGGTTTGGCTTTACGTTCAGTTGCGACAGCTTATCATGACGACATAAGATTGCATGTCATTGGTGGAGGAGATTCATCAAGATATATAAACGAGGCAGAAAAGCTTGGAATAGGTGATATTTGCATAATACACGGACAAATCAGTCATGACGAAGTACAAGCGTTGATGCAAAAAGCGGATATTCTGCTTTTCACAAGCGTAGCCGAAGGTACGCCACACGTTGTATTGGAAGCCATCGGGAATCATCTACCTGTTTTATGTTTTGACACTTGCGGGCAGGGAGATTGTGTGAACGAGAAAGTAGGCATAAAGATTCCTCTTTCCAATCCGGAACAGTCAGTAAACGACTTTGCTGAAAAGATAGAGTACCTTTATAATCACAGGGATGTATTGAAAATCTTATCCGACAACTGTTCAGACAGACAAAAAGAATTGTCGTGGGCCAGCAAGGCGAAGAAAATGGTCGGGCTATATGAACAGATTCTATAAACCTTCCTTTAATGTTTGTTAAGAGAACTATTTAAGAAAAGTGCAAAGAACAGAATGCTAAAAATAGAGAGCAAAATAGACTAAAATATACATTCCATGAAACAAAGAGACATAAGCATCGACATCTTGAAGTTTGTCGCTGTATTAGTAATAACCAACAGTCACATGGAGCTGCTTTACGGTAAGTACAGCGCTTTAGCGACAGGCGGAGCAATTGGCGATGTGCTGTTCTTTTTCGCCTCAGGCTTCACTTTGTTCTTGGGAGGGCTAAAAAAAATTGACAATTATTATAAACGCCGAATAAACAGGATTTACCCTACCGTATTTGCGTGGGCGTTGATTAGCTGCCTGTTTTTCGGGAGTGGAAAGAGTTTTGTCGACATACTCTTAACAGGCGGCGGTTGGTTTGTAAGCTGTATAATGATTTACTACGTAGTGCTGTATTTTGTCAGACGGACAATGTTCAACCACTTGAAAATTGTATTGGGCGTAAGCATTGCCATTTCGATAGGTTTGTATTGGGTCTTCCGCGACGGCAGCCACTTCAACATGTTCGGCAACACTTACTACAAGTGGGTTCATTACTTTTCCTTCATGCTTCAAGGCTGTATAATGGGCGTATTGTTTAAGCAACGTACATTAAGAATAAAGAGCGGTTGGCTTGAGGCGGCAAAAGCAATTGGCTGTGTAGCTTTGTTCTATGGTTTGTGCGTCTTCAAGAATAATGACAGCCTGAACTTTCTTCAAACATTGTCATTGATTCCGCTGCTTGGGGTAACGTATTATGTTTACAGACTGTGCAATGCAGAAGGCATAAAATCTGTTTATCCTACAAAAGCCGGTTGGTGCATCAGGGCTGTAGGCGGTCTTTGTTTAGAGGTTTACTTAGTGCAAGGCAGTCTTTTCACAGATAAGCTGAATGCACTGTTTCCATTAAACCTCCTTATTATTTTCATTGAGATATTGCTCGTTGCCTATGTTCTCCGTTGCCTGTCGAGAGTGTGGGCGCAGACATTCAAAGACAGCGATTATCAGTGGAAAGATGTTTTCAAGATAGTATAGATGTTCTATTCATAAGAACAGGTGGGCTTGGAAACAAAATTTATTAAACATTGCTGACATTATAAGTTTTTAGTAGGACGTTTTGTTTTACTAATTAAATTTTAATCCATACAATATGTTAAGACTTAGTGATTTACGCATCTTTGAATCGAAGGATGCGCTGAAGGACATTCCGCAAGGCAAGAAGCTGATTAACACGATAAACGCCCACTCGTTCAACACGGCGCAGAAGGATGATTTGTTTGCCGAGGCGTTGAAGAACGGAGACTATCTGATTCCTGACGGGGCAAGCATAGTAAAGGCTTGCAAATGGCTGAAGTGCAAGTCGCAACCGAAGGAGCGTGTGGCCGGCTGGGACTTGTTCGAGTTCGAGATGAACCGGCTTAACAAAAAAGGCGGACGATGCATGTTCATGGGAAGTTCGCCTAAAGTGCTGTCGCTGATTGTGGAAAGAGCCAAGACTGTCTATCCGAACATCGAAGTCGTAACATATTCGCCGCCTTACAAACCGGAGTTCAACGACGAGGACAACAAAGCGATAATCAAGGCGATAAACGATGCCGACCCCGACCTGCTTTGGATAGGAATGACCGCCCCGAAACAGGAGAAATGGACTTATTCGCATTGGAACGAACTGAACATCCACTGCCATGTAGGGACAATCGGAGCCGTGTTCGATTTTTTTGCAGGAACATACAAGCGCGCCCCTCGCTGGTGGCAGGAGCATTCGTTGGAGTGGCTTTACCGTCTGATAAAAGAACCTCGGCGAATGTGGAGGCGTTATGTCATCGGTAATCCTCTTTTTCTTTTGAACGTGAGGAGGGAGAAGAACGCCTAAGCCCGAGTTTCTCCAACAGTATGTACCACCAAAAACGTATTAAGGTCATCATTGGGCATTTATTTTATAACAAGTTCGTGTTGCCGGATAATAGATAAAAAACAGCTTGCATACGGCACTTTTAAAAAGCTCAGGGGTTGTCTTTATGGCAATCCCTTTTTGCTTTATTTCCATCCTTTTGTCAGCAATCAAGACCGTCATTAAATCCCCGTTAAATGCCGCCTTTATTAAGCAGCCATTTCCATGCAGGAACGACATTCACTTTTTTCCCGTCGACCTCAAGACTGTTTTCTTCATCATCGGTTATAATCAACAGGTTGTCGCAACCAGTGGCAGACGATGCTTCAAGCAGACCTTTTATTTCACGTTTACGGGTCTCGTCGTCAGTCATGCTCCATGTAACCTGGATTAACTGCATTACACGGTCTTCACGCTGGATTACAAAATCACACTCGGTTTTTTCCTGGTAATACGAGATTTTGTCAGAAGGCATACGGCGGCGGTAAAGCTCCATAAATACAGTATTCTCAAGGTTCTTGCCGTTGTCGTTACTCTGTGGCATTAGCACGGCACTGCGAAGCCCGTTGTCGATGCAGTAAAACTTGTCGAGCGACTTGTGTTCCTTTACAATCGAGCGGTTGTAACGTGGTGCCCTGACAAACATGAAAACGTTGCAGGCGTAGTCGGCCCAGAGGTACAGGTCGTCCTTGCCGACCTTCAGTCCCTGCGACTTGATGTCGTTGTAGATTGCGTTTATCGATGTAGGATTCGTAAGGTTTGCCATGATGCGTTTGACGAAATATCTTACAACTCCCGTATTCGTTATATTGTAATGCTCGGCAAGGTCACGCAGAATCATCGTGTCAAAGTAGCCATGGAGCAATTTCAACTGTTCCGACCTTGAAGGGGTGAGAACAATCTCCGGGAACGCGCTTGCCCTGTTGTATTCATCAAAGGCGTTTTTCAACCGTGCCCTATCCTGTTCAAGGTACGCATCGGTGGCAATCCCCTTGAAACGGCAGAATTCGTTGAATGACAATGGGTAAGCCTCATATTCCAAAGGATATCCCCTAAGGGCTGAACCGAGTTCGCTTGAAAGCATGGCGGCGTTGCTTCCACAGACGTAAATGTTCTTGCAGTATGACTTGTAGACACGCAGGACAAAATATTCCCAGCCTTTTATAAGCTGGATTTCGTCAAAAAACATATAGGTGTCCTTTATCGGTACGTCGGGAAACATCTCCATGTAAGACACTATCACATCGTCCAGCTCATCGGAAGACATATTGAAAAGGCGCTCGTCATCGAACCCTATCCATAGTATGTTCCGTTTGGGCACTCCCTCTTTGACAAGATTGTTTATTGCTATCTCCATCATTGTGGACTTACCGCAACGTCTTACTCCTGGCACGATTATTATCTTCTTGCGGTTTATTGGCAATTCCACGTCACGTTCAATCACTTCGAACGGAATATCATTCTGTCTTAGGGCTATAAGCGATTTTATAACGTCCTTTCTCATGTTGCTCCTATTTTAGATGACAAATATACAGATTATTTCCTAAAATAGAGGAAATAATGGTAAATAATTTCACTTTTAAAATGAAACAACAAAAAAATATCCCCTCCTTGCCACACTTTTTTATCAGTACGGTTTGGAGGGGTACTTGTTTTTCAGTAAGATTGGTTCGAAGTTTTATTGTATCGAATTTATGTCCGCCTTAATTATCCTTTTCATTCATGCTCCTCTTTATTCCCAACATACCAAGAAAATCAAACGTAACCTCTTTTCTGAACTCTTTACCTTGTACTATGGCTTCCTGCATTCTATAGTTACTCCCAGCCAAAGTTATAATTTCGCTTTTGGTATTGCTCCTTATCTTCATACCTTCGAGTCATCATGTGTAAAACTAAAGAAACCATGTAAAGTAAAAAAGTGGTGCTCATGGATATTTGTCAACGTAGTTCCTCTAGTGAGATAAGGGAATAACACTTTTCATAACTGAGATAATCCCTTTATATAGGGAACATGGTATTTTCAGTGGGATTTTTTGTTATTTTCAATTGTTCACTAGCAAGTACCTACGGACGGGAGTATCCACAAACACCACTTCCAAATAGAATAAAAACTGTCCTTATCCCGGCATTATATTGAACAAAGAAAAAATCCCAATCCTGCCACACCTATCCAATGTAGATATGACAAGACCGGGATATTATTGTCCTACACCTTACTGCTTTTTATCCTTATCTGACCTTGCTTACTGTTTTGCCATCATGTACATTATACTTACAGAAAACACAAAATGGTCAGGCAATGGTGACTACAATACGAACCGAACCGGCTTATATGCTTGACCTATAAAACCTCCTGTCACTGCCGAACGTATTATGGCTGTACGAGTAATCAACAACTCCTTCTATTTCCTTTCCAGGCATTTCACAATATGCATCCTCCAGATATTCCAGGGCTTTATCCTTCCGTATTCCGGCTTTGCAGAGAGTCCCGGCAATTACCAGCATTGAATTATGCCTATTGCCTTTCTCGAAGTATTCAGGCTTTTCCTTCTTCCAATGTTTGTCTAGCCTTTCCATTACCGCATCGTCAGTCAATACCATCTTTCCAAGCCGTTCAAGGAAATTGGAGGTGTAATCGTCAAGCCTTGCATCGCCATCATCCTGTACTGCCACAAATTTATCGTTCTTTGTTTCAGGCTTAACGAGTGTATTGTCAAACTTGAAATGGAAAGCCACGGGTTCAGGATTTACCCATATGTCAGGGTCATAACTTAGGTATTGGCATCTTGAAAGGTCCATCACTCCATCGTCTATCTGGGGAAGCCTGCATATTTCCATCAGCTGAAGGTAAAGGTTCCAATGGTTTTCAGGGTTTACGGAGTCATGGAGTACTATCGCTTTCAGTCCCTTTCCACTCGGTGTTTCGAATACGGAATAAACAAACGGATATGACTTGAGCTTTTCCTTGGCTTCCATCATGCTTTCCCTGTCATCGAAACCGTCATAATCAAGGGCCGTGAATGACGAATACTTCTCTATCCAGTTGTCGCTCCTGTACTTGAAACAACCGTTGACGCATACCACGGGAAGCAAGTCTTTTTTCATACTGTCCTGTAGCTCCCCGTCGTCAATGCCCCTTATTTCGGATATTACGTCTTTCAAGCTCGTTTCCTTCCCGGACTTCCTTATCTTGTAACTGCCTGTCCTTACCATCTCAAGAAACCTGTCAATTGTCATCTTTCCTGGTGAATTAGGCAACCATGCAAAAGGGAAGAAGGTGATGTCTTTCTGGTACAGTGACTTGACGTCGATATACCTTTTTCCTGTCCTTGAATCCTGATAATTCATTACCGTAACGTATTCAGCCGCATCATTGGCGCTGGCTTTCCTTTTACGGCCTGTCCCTTCATACACCTTGCCGAGCACCGATTTCAGTTCCTTGGGCGTATAGCGTCTTTCCTCAAGTGCGTTCCTTACCTCGATTACCGTCCTGTCGTCAAAAGGCGTAGGTTCGGACAACGCCGACTTTATCCTGCTCTCCTGGAAACCGAGCGACTTCAGGTTGTCATATCCCAGTGCGTCCCAATATTCTCCATATTTATGTGACACGAAATCCAGTTCCCCGACCAATTCAGGATGCATGTTACGGAAATCGCAATAGACCTTGATTTTCCTGTCGGTTATTCCTGTCCCCTCGAAATCCGCCTTGAAGGAAAGTACGTCTGGGTTCGTCGACTTTGTTCCCGATACCGGCATTATACCTGCCTGCCTCTGCTCCCTTGCAACGCTGTACTGGCTGCTGTAGTTCTTCTTCCTTATCTGCCACGCCCTTATTTCCGCCAGCATATAAAGGGTGTTGAACTTGACGGACGGATTTCCCGATTTTCTGTCGTCTACTACCATAAGGTAATCGTCCCTGTAACGGTCACGCTCCATGCTGCTCCTGTATTTCGGAAGGTTGAGGTTCTGTTCTTCACGGGTCATCCTGTCGTAGCAGTTTATCAGGTCGTTGGTCCGTTTCTCCTTTTCCTTGATATACTTTGAGAAATCCTTGTCATCCAATCCCAGAGAATTTTCCTTGATGAACAGTATTGCCTCGTTCCGGTAGGGATTAGTCTCTAGCCTTTGTCTTCCAAGTATCTGTGGAAGGTCTGTGCTTATGTCCAATGCGAGCGTCTTTTGCGAGGGATCGGCGAATATGTAGGAATAGGCGCACGTTGAATAGAAATCCACACCAAGGTATGCCGTCCTCGTACAGAAAGTGAACGGTTTGTGCCTTTCTCCCTCCTTGGGATAACTACCCGGCTGCAATCCGTATTTCCCCAGTTTGTCCCCGTTACTTTTCGAGCAGAGGATGTTTACCTCGTCCTGTGCAAGCCCGCATTTCCTTATTATGCGGCAGATGTCGGATACGTTGTTCATGTAAAAGACCGCTTCCGTAGTGTCTATTTCCTTAGTCCCGAACTTCACCGTCCTTCCCTCTTTCATGTTCCTGATGATTTTGCCGCATACGGAACACCTCGACTCGTCCTTCCTTAGCGTTATGTTTGTCACCACGGCTTCCTCCCTCATGTCTTCAGGCCACAGGAGTTCGATGTATGGCATATTCTTGAATTCGTCCAGCTGCTCCATATAATCCTCAAGGTACGGCGTGGCGCTGAGGAATATCGCCTTCCTGAAATACCCTGCATCCTCCAACAGCTTCATCTCCGTCAACGACTTGAAGGCAGAATCAGTGAAAATGGCCTGGAACTCGTCAATAACCAATGTCCAACTGTCCAGCAAACCAAGACCAACCGACTTCAACGCCTCTATCACATGTCCCAACGAATCGTATGTCACCATTACCTTCGGCGTCCTGTGGTTATTGTAACAGCCGGTAACGTATCTTGCCGTCTCTTCGTTGAACCTCCGTATGTCCTCGTAGGTAGCCTTCTTGCTGCTTTTCTTGATGTTCCCATCCATGCATGCATTGTCTGACATGTCACGATAGAACCATACATCGGGGTGCTTCTGCCTTTTGCTTTCCATCAATGAACATCTTGGCGAGGCGAGTACTACAGGTGTGTCATTGGTAAGGAAATGCTGTGTCGCTCCAACGCCAGTAAGTGCCTTGTTAAGTATAAAATGGCAGTCAGGCAGTAATCCGTCAAAATCCTTCCACTGGCCAAGATATCTCATGCCATCAGGAACTTTTATTGTTTTCTTTTTCATCTTTTCCTTTTTAATATGTTTACAAATTCATCAATCGTTACATAGCCAAAAGACAAGGTGGGCACTCGTTTCATCCAAGGCCTTAAATAAGTCCGTGTTATAGACCATGAATTAAAAAGTGGCCAACCTTATCTTGATTATATCATTTACCAATTTCCGTCATCTTCTTCATCGGTTCGTTCCTCCTTATAATAATACGCCTCTTTTTCTTCATAATAGGAGTCTTCGGTTTCATGGTATTCTTCTTCCCCGTCTTCGTCATCTTCTATATCGTCAATCACGTACCAATCGTCCTTGTGCCTCATTAACAGGAACTCATAAAGCGACCGGACATCATCCTCAGTGAAAAATCCGGGGTCAATGTCCGACGATTCATTCTCCATTATCTCGAAGTCCTGCCTAATCTGCTCCAACAACTCCGACTTGTACTTTACCTCCATTACGTTGCCGTTGCTCATGATTATCCGTTCTGTTTTGTCACTATATTTTTTCATAGCTGTTTATTTTTATGGTTATTTCTATTTTTTATTTTCTGTATTTTGGTTAGTTATTTCCGTAGTCGAGGATAAGGTCTGGAACTCATTAGAACCACCATGTCATATTACAGTGATTAAAAGAAAACCATGCCTTATCCTGTCAAAAAGAGTGTCGGGGAATAATCAATGTCAACATCTATTTTCCTGTGTTTTACAATGTTATCCCGTCAAAAAACAAATCAAACCAAATATCAAATCCTTATATAATTACCTTATTCAAATTTCCGAGGGCTTTATATGTGCCTGAATCGTTGGTCTTTCTCCATATAACTCCATTTTTCCTCTCCGTTCCATTCACGTCCAAGTCTGTTCTTCTCGTCAACCGCCCTGTTATGGTATTCCTTGTATCTCGGGTCGTTATAGTCCGTCCATTCAAGGTTGTCGGAGTCGAAGTTCAGCCAGTCGTTGTCCCTGTGAAGTATAACTGGATGCTCGAATTGTTTTTTGTTTCCGTTCACATAACCAGCCTCTTCCATCAACTCGTCAACGCTTTTCCTTTCCCATTCAAACCTTTTCCACTGTTTTTTTCTTACTTCATACTCTACAAATGGGTTAATGGCTGGTTCAATCATGTCCATATCACCGTTGCCTATTGCAGTCCCTACGGTCAATTCCTTTCCGTTCTGGTATATTGTTCCGTTTCTTTTTACAATCAGGACATCTTTCAGTTTTACCTTGTCCGCCGTTGTTGCCGTAGTTGTTGGATAGGCCGATGTTGCAAGCCTCCATTCAAGATTTTTGTAATGGTCATTCTGTAAGTTACCGTCCTTGTGAACCAGTACATAATAATTGCCGTCGTTGGGTTTAGGGGCACAGAAACAATCAGCAACCAAATCCTGAATGTAGACCCTCCCTAAATTCTTGTTCTCTATATACCTGAGGCCTTTTTCGTCCACCTTGATTTTCGGGTTGTAGGTTTTCAGCTTGTTACCATCCTGCTTGTCTATAAATTCCTTTTCAACAAACAGACCGTCCTCGCTTATTTTAGTTGATGTGGCAAAATGTTTACGTATTCTTCTGCCATCCCTTACTTCCTCATTTTTCATAATTGCCTCCTTTCTGCTTTTTAGAGTTAATAATCAAGTCTATCCCGAATTCGTCCTTCAGGTATTGGACAAGTGTATTATAGGCATCAGTCCTTTTCCTCTCCCTCGGTATGACAGTAAGAAGCTCGGACAAGTCAACCCTAATGCAGAGTCCGCTTTCAAGTTTCCTGCCTGTATAATTCTCCAAGGCTTCAATATCCTTCCTGAACTTGTCGGGAACTATCACAGTGTTTGCTTTGTTTACGTTTACATCAGGAGCAACACCTTCCTGACGGCTTTCCGAATACTGTACTTCATCGGAAAATGTTTTTGCTAAATTTAATATCAACATTATCTTTACAGATTAAAATTGTCTTCATACATTAGTTAGAGTTTGGAGGTTTGACAGGAGCGTTTTGTAGCCTTTCGATGACCTTTTACGCCGTTCCATGTTCAACCTCTAATCCACAAGTTAGGTTTTGAGGGTCTGGGAAGTGCGTTTTATTGCTTTGAATGACATATTATACCGCCCGATGTTCAACCTTCATCCTTTTCACAAGTTAGGCATTGAAGGTCTGTCAGGCGCGTTTTATTGCTTTGGAGGACATTGCATTGGTAACTTATTGATATTCAGGTGTTTATCTCCCAACTTACAAAAGGCCAGGTTTTAGCTTGCAATAGACCACCTTTTACCGTTCAATGTGCCGTGTTTTATGATGTGGTTAACCGTCTTTTTACAATCTGTTCCCTAACCCGTTCATTGTCATTCAGACAACAGACGAATTGAAGTCTCCAACATAATCTGAATATGTCCCTTACCGGCTAATCCGTCCTTTTCAGGGATTTTGTTTTGTACTTTCAATCCAAATGTGTAAATTTGTAGAAAAATGCAAGATTATGGAACCAAACTTAACATATTATCTGAATATTCCTGAAAGCGACAAGAGTTTGTTCAAGTCGTTGGTCAGAAAGTTCGGTTGGACAGCCAAGAAACAAAAGACCCAGACTGTATGCCGCTTGGATAAAGCCATAAAAGCAGCGCATGAGGACAAACTGTTTGAAACAGACAACATCGACGTACTGATGAAAAGCCTTAAGGAATGAGTTATACGATAAGATATTCCAATCTCTTTAAACGCTCGTTCAAGAAGTGCTTAAAGCGTGGATGTGACGAGGGCAAATTCCGGGAAGTCATTACAATCTTGTCTGAAAACGGCAGTCTTCCGGCTAAATATCATCCCCACAAGTTAAAAGGCGCATATAAGGATTGCTGGGAGTGCCATATAACTCCTGACTGGTTACTTGTATGGGAGCAAAAGGATGACGAATTGTTGCTAATACTTATAGACACCGGCAGCCATAGTGATTTGTTCGGGTGATTTGCTCTTTACATGGTTTATGTTTCCCTGTTTGGGTGACAAAAACAAATATTGTTTCCTAAAATAAAGGAAATGTAAACAAATTATTTGAATGACAACAAGTCCCTTCATTCAAAATGTAGTTTGCCGTCTTTTAGAATATGTCAGTACGAAAAGCATTCAAAGCCTTAATAATGAGGGATTACGATACGACAAATATCACCCTTATCCGACAGCTTATAAAAATGGTTGGTTCGGATTATCGTTCGGCTTGTAGGAATAGAAGACAAAAATAAATCTACGGGCTTAACAACAATCAGGCAAGAGGCACCACTATGAAGAATCTGTGGAAAAGGCAACCAAGAAAAAGTTGTCAGTTTAAGGCCTTGGTGACGACCCATACGGAAACTATTTGCCTTGAGTGCATCTTTGTGGAAATATGGTGAACCTAAAGCAAAGGTTGGGACATTTGGTGAAGAACTGGGTGTTTCGGCTTTTTTATTTTTTCTCCATCATTTGTTGTGTTACTTGTGGATACTTTCTACCAGAGGTGTTGCTAGTGAACAGTTGAAAATAACAAAAAATCTTACTGAAAATACCAGGTTTCCTATATAAAGGGATTATCTCAGTTTAAGAAAGTGTTATTATCCTTATCTCACTAGAGGAACTACGTTGGCAAATATCCATGAGCACCACTTTTATCACCTTGTAAAATAACATTGTTCCTCACCTTATCTACAATTACTTTCTGTTCTCACCTTCTCACCCTCTCACTCTCTTACCTTCATTTCACCTTTTCACTTTTTCACCCTTTCACCTTTCTTGATTTCTTCCGTCTGAAAACCCCTGAAAGCCTTAATTGTGTATTAGGAAAACAACATTATTAATCATTTTAAAC
>ERZ780076.649-NODE-649-length-14435-cov-2.382545_pt1 | contig 14435 bp, 18 predicted proteins | sample MGYA00511022_ERZ780076 | MGnify/ENA primary metagenome ERZ780076 (study PRJEB29588, sample SAMEA2148733) | human gut metagenome | biome: human gut; feature: human-associated habitat; material: faeces | place: Denmark | collected 2008/2010 ... | reverse complement strand
TAACGGTATTTTAAGCACTTTTAATTGTGGTAACTTGCCAGTTAATATAAAAAGAGTGGCGAACACCCCTTCTTGTTCGCCACTCTTTTCCCATGATAAACCATGAGAAGGATTCAATGGGTAATTTTAGAGTATCATACCTTCTGCTGATCCGTCAATTATAGAATGCCGCCTGGATACTGTCGTATCCTACTTTTCCATCTTTTACCAGGTTCAGCTTGTCCTGCACTGCAATGGTCTCTTTCCTTGCGTCTTTTCCATACTTACCATCTACGTTCTGGTCATGTCCTAAGATCTCATTGCAACGTGTCTGCCACCACTTAACTACCGCTCCCCTGGAGCCAACCTTGTAGCTCAGCCCGAATCTCTTCGCCTGCAGGCAGATCTGCTGTTTTACATACCGAGTATTCTTGCCATCTTTGCCATCTTCAGCCAGCTTTCTTCCCTGCTCATCCCGATAACCGTCTGCATTTGCAGCTTTCTGGAAGTTCTGAATATTAATATTACAGGTTTCTTCTCTTTGCGCCGGTACTGATACCATTTCAAAGTCCGTATAAAAGATATTGATATCACACTTGCCACTTATTCCAGGGACAGATCCTGATGATGTATACTGCCAAATATCCGCAAGGTCAATCTCCGCCGCTGACAGACTGGACGTATAGCGTGCATACCATACGTATACCTTTCCCAGTGCTTTTACGATCCGGTTCATGTCAAAATATTTATTAAGGTAATCTTTGTTGGTATAGATCACCGGGAGATAACCGGCTGCTTTGACCTTTTGCAAAAATGCAATTGCCATATCTGTAGCCAGCTGTTTTGTGACATTCACGCCTCTCTTACGCGCATAATTTACAGAGTCGTACTCAAAATCAAATGCAATAGGGCATTTGCTCCAGTACTTTTTAGCCTGAGTGATACAAAACTCTGCCTCTGCCACTGCCATTGCTGCGGTGTAGGCATATGAAAACCAGTAGAGCAGCACCTGCACAGCCAGATTAAAGCAGGCCAATGCATTGCTCACATACTTCTCGTCGACGTTATTTTTTCCGTAACCAGCCCGAATACCTATAGGCTTATATCCGGCATCACGCACTTTTTTGATATTAACATTTCCATTGTGTTTGGAAATATCCGGTCCTTTTGATAATGCCTTTTTCATTCCTCTTCCTCCTCTGATCCATTCAGCTTGCCGTCATCCAGCAGATCCTTCACTGCCTGGAACCACTTTTCTATAACGCTTTCTAAGAACTCATCAGTGACAAAATACTGCAGCCATGAAGGCAACAGTTTTCTTGCCTGACTTACTACATACTTCATCTTCTGCTTTCCGGAACCCGACTCTTTAAATGCATGTTCTGCCTTCAGAAACAGGTGATACACATCCACTCTGATCTCATCAATCGTCTTATCGCGGATGTATACCCATAAAAATGTTCCTACTACCAGTGCCGTCAGCACTGCCAAAATAATTACCATGATTGTACTTGTGCTCATTCTTTTACCTCTCTTTCCAAATCTTCAATTCTGTGATTTGCTACTTTAATTTGTTCCTGCATAACTGCCTGCGCTTCTTCTAGCTTGAATGTGCGTTCTATGACTGTGTTATGCTTATCCACCTTTTTTTCGAGCTGCTCCAACCGATATGTAGTCAATTTTGTATTGACCAGAATTCCGCAGAAGGCGCCTGCCGCACTTCCCGCGCAGCCGATCAGTGCCACAATGATTTCTGTTGCCATCTCAGTCTCCTTAATATAATGAGCCGGTCACCTCCTGAAGGAAGTAATCGGCTCTTGGCTCTTGGTTACTATGTTTTATTGTTTAAGGACCGTCTCTCACTCTCATAAGCAGCCTCCTACTCTGCGGTTGCGGTCAGATCTGCCAGTTGTGTCTCCAATGTATTGATCTGATCCCGGAGAGCCTGTCTCTCTGCATGGACAGCCTCCATATCATACTCGGTCTGCTCACCAAGGAGAGTATACTCATAGGTCTTGATAACCTTATAGTCACTGGCGGAGATTCTGGCCTTGAGGTCATCGATTTGCGCAGTCAACTGACTGATCTGCTGCTGTCGTGCCTGCTCTGCAAGCTCCTCTTCGGTCGGTTCAGGTTGCACCGGTGCAACTGGCTCAATATATACTGAGCCATCATTTGACAGCTCATACCAGCCGTCACCCGCGCGAAATAAAGTTGTGTATGCCTCATACTCGCCGTTGTCCAGCGGGTATTTACATCCCTCATCCAGGTAGAGGCGGAAGCCGTCAGTATTTACTGTGAGATTGTCTCCGGTGATCCGGATCACATGAGGACTCTCTTCTGACACAATGACCTTTGTAACGGTCTTTTTCTTTTTAAATTTTATGTAACCCATGTGGGCTCCTTTCTGGCGCTCTTGTGGCTGCGCCCGCCATCTGATCTACTACGCTAAATGGCAAGTTAAGTGGTTTGAAATTTGCATCAATATCAACATCTGTTACTCTGCTAGTGACAAATAGACAGTCATTATTAGGATCTTTATCTGACTTTGGATTACCAAGTAATGCTAACGTATTTGGCGTGTTCGTAAACTGTAATTGGGCTGTTAATGTGCGTCTTGCAATTAATGGTAATTTTTATGCATATCAAATTGCTACTGTAAGTAATGACGCAACATTTACCCTAAATTTTGTTGTAGCATATAAATAGCCTAATTTGCCAAGTATGAGAAACTGGCAGAATAATACCGTTCTGTCGAAAGATTTAATATTACTACGCCATTAGATTTATTAATATAAAGCATGTGATTATCGCCATTTGTACCACCTGCTGCATTTGCTCTAACATACGTAGTTTTAGGGTAATATGTCCTTGCAATACTGGCAATAATTAATGATCCGCTAGACTGCTCAGATGTAATTTGTACGCCTAACGTTACAAATACTCTGTTACCTATTTTTGAAATTGTATTGTCAGATTCCCATGATACACAATTGACTAAAGTCAAATCGGTGTTCTGGTTTAACTTGCCATTTAACTCAGTATATGTATCCGCCTCGGCATCCGGCACGTAGCCGGTCACCTTGGTAGCCAACAGATCCTCCTTTGTTGTGATCATCTGAGCAAATGCCGGGGCTGTCAGATCGGCAAAAAACTTCTTGATCTTACCCATGATTACGGACAGTTTTTCTCCGGTCGCAATGTTAGAACGGCTGGATGCCTGGGTAAAAGCCACGGTCATGTTGTCAGCCACAGTAGGCGTATCTCCTTTAGGTCCCTGTTCTCCTGTATCTCCCTTTTCTCCCTTCGGGCCGGCAGTTCCGGGATCTCCCTTAGCTCCTGTATCACCCTTGATGCCTTTAAGATTACAGGCGTATACCCACTTTGCTACCGTAGCCACTCCGCCAGTTGTGCAACGATATGCATTTCCGGTATCTGTGTTAAGATACATATCTTCTGCAAGTGCATCCGATATTCCTGTGCCGCTAAATACTGTAGGTGTGGTGCTTGTCCCGGTAATCGCGGTACCTTCTGTCCAGCGTGAGCCCCGGATTCCCTGATCTCCCTGTTCTCCCTGCGGTCCGGGAATTCCCTGACCTCCTTGTGGACCTTTAAAATTACCAATTAATACCTTTGCCATAATCCATCCTCCTATGCATCCGGTGTTATATAATAGATATTTCCATTGTCATCCGTAGAAAATTGTGGTGCATCTGCTCCATCCGCGTAATACGCCCACAGGTTCCCCTCCGCATCCCCAGAAAGAGTAAACAAACCGTTTATAGGCACGGTTACCCCACTGTCTCCGCGCTCTCCCTTTTCTCCTGTATCCCCCTTTTCGCCTTTTTCCCCTTTTTCGCCTTTTTCCCCTTTCGGACCCTGAATGCCTTGAGGACCGTTAAATTGACCGGTCTCCAGTTTTTGTGTAACATCTTCCACCAAATCCTCTGCGTGTTTGCTGGTGGTCTGCGCAGATTCCGCAGACTTTGCTGCTGCCGTTTCGGATCCTGCTGCCGCCGTCGCTGACTTTGCCGCTGCGGTCGCGGAGGCGCTTGCATTCTCGGCTTGCACAGTGATGTCCGCCAGATAATTTGGTTGCAACTTATCTGCGGTGATACTGCCATTTTTGATGTCTGCCTTTACCTTGCCATCGTCTCCTACTGTCCAGTAAATCGTGCCCGAATCGAGAAATTCAAACTGTGTGATTAGCGCTGAGAGATCCACGGACTTCTGCGTGCCATCATCCAGCGTGATGATCAGCTGCTGTGCATCCGGATCATAGTCAAAATTGACCGCCAATTTTTCCAGCATGGTATCGATGACCTGCTGTGCGCCGGAGACCGCCGTGATTGTAAACTTACCAGTAGTCTCATCATAATCAATCTTATTGATGCAGGACTGCGCATCGACCTTGTCAAACTTGGTGAGTTCATGCGTGATCACACGGTCATCAATGGTGCTTACACCCTGACTCAGCTTATCCAGATTACGCTTATTCAGCGGTGTGTTGATTGACGGCTTATTTTCCCAAACGGTAGGTTCATACGCTTTCTGCATTCTGCTCTTCCCCTTTCTCTTCTTTCTGTTTTTTCTCCAGTGCGTCTCTGACCGCAATTTCCATTAATAATTCTTCCTCTGCACGCCGCTCCTGCTTTATCAGGATATCCTGCAAAGCCATACGCTTGACTTCCTCCGGCAACCCGGAACTATCCACAAAGTTTGTAATTGCCTGACTAAATTCCCTGATTTCTAAATTGCTCATTCTTAATCCTCCGGTCCCAAATAAGTAATAACAGTCCCACTAATGGATTTTGTTCTCCACGCAACTACCGTACCTTTATAATTCATATAGCCCGACACACCGATAGCTCTTACGCTGACCAGATCAACGCTTGATAGCTTATTTACGATAGTCGCAGCGCTGATTCTGTCCGCTTTAATCACACCGGAGGATGTCCAGTTGGCTACTTCCATGTAATTAGCCTTTACGGTTCCGGCACTGATATAGTTGGCTTCTACCGTTCCCAAACGGGCGCTTACACCATTCAGATCAGAGACTGTCACATGATCTGCTTCCAGGCTCCCCACGCGGCCACTGACGGCGTTCAGAGAGTCAATGGTTGCCTTGGTGGCAATCAGGTTGTTCAGTTCCAGTTTTGCCACATTCAACGTCTCTATGGTGGCATATTTGCTGACCAGTTCATCCGCATTTACCACACCGACCAGGTCTATCCGTTCTGCCTTGATCTTGATGCTTTCCGCAGTCTGATTGATCTCTGAAACGATATTGTCCTTGGATACCTTGGTAAGGATCTGCTGTGCATTGATGCTGATCTGCGTGGACAGATTCTGGTTGATATCTTTCATTTCCAGACGAGTTTCATCCACCGTCCTGGTAAGCACATTTGTTTTTCCCTTTAACTGGATAATCTGCTTCTGCAGTCCATTAACCTGTCCGGTCCTGTACTCCTCACCCTCCGCTGTATAACTGTCCCGGAGTGCCTGGATGCCTTTCAGGGTTCGCTGCAGGATGTAAGTGTACACATCTTCACGGGTCGTATGTAACAAAATGCCATCCCCCACCTCCAGGCAGGGATTGCCGCGGGCTTCCACCTGTGCCGGACGGTACCATACGACACCGATCACGCTGAGGACATTGTCTGCGATAGTCTGCAGTTCTGCCGCAGACTTGCCATACACCAAAAAGTTATCCTCTATGATGTAACAGTTATTACCGGTACCGGAGATAGCACCGATGTCGTTCTCTTCCTGCCGGATCTGCAGCTTATCAATATGCTGACAGATAAAGTCCTCATACTGACAGGATAGATACATGCTCTTGGATACTTCCGATGTTCCCATCGTATCTGCAGGATAAAGGTCATCTGACGGATACAGATCATCCGCCGGATACAGCCCCTCTATCATCTGCTCCAGCACCACATATCGCAACTTGCCTGCTCGGGTAATGTGTCCAAAGCAGCCATTGATCTCGCAGATGGCTTCTATAACCGTCTTTCCTGGGAGTTCTCCGGGATCTATGGTTTTTTCTACCACCATATCATCGTTAACCAACGTAATTTCTTCCTGCTCCACGCCGACATATGTGCAAAAGTTATCCCGGAACTGCCGAAGAGTTATCGGAAATGTCAGGCTGTTATACCACGCAGCCACATCTGTATTCAGGATGTCGTACATAGCATCGTATGCTACGATATCCCTATATCTTCTATCTGCCGTAGGTACATCAGAATCCACTTTATAAACTCCCATCATAAAAGGAGCCTCATCGGCTCCTTCCAATGTTACTGATACTGATATCTTTTTCCCTGCAAGAGGTACTACCCGTTCCCTGACCCTCAATTTGAAAGTACTCGCCTCACATCTGCCAAAACTTATTTCACTCTCTGAGCATAGTCTCTCTGTGAGTTCTGCGCTTTCACCTTTCCAGTCCTCCTCATTCAGCACACTTCCATCACTACATTCAATCTGCATTTTTTTGGAAACAGATGTGTCATTATAAATATCTTTATATTTGTAATCTACCATGTCTCCTCCTTAATACTCTATGAATGCAACACGCAGAGGTTTATACTCAAGCTCCATGCCGTTCCACGACTTCGTTTCTACTGTATAATTCGGCACATACATTTCTCCCGTCTTATATTCTCCGGTGTTCACATCAAAGTATGTGACTAATGCTTTCCTTTCCTTCACATTTATGTATGCAGTTTCCAAAGCCTGCAGAAAATCTGTCATTTCTGCAGACTCCATAGGAATTGTATTGAACTCTATTTTGGTTGTATAATGGTCTGCGACCTCACGGTATAACTTATTCAATCCATTTCTGTCAGAATCCAAGTCTGCTCTCTGTTCTGGGCTTACCTTATAATTTTCGATATCCACATATTTCGAAATATCTGTATCTCCTACTTTTAACAGCCACCCTTGAAATGCCATTCTGCTGCCTCCTTATACATCCAGCAACAGGTAATTTCCGGTTGCCTTAAAATACTCCCTGTTTACCTTTTTCAATAATTCCGCAAATTTCACGCCATTTATTTCTATCGTATTTCCAGAAGCTATGATTCTGATGATGGTCTCCAAAAGTGTAATGATCTTATCCAGCTTTTCCGCGGAAATGGTTCCTCCAGATCCTGCCGCAGCCTGCGCTGCACTCAGTGCCATTTTCTGTAACTTATCTTCCGGTGATACAATTTCTCCCTGATGCCTATTATCACCGATCATGGCAAGCTGTGGCGTATTAGCCTTGACATATCCACCGTTCCACAATTTAGGTATCTGCGGTGGATCACTCGGCATTTCGAAGCCCCAGTCTTTTCCCACCAGATCTCCTGCCTTCTTTGCGACGCTTCCGATGCCATTTACCACATTGCGTAGTGTAGAATATATCAATGAAATCATTGCATTCACACCATCAATGATCAGATTACATACTCCCTTGATAGATCCCCATATTGCTTGCCAGATTCCATCCGTAATTTTCTGTAAGCCTTCCCATGCCTTTTTCCAGTTTCCAGTAAACACTCCGGTGAGGAAGTCCAACAATCCTCCCAGTATTTTCATGGCTCCAGATATAATGTCTGACACGGTTGCGAATACGGTACTCATGATGTTTATCACAATGTCTGCCACCTGCTTGATTGTCGGTGCCAGATACCCGATAATTGGTTTGATTACGGTACTCCACGCGGTTGCAAGGAAATCGCCTACTGAGCTGATCAGATCAAGAATGTTATCCCATAGTGGTCTTAGATTTTCTTCCCATAATTCCTGTAACGCTTCCTTGGCATGATTCAGTACCGGCATCGCGATATCATTCCACAGTTCTAAAACCGTCTTCTTGATATCATTCCAAGCATCTACAATATTTCCAAAAGTACTGCTTCCCTGAGACTCCCACCAGTCCGTAAGAGAACTACCAAGTTCTCCCACAATCTCTCCTGTCAGTGATGCACATTCTCCACCGAAATCAAACAGATCTGTGAGCGTACCTTCTATCAGCTCTTGATTGTCTTTCATCCACTGGAATGTGTGTTCTGTAGAAATTTCAAACCCTTCCGCGAAGATTGTTCCCAGTGACATTCCAAATCCAGTACAACCTGTCAGAATATCATTGATTCCGTTTACAATATCAGGTCCTGCTTTATCCAGTGCCCCGAGCAGATTATTGTATATCTGCTCATTGATATCCGTAAGATTTGTAAATCCGTTCGCAATAGACTGGCTTACATCACTGCTCCAGGATTCTATCTTTTTCCTGTTGCGCTCCAGATAGCTTGCAATTCCATCCAGCCCTAGGTCTACCGCCTTGGCTGTAACAGCAATCTTATTTCCGATTCTGTTTCCGAGATATCCTCCCAGCGGATCCATGATTGTCTCAATGTTTCTGACTGTAGTTTTGGCCAATGGATCCATCTGAGCCATGATTCTTGAAAAATTATCCTTCAGATTTCCGAAATCAATCTTTTTCAGACCATTGTTGAACTGATCTGCAAAATTTTTGACACCGGGAATCTTGAATGCATCTGAGAGTTTTTTCGAAATTTTATCCACACTGGCTTCAACTTCCTGCGTGGAAGTCTGCAAACCAGCAATATCTATTCCTGAAGATCCTCCGTATGCCGAAGAGGAATCTGTCTTCTGGGAGAGCAAATCCAATTCATCAGTTGGAAGTAATCCACCTAACTTTTTAGCTGCTTTTCCCGCGGCATTAATATTATCACTGATTCCGGCAGACGCATCCTCTGCAGCCGCCATGCCTGTGGCTACATCATTACCCTTCTTCCCGGCAAATTTATCCGTAAATGCTTTAAATACATTCGCCAGCTGTACCAGTTTTCCCATCAGGGTATTGATCACCTTGATTGCCGGTGTCAGGACGTTGATCAATCCCTGACCGATTGCCGCCATAAAAGACTCAGTCTGCAGCTTCAGGATTCTGACCTGATTGGCCCAGCCATCAGAAGTCCGCATAAAGTCCCCAGATGCCGTCGCCAGTTTACTCTGAACAAAGGAATACCGTGGGGCTCCCTTTTCTGCCTCCGACATAGCCGCAGTGGTCTTCCCGTAGCCGTTGGCCATAGCATAGGCATCCAGTGCCGTCTGTGTCATGACGACACCAAGATCTTTCAGACTCTCTGTTTCTCCAGTGAATACCGATTTCAGCTTTGTATATGCTTCGTCCTGAGATATGTTATAAAAGGATGCCACATCTCCCGCCAGTCCTGTCAGAGTGGTAGACATATCGTATGCCTGCTTCTCGCTGAATCCGAAAGCCTTGGCCATTGCACCGAAGGTTCCTGTGTACCTCTTGGCCATCGTCTCGGACAGTCCAAATGCAGTTGCGGCATTCTGCGCAAATTTATCTACCTGCTTTGACATTGCCGGGAATGTTACGTCCACAACATTTTGCACTTCACTCAGATCTGATCCCAGTTCGATACACTTCTCACTGAAATCTACGAGCTTTTTTACAGCAAAAGCGGCAGCCAGTTTCTTACCTACTTTCGTAGCCAGGCTCTGGATGCCGCTCATCTGCTTATTAAAGTCCTTTTTATTTACGACCAGATCTAATCCGATCTGTCCAACGCTTGTAGCTTCACTCATAACCAGCCTGCCTTCTAAGACAGGCACATCGGCACAGCGTCTTATAACTTCAACTCAAAAATCTTTTTACAGTCCTTATTTTTACAGCGGAAATAAATTCCTCTGCAATGTGCATCTTCCGTCTGCATTGCATTCACCGGATGCCCACAGTAAGGACACACTACTTTTTTCTTATCTACTTTTTCAATGTATATCGCCCCCTGCCAGAGAAATGAACGCATTCTTCAGTTGATCAAGGACTGCTGCCATATTATCAGGCGCTACCTTTTTTGCTCTGTTTGCACGCCATTCATTCCTGATTCTGTGTTGTTCCGGAGTAAAATGGTCTAAAATATCCTTATCCTCCTCGGCCCTGATTGCTACAATCCGTCCCAGCGGTGTCTCCGGTCCAATTCCAATAAGAAGATCCCTAAACTCATCCCACTTCATGGTATCAATTTCTTTTGACAGCCGGATCCCGTACTGCGCCTGGAAGGATGATACGATCAGACTGTAATCTCCGATCAGATCATAGTACGGGTCACTGCTCTCCCGGCTCTTCGTCTCCCGTGATCATGTCTACTGCTGCCATGATGATTGTCTGGAAATCCTTGAACTGGAGATTCAGTTTATCGATCTTTTTCCGATCCTTCTCATTAAAAATCAGTTCATATACCGCCAACACTTCTTTAGCTGATGCACCCTTCGAAAAAATACCCATGATCTTCAGCACAGTGGCTGCATCGGAATTTACTTCTACGGTAACATCCTTAACCTTCAATACCGGGTTCTCGTCAAAACTCAGCTTTTCTGTAATATCTACGATTTTCTTTGCCATAATAGCCTCCTGTTTTTATGCTGCGGGAGTAATCTCAGGTTTTCCATTGCTCATAATATCGAATTCCAACGGTGCCACAGCTGTAGAGTCTCCTGCTCCAATGTTCTTTACGTTCACCACTGCTCCGGCAAACAGCACCACGGTTCCGTCGGGGAATGTCCACTGGACATCTTTCTCTGCAGAGCGACCGTTTACCCACGCAAGTGCTGCTACAGCATCATTACCGGCATCTCCTACGTTACGTTTCGCAGTTACGGATATGGTAACTCCCTTACTGGTAAGCAGGCGTCTCACCCATCCTTTTTCTGTAAACGGATGCCATTCCTCTACTCCATTATCGAAAGATACACTGAATGTCTCGCAGTCCGCAATATCAACCATTTTCTTTTCGACACCGCTTGCTGCCGCATTGATCTGGAACTGGTTTTCATAGCATGGATATACTCCTGTAATAGGTGTGCTCATTCTTTTTCACCTTTTCCTTTCTCATAAATAACAGCCATCTCTATGACCCATTCGCAGATACCGGCATCATCTTTTCCGACATCCTGCGGTTCATAAAGAGGCTGTATAAATTTTATCAACTGATTGTTGACCGTTACATTTCTTGCAGCCTTCACCGCATCAAATGCTGTCATGGCTGTCTTCTCTGACTCTCTCGGCGAATTATTCCAGTGAATCAACAGGGTGACATATTTTGTCCCGTAAGATACAAGTTGTGGTCCTCCTAATGCTGTCTTATACTCCTGCTGATGTTTGCTGTTATAAACACCGATGGACTTCTCCTGCTTGTCCGGCAGGCTTCCCATATATACATGGTCTGCCAGTTCAATGGATTCCACATAATCCCGCACATCCGATAACATCATAATCCGGCAATCCTCCTGTATATTTGTTTGTATGCCTTTTGGCAGTACTCTGATTTCTTCCCAGAGATCCAGTCCTCATACCATTCGCCTCTTGCATTCGGATTCTCCGTCTTCTGGAAATGATATTCCGGGTGAAAATAAAGCCGTCTTGCATAGGGTGTGCTGGATATGATACTGACTTTTCCCTGGCTGCTCTCCGAATAATCGACAAAAGTGCTCTCGTTTTGCAGATTGCCGGTATCCCTTGGGAACACCTGTGCCTGCACCACATTGGTATGTAATGCCTCAGCGGTCTGCTCTAAAGCCATCACCTGTGCTCTCGTCAATTGTTGGATCTTCGGAAAATTCATCTTTACTGTGGAGTTTACACTGATCATACCAACAGCACCTCCGTATAGTTGACTGTTCCGTCCGGGTTTCTCGACTTACGCCCTTCCAGAATCCTGCGCTTACCCCCAAATATCACAGCACTTCCTCCGGATATAACCGGAAGCTCCGGGCAAATATCTCCTGGAAACAATGCTGCTCCTGTAATCTCTATCAGTTTCTTCTCGGCTGTCAGCACAGTCTTGGCTTTGTCCTGATAGTTACATTTTCCGGAATATTCCACCGGCTTCAATGGCTCCCCGTATTTGTTCAGTCCTTCCTGATCTATCGCAACAGAGATATCTGTCTTGCATAATCTTTTGGGCACCAGACACGGATATTTCATGGAATCACCTCGCAATTCTGCAACACAGACCCGTCTGCATCAGCAACGAATAGACATCCCGCTTCATGGCAATACCTTTTTCCATGAAAATATTCCAGGAACTTCCAAACTGTGCGGATACTCCATTTATGCTATAGCCGGATAAAATCGTATTGATTTCATCTGCATTCTCATATTCGAAATCTGCCTGCATGCAGACAACCTCTTTGATGGTCTCCTTTTGAAAAGCTGTCATATGGTCGAATCCTGCTGCCACAATCCGGTTAAATGTCAGGCTGTCAATATGCCGGGAGGCCTGACGAAGTGCTCTTTCAAGCTCTCCGTCAGGAATCACGCTACCATTATAGCTATCTTTATATTCTTCTTTTCTTACATAAGGTTTGTAGGACATATGCCCTCCTTACTCCCCGGTATACTCCGCGGTATCCACATCTACATAAACGCTATCCACTTTGTTGTCACGTCCATTCGGGAATACAAAGGTATCAGACAGAGATCTGTTCTGGTACAGGTATCCGTCTCCTTCGGTATGTGTTCCGGGATTGAAATAATAGATAGAAGCGATCTTGGGAACCGTCTTACAGGTCTGTCCGCATGCCACCAGTACATTGATCTTATGAGCTCCAGTTACTGCTTCGATATTATGCGTGCTGTCTGCTGCAACTTTTTTCAGAGGAGCAAATCCACCCTCAGCAGGCTCCCAGTCAAATGCATCATAGAAACGCTCATCATCGATAACTTCCATGATGGGTACGCCATCGATGTCTGTCACTCTGGTCTCGATACCAATACCGCCCTCAGCAATCTGTGTAAGTTCAATCTTACGGGTAAACTCAGTGGACTGCTCCAGTGCATCCATAATGGGACTGGCCACATACATAAGCAGGCTGCCATTTGCCTTGTACCGTCTCAACTTACCTTTTGCAAGTATATCCTTCAGCATTCCGAATACCTTTGCCTTGGTATAAGCTGAAATAGCAGTCTCGCTGTGGTATCCCTCTGTCTTCTGTGCCACCTGTGCCACACGGGAGAAGAACAGTGCATCTGTCTCAGGCACTACCTGAGTCTGTTCAAAGGTTTTGGAAATATTCTGCATGGATGCTGTTGCGTTGGTCTCATCCACATCTGCCTTGTCTACCAGGAACTGAACGTCTCTGTCATGGCTTACCGTAAAAGGAACATCTGTCTGATCGAAGGATCCCGTGTTCCAACCACCGGTTCTCTTGTGATTCTTATAACCTGTGGTGCTCATCTGTGTAAAGTGGAATGTCTTCGCATCCAGCCATCTTACATTAGATGTAATAAAGGGAGATGTTAACGCTCCCTGCATCAGGATCTGCAGGAGTTCAGGACTCCACTGCTGTGCATAGTTTAAATTAGGCATATCTTATACCTTCCTTTCCTTAGTTCCACCGATTCCATCTTTTGGTCGGTGTCTGTGTCTGTTGTACAGTCGCCTGCTGCGTATGCTGCGAAGGATCTCCTCCTGTTCCCACATGAAGGAAACCGGTAGTATCTGTCTCCTGCGGCTTTAATGCAGGAATATCCTCCAGCACCTTATTCAGCGCTTCCGTAAGTTTCTCGTTACTGATCTTTCCATCCTGTCCTACTGTCTGGCTGAAATCTGCCATCTTCAGTACATAGGGAATGGATGTTACACTGATTCCCAGTCCGACTGCTGCCATCGTCGCTGCCTGTTGGATCTGTGCCTGTCTTGCCTCAGCTGCTGCGGTTGCAGCCTGTTGTTGCAATGCTTCCACATTCGGCTGATTTGCCGCCTTCTGTTCCTTGAAGGTTGCTATAGCCTGTTCCACCTCCTGTTGGGAAAGCCCCTGCTGCTTGAAATAGGCTTTCAATGCCGTATCCTCTTTTGCCGCAAGCGTTCCATCCAACATCTGCTGGATTTTTCCATAGTCAATCTGCGGTGCTACATTCTGCTGTGACTGCTGATCAGTCTGTTCTCCTGACGGTGCTCCGCCCTGGCTCCCATCAGGGTTTAAGAATCTTCTTACTGTCTTGTAAAACATAACGTACTCCTTTCCATTTTGAGGGTGTCACCCTTACTGCGATCCATTGTCTTCGGTGTCTCCGGCCACGCTGCAGTTTATTGCCTTGCTCGTGTTTGGGCATAAAAAAACACGCAGTGAAGCGTGTTGATTACAGATGATTTGTTGCACCGGTGCAATTTTTCAAAAATATAAATTTTAGGAATAACTTGACAAGGCTTGCACATAATGGTATTATTCCACTAATTAGCGAATGACTGGTGTCCGGTCGCGAAAGAGTCTTGGAATTGTATTCCAGGGCTCTTTTTACATACAAAGGAGAATTGTAATGAACGAACAAGAATTTGAAAAACAGTTAAATGCTTTGCACGAACGCGTGCTCTCGAAAGCTCTTTCTGACGAAGAGAAAAATAATTATACCG
>ERZ780076.631-NODE-631-length-14664-cov-3.432473_pt1 | contig 14664 bp, 6 predicted proteins | sample MGYA00511022_ERZ780076 | MGnify/ENA primary metagenome ERZ780076 (study PRJEB29588, sample SAMEA2148733) | human gut metagenome | biome: human gut; feature: human-associated habitat; material: faeces | place: Denmark | collected 2008/2010 ... | reverse complement strand
CTTTGTCGTCCACAGTGTAGCGGAGATGGTAACCGGCTCCTATCCGGGGGAGGGAGAGACTGGCATCCACTATCACCATACCATCGTTTACGGTTGCTTGGTATGCCTTTACGATACGTTTTTGCTCTGCATTTTTCCAAGCGCTCAAACGTTCATTGTAGCCGTTGCGGACCTGAATGTCATTTGCCGGTTTCCAAAAATAGGGTTCCAAGGCACTGTGCAACAACTCTTCTCCCTTGACTCGCCAACTCACCAAAGCACCGGTACCTTTTTCTATGGTGAACAAGGCATCGGCGGCTATAATTTTCACCGCTTCTGGTGTCTCCTTAAACGTGGCCTTCCCGCCGTCATCCTTCAATTGTGGGAATTCATAGTCATGATACGTAAGTTGTTCCTTGGCAACTTTGAAGCCCTTCTCTGCCCACGTCGTGGATTCCTTCAACGTGGCATATACATTGAGGCAAAGTTCCCCACACTTATCCGGTCTTGAAGGTACCTCCAGCAGATTCCCTTCGGACAAGTGGAGGTCGCCGTTGCGTACAGCCTTTCCGTTGCATATCCACTCATAGCTGTAATCGAATTCATCCAAATCGGAAAACGCATACCCGTTGGTCAATTTGATTTGCTGTGTTCCCTTCTTTTCAAACTTGATGTATTGATATACTTTTTGTACTTCATAGTAATGGGGGTGAGGCACCCGGTCGGGAGATACCAGCCCGTTAATGCCGGTGGGACCGTCGTTGGGATAGTCCCCGAAATCTCCTCCATACGCCCAGAATTCATCGGGCAGTAATGGGAGTGACGAGGGGCTCTCGCCGAAACTTAACGGTGCACCGTTAAGCTTTTTAGGAATGCCTTGGTCTACCCAGCACCAAATGGCAGCTCCGATAATACTTTCGTCCTTTTCAATCACATCCCAATACTCCTTGAGGTTGCCGATGGAATTTCCCATGGCGTAGGCATACTCTCTCATGAATACGGGGCGGTCGGTTATTTTCTCGCCAAGTTCCTTCAAAGCGTTGGGATGCAGATAAGCTTCGTCATAGACATCGGATACGGTGCGGTCTGTATCGTCGTATATCGGTCTGGTGGGGTCTAAGGCACGGATTGTGTCTGCCATAGCTCGCAAATTGGCACCGCTTCCACCCTCGTTGCCCAATGACCAGAATAGGATGCACGGATGGTTCTTGTCCCTTTCCACCACGGCTACTGCCCGGTCCACATGGGCCAGTGTCCATTGAGGGTTGTCTCCTAATACTTTGTTCCCCAAACCGTAGGCATGACTTTCGTGGTTCGCTTCGTCCATTACGTAGATTCCATACTTGTCACATAGCTCGTACAGCAATGGCAGATGTGGATAGTGGGACGTGCGTATCATGTTGATGTTGGCTTGTTTAATCAGCCGGATATCTCTCTCCATCGTCCGGCTGTCGACAAAGAATCCCATACGGGGATGGAAGTCGTGACGGTTCACTCCTTTCAGCTTGACGGCTTTCCCGTTGACTTTGAAGACGTCTCCCGCGATTTCTATTTTCCGTATGCCCCAATGGTATTCGAACGATTCCAAAAGTTCATTCTTCCTGCGAAGCTTGATGTGGATGTCATATAGATGCGGTTTTTCGGCAGACCATAGTTGAGGCTCCCGGAGCATTTCGGACAGTGTGACGCTCGTTTCAGAAAAGGCCTGAATAGTACCTACGGGAGCCACCATTTTTTTGTCGAGTTTATTTCCTCTGTTGTCTTTCCCCACCAGGTTTATTTCTACGGTCAGGTCTTTTACTTTGCGGTCGGTCTGGTTTCTTATCCAAATTTCGGTTCCGAATGTAGCTGAACGCATGTCGTCCGACAAGTCGCTGCTGAACCTATAGTCCCGGATATTTGTCCGGGGACGTACCCATAGCTCTACCGGCCTGAGTATTCCACTAAGCCGCCACATGTCCTGGTCTTCCAGATAACTGCCGTCCGACCACCGATACACTTCCACTGCCAGACGATTGGCTCCGTTCTTCACAAATTCGGTTATGTCAAACTCGGCAGGCGACATCGAATTCTGGCTGTAGCCTACCCGCTCTCCGTTTACCCAGACATACATGGCCGATTTTACTCCTTCAAAGTGAAGGTATAGGCACTTGTCTTTCATATCGGGCGTCACTTCGAACGTGGTGACATAAGAGCCTGTGGGATTTCTGTGCCCGTAACTGTAATATTCGGTGGGAGGCTCGCTTGTCACTCTGGGTGCATCCTTCTGGAAGGGATAGTTTACGTTGGAATAGATAGGTTTCCCATAACCTTGCAATTGCCATGCTCCCGGCACTGTGATGGTATCCCATGTGTCGGTATTGAAATCATTCTTGTAGAAGTCGGCCGGGCGCTTTCCCGGGTCGGCAGACCATTGGAATCGCCACTTGCCGTTCAGGGATATGATTTCTTTGCAATCGACTTTTTGCGAAGGCAATGTCAGTGTGGCATGATACGGCTCTTTGTTGATGCCGACTACAATAGGATTCTCCCAGTCCGGAGCTTCTTGGGCGCCGGCATATAGGGCACTTAGCAATAGAAAGGCAAATATCTTTTTTCTCATGTTTTCTGATGGTCAATAAACTTCCATGATGAGAACTCCCCAGGGGGGCAATGTTACATGGTCTCCTTCTTTTACAGTCTTGCCGGAAATCAGCTCTTTGGATGTCGGATAGTTATGAGTGATTTCTTTACTCTCGCTGCTGTAATTGAAGAAGTAACGGATGGCTTTTCCGGCTTTGTTTATTCCCGAACGCTGTATGATGGGGAACACGTCGCTCTCTGAAGAGATGATACCGGCATGGATGGCTGCCTTTCGCACGATGGCATTCAGCAATTCCTGCGAAGGGTAGGCTCCTATGTAGGTCAGTTTGCCTTTGCCATACTTGTTTTCGGTGACAACGGGCCATTTGCCGAAGAACGGATGCTCTGCATAAGCCAACGGGGTGGCTGTCTCGGGGATCAGGAATTCATACCAGTCGCTTATCTGGTTCTTTCCCTCTAATTGAAAGGGGTTATCCTTTAATGATAAGTCACCGATAGTGGAGAATTCCTGGTAATGGAAGCCGCAGGCTTTGCGTAGCGGCCCGGGAGCCAAGGTGGCCCGAACTGCGGAGTGCTCATTGCAGTAACCGCTTTTGTGCATCATTACCACGTGTCCGCCGGACTGTACGAATTCATCAATGGCTAATAGCAATTGGTCGGTAGCCACATACAAAGGGGGAATGACAAGCATGTCATATCCGCTGAAATCGGTTGTCTTGTCACAAGGGATGATGTCCGTTTCTATGTTTTGGAAATAGAGGGCTTTATGCACCATATCAATGGGATAATTGCTCTTGTAAGTGTAGGGCATGAAGCCGAGAGCATGATAAGAATCATGACTGTAGAGGATAGCTACCCGGTTTTTCTTTTTCAAGTTCACGATGTGGCTGCCTATTCTTTCCAACTCTTTGGCGGTGGTGGTGAATTCCTTGTATATGCGGTTGGGCTGGAGGTCATGGCCCAGCACGCCTCGCCAGTATGTCTCCTGCCCGTAGTGCAGGGTAGACCAGTGCCAGTATTCCACCATATTGGCTCCGGAAGCATAATGTGCGTACACATTCTGCCGCAACTGGTTGTCGTAGGGAGGAAACTGGGTGCGGGCATCCCAGCCGATGCCTTGTGCGTTGGTTTCCATGACGATGTAATTGTTGTCGGCCACGGTGCGCACGAAGTCACCGGCATAAGCGATGCGCTGGCCGTCTTGTTTATCCTGTACATCGTGATAGACATTGATGGCAGGATATTGCATCTGCCTGAAACTTTCCACTTGGTCTATATTATGGAAGTCGGGCATAAAGCAGTGGGTGACAAATTGGTCTTTACGCTTGTATTCATTTACAAGGTCGCACTGCCAATTCAGAAAATCGGCCACTTCCTTCCGGTTATAGCGTTCCCATTCATTCTTGTACGAGGGGCTTGTCACTCCATCGCGCGGATAGAACTCTTCCCAGGTGTTGATGTTCATTCCCCAGTAGTTCATTCCCCATTCCTTGGCAAGCAGATTCAGGTCATTGTTGAATTTCTGTTTGATGTAGTTCCTGAATCCGAAGAAATAGTCTCTGTTGTTTACTCCGCGCGCTTCTGTTTCGTTGTCCACTTGATACCCGATGACTGCCGGATGCTGTGCATATCTTTCCAGCATCTTGCGGATAATCCGTTCGCAATAGAATTGGTAGGTCGGGTTTGTAAAATCCATGTTCTGTCTGATTCCATAATAGGCTTTGTTTCCTTTGGCGTGTTCTGCCAGCACTTCCGGGTGTTTGTATGCCAGCCATGCAGGAATGGAATAGGTGGGAGTTCCCAAGATGACTTTGATTCCTGCTGCATGCATCTTGTCCAGAATGCGGTCCATCCATTCAAATTCAAAATTTCCTTCTTGCGGCTCAAATACTCCCCAGGCAGATTCTCCAACGCGCACTACTGTCAGGCCGGCTCTTTTCATCAGCCGGATATCTTCATCCAGTCGCTCATAGGGCATATATTCATGATAGTAGGCTGCACCATAAAGCACGTTGTCGAATGAATACTGCGCTTTTATTTGTAAAGCGCTTAAAAACAACACTAATAGAATAAAGTAATTTTTGTTTTTCATAATCTTACCAGTCCGATACAATATTTTTATTTCATCATAGGTCTTATGCTGATGGTTCTCCGATATTCCTGCGGCATCGCCTTGTAAGCACCGAATACACCGCGGGCCGTACAGCCGACCCCGGTAGTGGCATAATCGAGATTCAGGGTCATGCCTTTCTGCTTCTGCAATTGGTAGGTATACATCGCTTTCGTCAGATTGTCTGTGCTGTACGGATAAATGTTGAAGTTGAACCATTCGTTCATCTTGAATTGAAGGCCGATGCCTTTGTCCGTGGTCAGTTGCAGCCAGCGTACATCTGTCCGCAATCCGTAATCTTGTGGCATTAGATAGGGCTCGTACATAGCTTGTACGGTAGAGGCATATATCCCCATCGGATAGCCGGTTTTCCGGTCCGGATAGTTCTCTTGCGGTCCTCGGCCGTACCATTTCACTTGGTCGAGCGCATCGCTTACGGTCAGCGTAAGTCCTATGCGAGGAAACCAAAGCGGCATTTTCCCTTCAGGCTTCAATACATGGCGTATCTCTATCGTCCCTTCACTATTGATAATATACTCATAGTGGTTGATGATGCCGTTGTTCTGTACTCCTTCGATGTAGAGGTCTTTTTTCTCTTTTTCTCCTTTGCCCATCAATTCCGCATCAATGATGTGTATATGTACGCCTTCGGTGGTTTCGGACACCGAAAAAGAGAGGGGCTGATGTGTCAGGCGGTCAATCCCTGCAGAATACATTTCTGTGGCTACCGTGTATCCGTAACCTTCTTTCCAGTTGGAGGAGCGGGCGCTGGAGGCATTCCAGTTGTCCAGCTCATTGGCCAGCGGGGCACGCCAAAGATTCAGCCGGAGCGGTGATTCCAGCAGTTCCATATCTTGAACAACCATCGACGTCAGTTGTCCGTCGGTACGGTTGAATACATATTTGAAGCCATCTCCGGAGACAACCAATTCTTTCTCCGAAAGTGAATAGGAAGGTACGCCTTGAGCCTTTTCTTCCGAAGAGCATGGCAGGCTCCAAGGCAGTTCAAGTTCTTCCCATGCCACCTCATGTCCGGCTTTTGCCCACAATTCATCTTTTTTCAGGACGGCATGAAGCATCAGGCGGTATTCTTTGCCGGGAATCAGGGCTGGCTTCTTATAAGGTATGTGCACCAGCTCTTGGCTAAGCGGCGCTGTTGAGAGTGCCAAGTCGCCCGATTGAATAACCTTGTCATCTTCTTTCAATTCCCATCGTATGGCATATCGGGAAGCATTTGTATAATGATTGCGATTCCATAACTCAACGACTCCCTCTGTCACATCCGACATGGAAAAAGAAAGAGGTTGTCCGGTTTTCTTCATTTGCCACATTTCGGGCTGTACGCTACGGTCGGGCCAGATGCTGCCGTACGTACGTGCACCGATGCCGTAACTGTAGAATGTACCATTTTCCGTCTCTTGCTCAAAATCTAGCCACAGAGCGGCTTCTTCCGGGTGAAAAGAGGAAGTCAGTGCCTTGGCGAAAATGCCGACTTCGTCCATTTGAGCATCGCAGATGTAGACCGAAGTCTCTTGGCCGTGTGTTTCTGCATTCCGACCGATGTTGACGGGGTAGGGGAAGTTCCGGATATTGCCCGATGCTTGTGTGGAGGCCTTTTCTGCTCCGTCTATATAGATGGACATTTTCTGTCCGTCGTAGACGCACGTCACTTGATGCCAGTTGTATTCCCAGTCAGTAGGCAAGGAGGCGCATACGGAATGCTTTTTATCAGTATAGATATAAAATTCCAGTTTGTCTTTACCGCGTTGTTGCAGCCCGAACTGATAATTGCCTTTTGTGATGAATGAGCCGCAACTGCTTACCAGTTTCCGGGGGTAGATTCTGCAAGTGAGTGTCAGTTCATTACTGTTCAACTCCACATTGTCTGCACGATAGACCTCTACCCATTGGTCGTGACCGTTCAAGTCCAGCACCGTGTTCTTTCCTTCCTTCACCAAGCGGGCATTTCCCATCAGATGGGCGGGAGTATGGAAGGGCGAAAGGTCGTCCACTTGCCTTATCCGTTCGGTCAGTCCCGGACTTACAAAATCCCAGATGGCCCCTCCTATCAGGCGGGGATGTCGGTAGATGGCTTCCCAATAATCGTCCAGGGCACCGCCGGCATTGCCTGCAACCGATAAGTATTCATCCATAAACGATGGTCGGGAATCCTCTCCTATGCCTACCTGCATTTCCAGTTCCATAGGAGTAGGGTAACGGGGTCCGATAATATCTTCTGCCGGATGGGAGAATGCATTTCCGCCATACATCCAGAAGCGGGTGGGGTCCAGCGATTTCCCTTCTTCAATGGTGTGGGTAATGTTGATACCTTCACCGCTTTCGTTTCCTGCGCTCCAGAACAAGACGCAGGGATGGTTTCTGTCCCGTAACACCATTCTGCGGCATCGCTCGCGATACATCTCTTCGTATTCCGGGAGACTTGAAATCCATTCCGAGGCATGGGCTTCATCGCCCACCTCGTCTATGATATAAAGCCCGTATTCATTGGCCAGTTCCAAATACTTATTCACCGGAGGATAGTGAGAGGTACGTACGGCATTGAAATTAAACTGTTTCAACAATTCAAAATCCTTGCGTATGGTGGCTTCGTCCATGACATGTCCCTCTTCGGGATGCTGCATGTGCGAATTTTGTGCATTGACTTTCAGTGGGATACCGTTAAGATAAAAAACACCGTCTTTGATTTCCGTCTTTTTGAATCCGATGACCGTTTCTATCTTGTCTTTCTGCAGACCGGCCGGATTGGATAATTCCAGACCGAGCGTATAAAGCTCGGGTGTCTCGGCTGTCCATTTCCGGGGTTCTTGTACCAAGGTATGCAACTGTATTGTCTTTTCCGCAGCGTCCATTTCAAATGGAGCTGCGGAAAAGTTACAGATAATCTTGCCGTTTTTATCCTTTAAGTAAGCTTTCAATCCATAATTCTCATTTGGCTTCTTTTGGTAGTCCTTGATTTTTACCTGAATACTTAACTGCGAATCGGTATACGTATTATCAAACTCTGTGATTACTTGCCAGTCGAATATCCTGACAGCAGGTGTGGCGTACAACCATACGTCGTCAAAGATTCCGGCCAGTCGCCAATAATCTTGTCCTTCTAGGTAATAGCCGTCCGAATACTTTAGTACACAGACAGCCAGCGTGTTTTCGCCCGGCTTCAAATAAGGAGTGATGTTGTATTCGGCAGGTTCTTGTGCTCCTTCATTGTAGCCCACTTCATGACCGTTGACCCATACAAAAGAAGCGGATGCCACTTTCTCGAACCTTAAAAATATCTGGTCTTTTGCTGCCCAACTTGCAGGTACCTTGAATGTTCGCCGGTATAGTCCGGTAGGGTTATACTCTTTGGGAGCATGTGGTGGATTCACCCCGAAGGGAGCAGATACATTTCTGAACAGCTTGTCACCATAACCTTGCATTTCCCAGTTTGAGGGAACTTTGATGTCGCCCCATTGCTTATCCGGGAATTCGGGGTTAAAAAAGTGTGCAGGTATCCCTTCCGGTGTATCGCACCAGAAAAACTTCCATGTCCCATTCAGTAGCATGCTCTTTTCGGGCATATGCCAAGCGTGTCCTTCCTCTTGTCCTTTTTCAAATACAGAAGGGTTGTCTATATACCAGAGCATATCCTTAAGGAAGGATTTGTCTTGTGCATAGGATTGCAGGCACAAGGCTACTGAACACAATGGCAGAAACAGTTTTCTCAGATTCATTTTTTTGTAATTCGTGCTGTCCATCCACCGCCGGGTGCCAGTTGTACATTGAGTTTGTCTTTGGCAGTGACGATGCGTACTTCTTTTTTATAGTCGGTAGCTTCCCGGTCGGCATTGATGCCGTCGGCAAAGATTTCGGCTTCGTAGTTGCCTTCGCTGAGGAAGGAGAGGTCGATGGTGCAGCTACGCGGAGTCCAGTTGGTCATGCTGCCTACAAACCAAGTGTTTCCTTTGCGGCGTGCTATCGTGATGTATTCGGCTATTTTACCATCAAGAGCAATGGTTTCGTCAAAGGTAGTGGGAACCTTGGCGATGAAGTCGGTGCATTCCTGTTCCTTCATGTGTTTGCTGGGACTGTCGGCAAGCATCTGCAAGGGTGCTTCGAAGACGGTGTACATAGCCATCTGGTGTACACGTGTACCTTGACTCATGGGGTGGTCGTTGACGGAGCGGAACAGGGAACGGGTGGCATTTACCATAGCTCCCGGCGTATAGTCTACATAGCCGGACATCATGCGGATATAGGGGAAGGTGACATCGTAAAGCGGCATATTCTTTTCTACCTCGCTCCATTTCACCTCTTCCATGCCGAACACGCTTTCAAAATTGATAATATGAGGGTAGGTACGGTTGATACCTGTCGGTTTGTAAATGCCGTGCAGATCAAGGGTTAATTTATACCGGGCCGTCATCTCAGCGATGCGATACACCATTTCGACGGCAGTCTGATCATCACGATCCAGGAAATCCACCTTAAAACCTTTGATTCCCATATCCGCATATTTCTTACAAGCTGCTTCCAACTGGCTGTCGAGTACATTAAACACCGTCCAAAGCACTATTTCCACCCCTTTGGATTTGCCGTATGCTATCAGTTCCGGCAAATCAAGTTCGGGAATAACGGTCAGCATATCCCCGCTCTTCGGATCATACCATCCTTCATCCAACACAATAAACTCCAATCCGTTCCGGCTGGCGAAATCGATATAATATTTATACGTATCCATGTTGATACCGGCTTTAAACGGCACTCCTTTCAGATTCCAGTCATTCCACCAATCCCATGCCACTTTGCCTGTCTTTATCCATGAGGTATCACCGATACGGTTGGGAGAAGCCAGAGCATAGACTAGGTTGTTGACCGGCATATCCGTATCCTTCTCCGTAATGGCCAACACACGCCACGGATAGGAACGGGAGCCACGGCTACGGGATATAAAATCGGTAGTTTCAGTTACATATTCCTGCTTCCGCCAAGGATAAAAGTCTGTTTTAGCCGGATAAGGAGCAAAGACACCTTTCAATCCATACTTTCCCTGCTGTGACTGCACAAACATGCCCGGATAAGCTTCCAAATCTGACTCCAACAGGGTCAGTTTTACGCTGCCGCAATCCACGGTAACCGGAAGAAAAGCCAGTTTAGGCTGTGCTTTTGACAGAGGAGTGATGTCATATACATTCTGATAAGCCATCGCCATCGGTTTTTTATCATTGGTGGTATAAGGAAGATAAGCCGTATAATCTTCCTTAAAATTAAACTCGGCCTGTTCCTCCTTTATAATGATATCCGAAGATTGTGTGGTATAGAATCGATAGGCGACTCCCTCATTGTATGCACGGAAGATGATTCCGAACCCGCCTTTCAGCTTCAAGTCGAGTTCGTTGCCTGTTGCAACGAACTCCTTGAAACGGTAAAAAGGTGATTCTATGTTATCCTTTATCTTTCTCCTTCTTTCCCCTGTGATACGGGGAGTTTTACCTACTATAGTTCCGTTTTCCAGAACCAAACCTATATTAGAGTGTGAGAGAATTGTATCATTTCCATGCATCACTTGGTAGGCCAGTTCGTTTCCGGCGCTGATTTCCACTTTCAATGTTCCATCGGGTGAAGAGAGTACATATTTCTTTTCCTTGGCTGCAAATGAAGCATTTCCACTCAATAAAAGCAAAGATAAAATTGCAAGACAGAGTTTCTTGTTGTTTTTCATAATCTATCGGTTATATACGTTGTTCACTTGCAAAGTAAAATAAAAAAATTACAAGAAAGGGAAGATATAATATAATGTAATGGCAGAATCGTCCAATAAATCTCATTTTATGGATTTGACAGTTAGGCGGTTGTACTATTCTTCCATTCGTTTAGACTATTTTTTTATCCTCTTGGAGGTGTACGGTGTAAACAGCTATTAAAATTGCATATTCAACACAATAGTCGCTTTATACTGTACACCATTTCTGGTATATATCAGAGTAGGTTTCAACATATATTTCTGGCCGGCAACACTTACTCCTTTCCGGTGTCCGTATGTCATGGTCAGTCCACTGAATTCTACATAGACCGGTGCCGTATCACCCCAGTTGCCTACGTTGCCATTGGCTTCACACCAAAATCCGTTATTGGCAGTAGAAGTGTAAGCAAAAGTGCCGTCAGTCTGACCCAGTGCGATAACCACTTTTTCCCCGGCCGGTTCTGTCCCTCCACTGGCCAGTTTACTTTCCAACACGGCAGGCTTCATGACAAACGCCTGTGCCAAATCTTTATTTGTTTTCAGGTCCACCGTTCCTTGTGGATAATCCTCGGAACCGGCATTGCACTTCACATCGAATGTCAATGTAATATCTTTAGGCATAGCCGTCTCGTCAATAGAGAAATTGCCAAGCAAGTCCGTTCCTTCAAACTTTACTTTGTAAGGCCATTGCTCATCGTCAGTCTCATCATCATTCCATGGATGTGACTTATACTGAACGGGAGCGCCCATTACCACTAGGCATAATTTTTCTGTTCCGATCGGTATCGTATAAGAAACCACTCCTGCATTTTCCTTATTCATAGATGCGTATTGTGGAGCTCCATTCACAATAGCCACAAATCCATATCGCCATCCGGCTGCCGTATTGCCACCATTATTGTTGTAAGCGGTAGCCGTACCTGCCACATTGCCGTCGGCATCCAATGTCGTTCCCGGATCCTCTTCTGCCAAAGCACATCCCACAGCCAGTCCGGCAAAATTCGCCTTGACCGTTGTTCCGGCTTCGGGAACGTTCAATGGAATGATATTGAATCCAGTAGTGCCCGGACAGCTGGCATAGCCTACCTGATAATATCCTCCGGCTGCATCATACATTTTCGTTGTATAATTGCAAGCGGTCTCTGTGACATAATTCCGCACCACGTCCATATCATAAGTCACCATACGGGTAGCGTAGCCATAAAGTTCCGTATAAAGTGTTTGCAAGTCATTGTTACAGTACAGACGCTGATAAGTCATGAGCGGATCTTCCGGATAGCGCGACTGTGTCCAGACATTCCCTACCACATCGACTCCATGTTTCTGCGCCCAGTAATATTGCAACCAATAACTGGCATAACGCATCCATTCATGATTGAAATGGCGATGGTAATTGGCTTTCCACACATCTACATGGTAACCGAACAGCTCCGCCGGATAATCTTGGAACGACTGCCATTGCGCACATTGTTCCCAAAAGCCATTTCCACCTTCACCACTCGACCCATAACCGTATCTGAATCCTACTTGCGAAAAGTCCGCCTCTCCGTTCAACATCTTGTCACAACTTACCTGATACTGGAAACTATGTCCTATTTCGTGCGCAATGGTAGAACCTACCGGTTGGCAGGTGCTGGGATTTACCCACAATGCACCGATTGTATTGTCGTAACCGGAACCTGTAGCAAGCCACTCAGTCTGATACAGCAAGTAAATCTCCATCTTATATTTATCCAGAAAAGACTTGTTTTGCCCAGTGTCAGCAAACTTCAAGGTTTCGATATTTGTCCGGTAGAATTGTTCGGCCTTTGCCAATAAATCATCAATGTCTACACGCAATACCTCCGGCACTGACTCTGCTCCCGGATCGTTGCCGAACCCCGGTTCCCAAAACACGAAGAAATGCTCGCTTTGCTTCATGCGCCACCATGACCAGCGCGCATCACTGCGAAGCATATTCATATTACTAAACTCAATAGGTTTGTAATATTTATCAAAATCTTTGATATCAGCCGAATTCAAGGTTAACACAGCATTGGGATTAGCTTCCTGGCGGATATGGACGGTTACTTCGGATTCTCCGCATACTATGACAAGAGTTGCTTCCCGATAGTTTTCGCTATCATTCTTCTGCAACAACATGGGCAATGAAATTTCGCCTGCCTCACCTTCATATCGGGGCAGTTTAATCCAAGTGCAACTGGAATCGGTGGCACGGCTGGTTACATCTTCTACAGTGGCTGTCCAAGGACCGGTAGCGGAGAACTTTACGGAAGCTTCTGTCTCATCCCAAAATAGTGTTTTGCTTTGCTGACTGCTGTCTAGGGTGAGCTGGAGGATAATACTTTCATCCTCGCTGTCACTGCAACTGCTGAAGGCAATAAAGAAACAGCAAAAAATGGATAAAGCAAATAGTAATTCTTTGCACAATAATTTCTTCATAATTATAGCTTTTATTGGAGTCCCATTTAAATGCCTGCGGTAAAGTCAATATTTACCCCATTACCACTAACACATATATAAAGTTTTTGATGGTCATTCGTTTCAGCTAAAACATTTATAAAGCTAAAATATCCTAATAAAGTCACTAAAAGACTTCTTAATAATAATATTTTCACACATTTGTTTTTCTGAATTTACTAAATAAAAAAGAGAAACCAATATCCATTATAGATACTGATTTCCCTCGATAAAATATTATTCCAACGTTGCTTTAACAATAAACTCTACGAATTTACTATTATCCTCCTTAAGCGCATATACAAAATTTACATTAAAAACAGAACCGGAAGTTGAAGCTGGATTTCGACCTATATTAACCATATCACCATTCTCTTGTGTTTCAACAAACAAAACACTACCAGTCGAACCATCATCACTCCAATTCGTTACTTTTAAATTAGAAGTCAGCCAATAACCTATTCCACTACCACCAGCAGTATAATCACTAGTAGTATTCCATTCACCAGATTCACTATCGACCATATACAGAGCAATCGGGCCTCCCGGTTCTTTGCAAGCGGTAATGAATTCAGATAAAGTCAGCCCCAAACAACTTTCTATCACCTCCTGATAATCTGCAAATTCAATAGAAAATGCAGAATAGTCACCTGCTGGAATAGTATTGGCAACAACAATACGTCCCGGATCAGTAACGGTCACATCAAAAGCAAAACGTACATAATCATCAAAATTTGCACCATTGTTTATAGCAAATCCAACGTTAATGGAGATAGCTGTACCTACAGAAGCGGTTTCGAGCACATTAAGAACCAGCTCCTTCTTTGTTGCATCCAACTCAATACTAGCTATACCAGAAGCTGCATCACAAACACCGCCTGCCGTATTATAGTACCAACCGTTGGTACCCTTGGTAGGAGCTGTTCTATTCCAACAGTTTTTCGATATATTGATAGGATAAAACACCACACTCCCATTAGACAATGCAGCCAACGTCTCATCTACCGTCATCCCCAAATACGTATGAAACTTTTCTGCATAATCAGTCAGTTTAACCGTCTTCGCTTCCAAACGGCTGATGGGAAACTCTGCTTTGGTAGAAACCACAGCATCCGCATTCGTCTTCAGATAGGGATTTTCATTCTCCCCGTACACATGCTTGCTGGTAGCATCCTCCGGATCCGTACTGCATGCAGCCAGTGACAGAGTGAAACAAGCAATTAAAGCATATATAAAATTCTTTTTCATCGTACTTTTCTTTTTTTAATTAATGAATTCATTATTCGGCACCACCATATCCCGGATTCTGCTTCAACTTAATGTTGCCATCCAATGCAGACTTAGGTAACGGAAAAATATCACAATGCCTGTCTGTCTTATCCGTCTTCGCATCTTTGCAAAACCATGACTTGCCATTATATACATTCTGATTGGTTCCGTTTATACGGAAACGGATCAAGTCCTGACGACGGTGATGCTCTGCCACAAACTCCCAGGCCAGTTCGTCCAACAAACCACCCAGTTCAATATCATCGCCCCCTTCTTCTGTGATAATCCAGTTATCGGCTTCTCCCATGATTCCCTGATTCTCCCGATGTCCGTAGTTATAACGGCTGCCACCCTTCAATTGAGCTACAGTAACCGTTGCTTTACCGGGATCGGACTTGAAGGCACGTTGGCGTACAGCTGTTACCAAATCGGCCGCCACTTGCTCGCTTTCTCCATTGTAACCACCTAAACGAAGCAAGCACTCCGCTTTAATAAAATAAGCATCAGCCAAACGGAAGAA
>ERZ780076.627-NODE-627-length-14762-cov-4.837152_pt1 | contig 14762 bp, 10 predicted proteins | sample MGYA00511022_ERZ780076 | MGnify/ENA primary metagenome ERZ780076 (study PRJEB29588, sample SAMEA2148733) | human gut metagenome | biome: human gut; feature: human-associated habitat; material: faeces | place: Denmark | collected 2008/2010 ... | reverse complement strand
TCGCCGTTTCCGCCACGACCTGTTTCTGATAGCCGAACGACTCCTCGGTGCGAAGGCGGGCAATATTCAATATTGATAATTGTTTCATACGCTTCAATTTTAAGGATGATACGAAAATTTTACGTTGACAAATATAGTCTTCTTTCTTCGTCGGGACAAATTATATGCGGAAAACCAGTCGGCAGTGCCAGTCCTATAGGATTTGTGCCGTCGACTGAATCGACGATGCTTCTCCGCGCCGATTTGTGTTGTCGATTGAATCAGCAGTGCTTCTCCGCGCCGATTTGTGTTGTTGACTCAGTCGACAGTGCTTCTCCTGCCGGATTTGTACCGTCGACTGAGTCGGCGGCGGTTATCGGGGCGGATTGGAGGTGGCGACTAAATATGCACCTCAACGGAAAAGTGCAGACAGTGCTTCAACGGATGGAACGACATAGTCCGCTCCGGCAGAAATCAGTTCCTCCCGTGAACCATAGCCATACAGCACACCTACGCATTCCACGCTTACTTCGTGCGCTCCAATGACATCATACTTACGGTCGCCCACCATTATGGCTTCCCCTTTTTCGGTAATGCCTGCCTGAGCGAGAAGAGATTGCATTACTTCTGCTTTCCGCATCTTCGTGTGGTCAAGAGAAGAGCCCTCGATTCGCTCAAAATAGCGGGAAAGGTTGAAGTGGCTCAATATCTTCTCGGCAAATGGAGTAGGCTTGGAAGTTGCGACATATAACTTGCGTCCAGCCTCCTGCAAGTGTTTCAGAAGTTCTGGAATGCCCGGATAAACCTTGTTTTCACACCAACCTTTTTCCACGAAATATTCACGGTAATAGCAGACGGCTTCTTTCGCCTGCTCTTCGGAGAAATGATACCTTTCCCTAAAAGAGTCGATTAACGGAGGCCCGATAAAGGGGGTCAACAGGTTGAGGTCATTCTCGATAATACCGTAATGCTTCAAAGCGTGTTGCACTGAGCGGGTGATGCCGGTGAATGGGTCGGTCAGCGTGCCGTCCAAATCGAATAACAGATATTTCTTGTCTTTCATATATAGCTTTTTAGGTTTGCGAAGATAAGGAAAATCGGGGAGCGGGGCAAGGAATCACCGAGAAGATACACGCAAGAAGCAAGGCTTTTGGGAGGAAGCCGCCGGAGGCACGTTGTTCCTTGACGAGATAGGCAACCTGTCGCTGGAAGTGCAACAGATGCTGCTCCGTGCGCTGGAAGCCAAACGGTACAGACCCACGGGCGGCAGCAAAGACAAGAAAGCCGATGTGCGCATCATCGCCGCCACCAACGAGAATTTGCTAACCGCCATCGCCGAAAAGCGTTTCCGGGCGGATTTGTACCAACGGTTGAAGGAATACACCCTGCACATACCGCCGTTGCGCGAGTGCAAGGAGGACATTATGCCATTGGCTGACTTCTTCCGGCAACTTGCCAACGAGGAATTTGAGAAGCAGGTGAAAGGCTTTGACGCGGAAGCGAAGAAACGGTTGCTCGCCTACACGTGGGGTGGCAACGTGAGGGAACTGAAACGGGTCGTGCGCATGGCGGTGCTGCATACCGAAGGCGATACGATAACGGCTGACAAACTGAATTTTGAAGAACCACTGTTGTCGGGCGAAACATCCTTTTTCTTGAAGAACGTGGAAATGGAAAAGAGGCAGATAATCCGTGCTCTGAAACAGGCGGACTGCAACCGCTCGCTGGCTGCTGAACTGCTCGGCATCGGGCGCACCACACTATACGGCAAGATGAAACAATATGGCATCAAGTACAAGGAATAAGACACGATTACCGCAGGTCAGAAACAGGTTGCCCGACTTCGGAGGAGCAACCAAGCGGCAAGGCTTTCGGGGAGTAACTCGAAAGGTTTTGAGTAACTCAAAACATACCTTGCTGCTGCCACTTTTCGGCAGTAACCGAAAAGCCTTCGGGTAACTCGAAGGACACCTTGCTGATTTCTCGTGAAATCAATAATCCGTCAGCAAGCTGATTGGAATTTGTGCTATTATTTCGGCTTTCAAAGCATCGTTTCCCGATGCCCAAGCTGCCAAAAGAAGAAATGGAATGAGGGTGGTGTGCAAGCCTGCGCCTTATTGAGATTACAGGGAACAAAGCCGGATTTTCATCCTCCTGAGAAACAGACAATAGTGTCAATTCGATGTCAATATGTGCCAATCACAGCCAAAACAGACATTAGACCAATAAGGAAATGCTATTTTGGGCAAATACAGCCTCGCTTGTTTACAAGCTCAGCGAACCAATGGTTTGCTAAAACAATGAAGAACAGAACCCGACAACCAAGAAAGTAATTCAATGCAGATAGGAAGCAACATGGTTTCAATGATATGCTGGTTTGCTGTCGTGCTGTTGTGCAGGTTTACAACAGCGAAACTTCAAATAAAAGTTTCATCAATGGGGCGCGGATTTAGAGGAGTAGAGTTCAGAGGAAGTAAATCGGTGGTACAATGAGTTCGCCTTTCAATGTGGCGATATCAAAGGAATAATTGAAATGAAAACATCCTGAAATTCTTTCTAATCCAAGAAAATGTGTATATTTGCAGACATAATAATCTCGAATACGTGAAATATTAATCAGACAATAAAGGTGAATAGGTGAATTATGAAAAGAAAGATATATGATAAACTGTTGGAATGGAAGAAAAACCATAAGGGTGATACTGCCCTTTTGATAGAAGGAGCCAGGCGTATAGGGAAAAGTTATATCGTGGAAGAATTTGCACGCAAAGAATACGAGTCTTACATTCTGGTGGACTTCAGCAAGGTAAATCCTCAGGTAATGGAGTTTTTCAACCTTTATCTGGATGACCTCGATATGCTTTTCATGAGTCTGGAACTTTACTTCAGGCGGAAACTTACTCCCCGCCAGACGAAAGGCGAGGAAGCCCGTTCCTTGGTCATATTCGACGAAGTACAGTTCTGCCCCCGTGCCCGTGCAGCCATCAAGCACTTGGTTGCAGACAGGCGTTATGACTATATTGAGACTGGCTCGCTTATTTCCATTAAGAAGAATGTCAAGGACATCATGTTGCCATCCGAAGAACATGCCATTGAAATGTTTCCGATGGACTTTGAGGAATTCCTGTGGGCAATGGGTGATGAAATGCTGATGTCTTACATCCGGATGCGGTTTGACAAACGTCTTCCGATGGAGGCTTTCCACCGCCGGGCAATGGACTATTTCCGGCAATATCTGATTGTCGGAGGAATGCCACAGGCTGTACAGAAATATGTGGAAACGCGGGATTTTGAAAAGGTAGATGAGGTGAAGCGCGATATATTGGCTCTTTACCGCAATGACATCCGCCAATATGCGGACAATCAGGAAACAAAAGTTGCCGCTATCTTTGAGGAGATTCCGGGGCAATTGCAGAAACACGAAAAGAAGTTTGTCTTATCCGCATTGCAGAGTGAAGCCCGTATGCGTGATTATTCACAGGCTTTCTTTTGGCTGAGTGACGCTAAAATAATTAACTGTTGTTATAATTCGACCGAACCGAGTATCGGCTTGAAACTGAATGAAGAACGTACAACGCTGAAATGTTATATGGGTGATACCGGGCTGCTCATCAGCCACGCCTTTGACGAACGTGGAATCGTAAGTGCGGACCTTTACCGTAAACTGATATTTGACAAGCTGGAAGTAAACGAAGGTATGTTGGTGGAGAACATCGTGGCGCAAATGCTTCGGGCGACAGGACACAAACTCTACTTTTTCAGCAACAGTTCCCGGACATCAGCCGAAGACCGTATGGAAATTGATTTCCTGATAGCCAAACCTATAACGACCAGCAGGCATAACATTTCACCTATTGAGGTAAAATCCGGACAGCGCTACACACTGAACTCGTTGAGGAAGTGTATCGCCAAATACGGCTCCCAGTTATCCACGCCCTACGTGCTTCACGATAAGGATATGAAAATAGAAGATGGGATTGTGTATATGCCTTTATATATGACACCATTGCTTTGAATGATATGGGAAAGCAGATTACATACCAAGAACTGTTGGCTGCATACAACAAGCTTCTTATGGAGAATGAGTTTCTTCATAAGGAGGTAGATAGGCTACAGGCATTATTAAATAGCAAGGATATTCCTATGACACAGCCCATCATGAAGCAACATTTGTCTTTGGAAGAAAAAGTAAGTGTATTCCGTAATCTGTTCAAGGGACGCGAGGATGTGTTTGCACGGAGATGGTACAGTAGGACAAGTGGAAAATCAGGTTACCAGCCAGTGTGCCGGAATGAATGGGACAGGCAATTGTGTGACAAGAAAAAGTATAAGTGCGCAGAATGTCCCAACAGGTTGTTCAAACCGTTAGTGTATGAGGATATATACCGGCATCTTGAAGGGAAAGACCCAGACGGACAGGATGTAATCGGAGCCTATGCCATTCTTGCCGACAACAACTGCAATTTTCTGTGTGCGGATTTCGATGACAAGTCTTGCGAACATGGATACGAGAAAGATGTGTTGGCGTATGTCGGGGTCTGTAAAGATTGGGATATTCCTTGTTCCATCGAGCGCTCCCGCTCCGGAAACGGTGCACATGTATGGATATTCTTTGAACAGTCATTGCCTGCTTCCAAAGCGCGAAGACTTGGAAATACAATATTGACAGAAGCGATGGAAAGATACGGGCGGATGACTTTCAAATCATACGACCGTTTCTTTCCCAATCAAGACAGATTGCCAGAGGGTGGTTTCGGGAATCTGGTGGCATTGCCATTACAAGGGAAAGCACGCAAAGAAGGAAACAGCGTATTTGTAAACGAGAATTTTACAGTTTACGAGGACCAGTGGGACTATCTACTTCAGATAAAACGGATTTCCGAAACAATGATTGATGCAATATTGGCTAAACATAGGACAGATTCCGATTTGGGTGAATTGTCCACTACCAGTGAATCCAAACCGTGGGAGACTCCGGTACCTCAGAAAATCACTCCTAACGATTTTCCTGCTAATCCTATTCTCATACGCTCCAATATGCTATAATCCCTTTGTCTGGGTTTTCCGCAAGAGCAATCAACTATCTGAAACGGATTGCCTCATTCAAGAATCCGGAGTTTTATGCCAGACGAGGTATGCGCTTGTCTACTTACAACATTCCCTGTATCATTTCCTGTGCCGATATGGAAGAGGATTACATCACCCTGCCCCGTGGATGTGAAGATGCGGTTGTTGCTCTTTTGGAAAGCAACCAAATCACCTACCGGATAGAGGATAAGACCAATCATGGAGAGAACGTAACCGTAAGGTTTAAAGGCGAATTCCGTGAAGAGCAGAAAGCAGCCATAGCCAGTTTGACAGCACATGACAACGGGGTATTGAATGCCACTACCGCATTTGGAAAAACGGTTACGGCTATTGGCCTACTTGCTGAACGGAAAATAAACACGCTGATACTTGTACACACTAAAGCTTTATTGGACCAATGGAAATCCCGTTTGGAAGAATTTTTGGAAATAGACTTTACGGAAGAAGATACTCCAAAGAAACGTGGCCGTAAAAAAGCCTTTTCACCGTTCGGTACATTGGATTCTAAGGGAAATTCACTGCATGGGAAAATAGACATTGCCTTGATGCAATCCTGTTTGGAAGACAACGGGGTGAAATCTTTTGTTCGGAATTACGGAATGCTGATTGTGGACGAATGCCATCATGTATCAGCAGTGAATTTTGAACGGATATTGAAGTATGCCAATGCCTGTTATGTCTATGGACTGACAGCTACCGCAATCCGCAAGGACGGGCACCAGCCTATTATTTTCATGCAATGCGGCCCTATCCGCTATTCGGCAGATGCAAAGGTCCAAATGACCTCCCAAACATTCACGCGCCTGCTTGTTCCCCGTTTCACTGCTTACAGAGAATTGACGGATGATAAGTCCACTTATGCACGAATGATTCAGAAAATGGTCAAAGATGAAAATCGGAACAATCTTATCATAGACGATGTGCGTAAGACATTAACGGAAGGACGTTCTCCCATAGTATTGACAAATCTTACCACCCATGTCGAAACATTGGCAAATGCCTTAGCTCCCTATTGCAAGTATGTTGTTACTCTTATCGGTTCTGAATCGGCAAGAGAAAAACATCAGAAAATGGAATTGCTACAAGGTATTTCTCCTACGGAACCGCTTGTCATAGTAGCGACAGGGAAATATGTGGGTGAAGGTTTCGACTATCCTCGGTTGGACACTCTGTTTTTAGCCCTGCCCGTTTCTTGGAAAGGCATTATTGCACAATATGCAGGGCGTTTGCATCGGGAGTATCCGGGCAAAAAGGAAGTTCGGATTTACGATTATATCGACATTCACATACCAATGTGTGATGTCATGTACAAGCGGAGGCTACGTGGATATGCATCTGTGGGTTATCAGATAAAATCAAATGAGCCAATGAACATATTCAATGAAAGCCATAGCGTTATTTTTAACGGTCATACATATCTAGGTAAGTTTTTCAATGATTTGTCTCAAGCAAAACGTTCGGTCGTTATTTCCGCAACAAAACTTTGGTTTTCTAAACGTTCATCTGTGCTTGATATGCTGAAAGACTTGTTGGCACGAGGTGTGGAAGTCATTGCCGTAATCAGAAGTGATTTGGAAAAGGAAGAACGGTTAAAAGAAACAGGAGCAAATGTCAGAGTTAATGATTCCTTGGCTATTGATGTTGTAATCATTGACAAATCCTTGATATGGTATGGCAGTGTCAACTATCTTGGTTACAACACTGATGAAAATAATGCCATATGCATTTATGATTTAAAATTGGCAGAGAATATCTTAGAAGTTCTTTACACCTAACACTATTTTTTCTGTTGCTAATAGGATTATTGTGTTGGTGAAGTGTAATTTCTTCATTTTTCAGAAGAATAGTTTTGGCAGTGAGGGAGAAAAACACTACTTTTGCAAATGAGAAAAGCGTTCTTTTGATTGATGCAGAACATTGCAGAATAGAGAAGCTCGCTGGTTTCCAAATCGTTACCTGTTAAGCTGACAATCTTTGTAAGTTCTTTGTTTTCAATGAGTAAGAAGGAATGATATGTCTTGCAACGTGCCAGCTTATATGCTTGTTTATTCCTGCACGCTTAACCCACCGTTTTAAGGCTTTAAGGCACATTTCATAACTTGGCAAGGCAAATATAAGGCTATCTTTGTTCTGGCCGTCTGTCGGCTCTCCTATAAGCCCTAACAAGCCGTCATTAAGCGGTATAATAACACCGCTGCTTGCGCTGTGTCCTTTAGTCTTGCTTTGCTCAAACTTCAACAGCTTGTTTGCATAGTCAACGTTGGCAAACGTCAAGTCTTTAACATCACAAAACCTTAAACCACAATATAGGCACAGAATAAATGCACGCCTAATATTAGGATTTTCCCCCATGTAGTGTGTGTTAATAAGTGCTTTTTCTTCATCCAAAGAAAGAACATCTTTCCTTAATTGTTGGTCATCGACTTTAATAACAACACCTGTGCAAGGGTTTTTCACCATTACATCATGCTCAATAGCATATTTTATGACTTTCTTAAAACGTTGGTAAATGCTTTTTGCACCCTCTCCAACGCTCCTGCTTTGCAGGTATTCTGTAAAGGCAATCATCATATCCTTGCTCATTTGCTCTGGCCGTATGACTTTCAGATACTTTGTGTATTCTGGCGTGTCTCTTAAAAAGTCCTTAAACCGTTGCAAGGCTATTTGCATCATCCTTATGTCTTTCTTGGTGTAATTGTCAATGTATGTCTGAAAGTAATCCAGAAAGTTTATTTGGCGGTCTTTCTTCAACCTGTAACCCTCAAAGTTTTCTAACAATTCCTGCCCACGCTCAAACCTTATTTTCTTTGCAAGCTCCAGCGTTTCTTTATTCTGTTGACGCTCCAGCGGTGTACGTGGTGCTTGCCAAAGATAAAGTTTCAGAAACTCACGCCGCCTATCAACTCTAACAACTTCTTTCCCTGTTTTCTCACTGATAGTTTTACTATATCCAAAGTAATAGTCAAGAAATAAACTTTCCTTGCCGTCTGACAATATCTTTGCACCCAACCGTGGGTTATCGCCCGTGTCTGTGCTAATCATATAAGTGTTATCGCTCCTTATGTCCTTTCTTTGTGCCATTGTCTTTGTTCTTGTATTCCTTTGTTTGCAAAGATAATGATTAATTCTTTTCTGGGTAGCAAAAGGGTAGCAAAAAGTAGCAAAATATAGGTGTTTTTATGAAAACAAGAGAAAATAAGTTTTCTGTAAGTCACTGATAATCAATATATTTAGCTTTTCTTGTTTTCATGTGTTTTCTCCACAATGTACCGGCTCTGGGTACTGAATTGGAGAAAGACGAAAATCTTTCTCCTTTTTCTTTTTTGTCTCCTCGTAACTCATTGGTTTGCTGATAGATAAGGTCAAGCACCTTGTTGTAGGATTTGGTTCGATATTTTATTCCGTCGAACTCGATTTTTTCGGGAAACATCGAACCAAGAACTTTTATTTTCATTTCAACCGAGCCGTCCATCATAATATTTGTTAAATTATTGATTATGTTCACGGAATAGTCTATTTTCTTCTTAACTCCCTTAGTGTTGCCGTTGAACATATTAATTTTATTTCGTAAATCATTGATTTGTTGCTCATAACGCTTGGATATTCGGTTGTAGTTCTCATCCGAGATTGCACCTGCGCAATACTTGTCCTCAAGGTTGTTGCGCATTTCCTCAACCTTTTTAATTTCCTTCCTAAGCGTTTCCTGTGCCCTCTGTGCCTCTTTTACACCGTCACCCTGCACGTCTTTCAATATGTCACAATAAAGCTGTAAAACGGCTTCATTGGGTTTCAAACAGCCTAAATAACGGGCAAAACTCTCGTTTACCTCGTCGGCACGTCGGCGTATGTGCTTACCATCATTATTACAATGGTAATAGGTGTATTTGCCACCGTTGCCGCTGCTCGTAGAAGCATTAACGACGTTGGGAGGGGTATCTGTGCCAATGTGAAAGCATATCAGCCCAACAGCAGAAACGAACTACATAAAATATCGGAAAATAACGGAAAAACACTTGGTTTTTAACCATATTTTCCATTTTTTTGCAAAAACTAAAAACAACCGCCTATGATATAAAACGAATAAAAGACATATAGAAATGAAGCGTTAGCTTATATTCTTGCTTTCAGAGAAATTGGGGAATTTACGATGAAAGCACGTAAGAGTAAGGCCAATGCTCACGCCTCAGGCGTGGGCTTTTACTCGTATATGCGTGCTAAAGGTTATCCCCAATACCAATCTGAAAGCGTAGACGAAGTTATTAGTCCACGTTTCTTTTTCTGTCTCCCTCAAACCATCGGACTACACACAATTACTAACTTAAAAATCAAATGACAATGAAAAAGATTTCTTATATGTTATTCATTTGCGCAGCATTACTTATTACGAGCTGTGCGTCTACCAGCAGAACAGGCGTAATTTCTCCTTTTGCTTACACAGAGGTTCATCCAAATGAAATAAGGGTGACATTGACATCAGCGAGAACAACAAAGTCACGGGAAAATCCAAACAATGGTATGTATTTGGCATACGTGTCTCTGGCGGTAACAAATATTTTGAGGACAAGTCAGAAAAGAGGTCTATGTTCGGGAAAAGAACAAACAAAGCACAATCATGTGCAATGTACGACGCATTGGAAAAAAGTGAATATGACATGATTGTAAATCCCCAATACAAAAATGTTGTACATAAATGGTTCTTTGGACTCGTAAAGAGATATGATGTAACGGTAACAGGATATGGTGGCAAAATAAATAAATTGTATCAACATAACGAACCTACACCTTACCAAACCATCAAGGATTAAATCTAAAGATTTGGACAACTGCAACATAATCTTGCAGGTTACCTGACACAATGAAAAGAATGTATCGGTGCAGCCCATTTTGTCGGCTACATCGATACATTTTTACGCACAGACCTTTGTTTATCAGCGTTCCAACAGCTTTTAACATGACGCTTCCGGGTTCATCCGCAAATATGTCATCCAACGGATGTGCGGATGAATCTGGGCACGACCTTTCACACGGCGAAACACGGCCTTTCGCGTTGTAAAACATGGCCTTTCGCAGCGCAATTCACGGCCTTTTGCAGAGCAAAAGGCGGCCTGTCGGCAAGGTGCTGGCTGTCAACGGGTTACGGACGGGCCGCAGCATGGTTAAGAACAAGGGACGTGTGCCGCAGCAGGCAGCCGCCATGAAAAAAACCGCCGGATAGTGTTTGCGCTTGCATGAAAAAGCGTATCTTTGCGGTTGGGAGGCGGCCGTGTGGCGGTTTGCTCCGTGCCGTGACGGCAACATTGCGTTTCATCCGCCTACGAAAATGTTTCACGCGTGCGCGGTTCCGCGCGTGCGGCGTTGTTACAATTGCAAACATTTGCGAGTTTGTTTCACGCTATTGCGGATTGCCGACAATGTTTTTTAATTTTACAGACAGTTTAAGTCACTGAAAAACATGGAATGATGATAAGAAACAGGATTCTAACGTTGCTTGTCCTGGCCGCCGTGGCGGCAGGCGTCCAAGCGCAAGACCGGCTTTACGGCAATGCCTTCGCCCTGGGCGAGGTAAGGCTTCTCGACGGTCCTTTCAAGCATGCGCAGGACCTTAACCTGAAAGTGCTGTTGCAGTATGACACCGACCGCCTGCTGGAACCTTTCCTCCGCGAGGCCGGACTGCCTCCGAAGGGCGAGCCGTTCACCAACTGGGACGGGCTGAGCGGCCACGTCGGCGGGCATTACCTCTCGGCCTTGGCCATACATTACGCGGCTACCGGCAATGCCGAATGCAAGCGGCGGATGGACTACATGCTGTCCGAGCTGAAGCGTTGCCAGCTGAAGAACGGCGACGGTTACGTGGGCGGAGTGCCCGGCGGCAAGCGCCTGTGGAGCGGACTGCGCAAAGGCGACGTGGAACTGGTGTGGAAATACTGGGTGCCCTGGTACAACGTCCACAAGACATACGCCGGACTCAGGGACGCATGGCTCTACGGCGGCAGCGACGATGCACGCAAGATGTTCCTCGACCTGTGCGACTGGGGCATCACGGTAATATCCCCTTTGACCGACGGACAGATGGAGGCGATGCTCGGCAACGAGTTCGGAGGCATGGACGAGGTGTATGCCGACGCCTACCAGATGACCGGCGAGGCGAAATATCTGCGTGCGGCGAAGCGCTTTTCGCACCGCATGCTGCTCGACAGCATGGCCGAAGGCGTCGACAATCTTGACAACAAGCACGCCAACACGCAAATCCCCAAGGTGATAGGATACCAGCGCATAGCAGAGCTTGACGGCGACCCGCGCTATGCCAGGGCTGCCGCGTTCTTCTGGCAGACCGTCACCGGCACGCGCTCGCTCTCGCTTGGCGGCAACAGCTGCCGCGAACACTTCCCTGCGAAGGACGCCTGCATGAGCTACATGATAGAGCGCGACGGCCCCGAAACATGCAACACGTACAACATGCTGAAACTTACCGAGGGGCTGTTCCGCATGTCCCCCGACGCGAAATACGCCGACTTCTACGAGCGTGCCATGTTCAACCACATCCTCTCGACGCAACACCCTGTACACGGGGGATACGTTTACTTCACTCCGGCGCGTCCGGCGCATTACCGTGTCTACTCCGCCCCCAACAGCGCGATGTGGTGCTGCGTCGGCTCAGGCATGGAGAACCACGGCAAGTACGGCGAGTTCATATATTCACATTCCGGCGACTCGCTGTTCGTCAACCTGTTCGTGGCGTCCGAACTTACGTGGAAGGAGCGTGGGATAACCGTAAGGCAGGACACGCGCTTTCCCGAAGAGGAAGCCGCACGGCTTACGGTGTCGCCCGGAAAGGCCGGCCGTTTCAAGCTGCTTGTGCGCCGTCCGTGGTGGGCCGGGCCGTCAGGCTTCAAGGTGACATGCGCCGGAAAGGACTACGCCGCAGGCTCGCAGCCCTCGTCGTACATCTGCATCGACCGCGAATGGGCTGACGGCGACGTGGTGGAAGTCAGCCTCCCGATGGGCGTTACGGTTGAAGAGCTGCCCAATGTGCCCGAATACATCGCCATAATGCGCGGCCCGATACTGATGGGAGCGCGCATGGGCACCGACGACCTCCGCGGCCTTGTGGCCGGCGACGGCCGCTGGGAACACATCGCTTCGGGGCGGCTTGTGCCCGTTTACGACACGCCTTTCATCATAGGCAACCGCGACGGGATACTCGACAAGCTGAACAACATGCGGCCGGTTGAGGGCAAACCCATGTGCTTCAGCGTGCCGGGGCTGTTCGGCGAGGGGCGTTACAAAGACCTTGTGCTCGAACCTTTCTACAAGATACACGACAGCCGCTACATGATGTACTGGCTCTCGATGGACGAGAAGGGCTACGGCGACTACATCAGACGGCTGAAAGCGGACGAGGAACGGCGCATAGAGCTTGACCGCCGCACGGTAGACGTGGTGCGCGCAGGCGAGCAACAGCCCGAGGCCGACCACCGCATGACGGAGGAAAAGTCGTCGAAGGGCTACCACGAGAACCTGCCTTGGAGGGAGGCCGATGACGGCGGACACTTCTCTTACACGCTTTCCACCGGCGGCAACGGCAGCCTTGCGCTTATGGTCGGCTACTGGGGCAACGAGCCTGAAGGCCGCACGTTCGACATCCTCGTTGACGGCAGGCCGCTGGCCGTGGAGAACCTGCACGGCAAATGGAAGGAATGGGAGTTCACAAGCGTTGAATATCCCATACCGGCAGACATGCTTGAAGGCAAGGACGAGGTCGTGGTGACATTCCGTCCGCATCCCGGCAACAAGGCCGGACGGGTGTTCTCCGTGCGCCTTGTCACCGAATGACGGCGCCGACGGCACCATTCCCAACCATCATGGAACAACGTCCTGGCGGCGTTACCATACCCATATTGCCACAAATGCTTATTCCTGCCATATAAAAACCAAAACCACAATAAAACACAATGAAGAAACTTATCCTTACATCCGCCCTCGCGCTGCTGGCCTGCACGGCCGTTCAGGCGCAGACAAAATGGACGGCCACATGGGCGACGGCCATCGAAGCTCCTCTCGCGGAGAGCGACATGCCCAAGACTACGCTTGCAGGCAACACCCTGCGGCAGGTTATCCACGTGAGCATAGGCGGCGAAAAGCTGCGCCTGCAGCTGTCGAACGAGAAGAGCCAGCAGCCGGTTGAAATAAAGTCGGTGTACATAGCCGACACCGGCGGAGACAAGGAAATCAGCCCGAAGACCGCCACCTACCTTACTTTCAACGGCAACAGAAGCGTAACCATTGAGCCGGGCAAGGCAGTATATACCGACGTTGCCAAGTACGGCCTGAAGCCATTGCAGCGCCTTTCGGTGACAATCACATACGGCCAGGTGCCCGAAAAGGCGACGACCCACCGCGGTTCGCGCACCACGTCATACCTCGCGGCAGGCGAGGTTGCGCCCACGGCGGCGTTCAGCCCTGTCGAGACGTTCGAGCACTGGTACAGCATCGCAGCCCTTGAGGTGGAGGCTCCGGCGTCGACGCGCTGCATAGCGTGCCTCGGCAACAGCATAACCGACGGGCGCGGCACCACCACCGACGCGCAGAACCGCTGGACCGACGTGCTTGCCGAGCAGCTTGGCGGCAAGGTGGCGGTAATCAACCTCGGCATAGGCGGCAACTGCGTGATAAGCGGCGGACTGTCGGCGCCGGCATCGGAGCGCTTCGACCGCGACATACTCGCGCAGCAGGGAGTCACCGACCTCATAATATTCGAGGGCGTCAACGACATCGGCGGCATAGGCGATGACGGCGCACGCACCGTACGCATGCTGACGAAGTTCTACCGCCTCTTCGCCAAGAAAGCCAAGGAAAAGGGCATGCGCGTGTACGGCGGCACGATAATGCCGTTCAAAAACAGCTCCTTCTACAGCGACACTCACGAGAAGGCGCGCCAGCAAGTGAACCAATGGATACGCACGGCGGCAGAGTATGACGGCGTGATAGACTTCGACAAGGCCACGCTCGACCCGCAAAACCCCGAGGCTTTGCAGGAAAACCTGCAGTCGGACTGGCTCCATCCCAACCCCGCCGGATATAAAGTGATGGGCGAGTGCGCGGCAAGTGTAGTGAAGAACGAAGAGTGAAGAGTGAAGAATTTTAATTGAAAATTGAGGTTTGAGAATGGAGAATTATGATTACCTTTGTCCCTTGAGTTCGGTTTATTGTGGCAAAAGGTAATCATAATTCTCCATTCTCAACTCTCCATTCTCAATAAAAAAAATATTCAATCATGAAAAACGAAAAACTGAAAGGCCACCTTTTGCACTGTGAAAGACGGCCTTTTGTGCTTCAAAACACGGCCTTTTGCACGGCAAAAGGCCACGTGTTGCCAACGCGCTGGCTGTCAGCCGTTTGCGCGTTGCTGCTTGGCATGCTGTCATACGCCCCGGCCTGCGGACAGGAACGCACGGGCGACAACGGCGACGGCACGTTCTCAAACCCCGTGTTGTGGCTCGACGTGCCCGACCCCGACGTCATCCGCGTGGGCAGCGACTACTACATGGTGAACACCACGATGCACTACGCTCCCGGAGCGCCCGTGATGCACTCGAAGGACTTGGTAAACTGGAGCATCGTGAGCTACCTGTACGACCGGCTTGAGGAGACGCCCCGTTACGACATGCAGGGCGGAACGGTGTACGGGCGCAGCC
>ERZ780076.621-NODE-621-length-14893-cov-2.515905_pt1 | contig 14893 bp, 15 predicted proteins | sample MGYA00511022_ERZ780076 | MGnify/ENA primary metagenome ERZ780076 (study PRJEB29588, sample SAMEA2148733) | human gut metagenome | biome: human gut; feature: human-associated habitat; material: faeces | place: Denmark | collected 2008/2010 ... | reverse complement strand
ACGCTTAGGAATTTGATAATAAAAAATAGCTGACAGGTTAAGGGAATAAAATCCTGGTTACTGATAATTGATTGGACATTACTAATTTTTAATTGTTAATTTTTAATTCAAGAAATGCGAAAATGGCGTATTGAAGACGCGGAAGAGCTTTATAACATCACTGGATGGGGTGTTTCTTATTTTGGAATAAACGAAAAGGGACATGTGGTGGTTACTCCGCGTAAAGATGGAGTGGCTGTTGACCTGAAGGAACTGGTGGACGAACTTCAGTTAAGGGACGTCACAGCACCTATGTTGGTGCGTTTTCCGGATATTCTGGACAATCGTATCGAGAAAATATCGAACTGTTTTGGCCAAGCATCGAAGGAGTATGGCTATAATGCCCAAAACTTTATAATCTATCCTATAAAGGTGAACCAGATGCGTCCGGTGGTGGAAGAAATAATAAGTCACGGAAAGAAATTCAATCTTGGACTTGAGGCAGGCTCAAAACCTGAACTGCACGCCGTGATTGCCATAAACACGGATTCTGATTCTCTTATCATCTGCAACGGATATAAGGACGAAAGCTATATAGAACTTGCGCTTTTGGCACAGAAGATGGGTAAACGTATCTTCCTTGTTGTAGAGAAAATGAACGAACTGAGACTTATCGCTAAAATGGCCAAACAGTTGAATGTGCGTCCTAATATCGGTATCCGTATCAAGTTGGCTTCATCAGGTAGCGGTAAGTGGGAAGAAAGCGGTGGCGATGCCAGCAAATTCGGATTGACATCAAGCGAACTGCTCGAAGCGCTTGATTTCATCGAAAAGAAGGATATGAAAGACTGTCTGAAACTGATACATTTCCATATCGGCAGCCAGGTGACAAAGATACGCCGCATCAAGACTGCCCTAAGAGAGGCTTCACAGTTCTATGTGCAGTTGCATCAGCTTGGATTCCCTGTAGAGTTTGTCGATATAGGCGGAGGCTTGGGAGTGGATTACGACGGTACACGCTCGCCGCACAGCGCAAGCAGTGTGAACTATTCTATCCAGGAATATGTGAACGACTCTATTTCTATAATGGTAGATGCCAGCAACAAGAATGGCATTCCTCATCCTAATATCATCACCGAGAGCGGACGTTCGCTTACAGCCCATCATTCGGTCTTGATTTTTGAAGTGCTTGAAACAGCTTCATTGCCTGCTATGGATGATGATTTTGAGGTGTCATCGGATGATCATGAACTGGTGCAGGAACTTTACGAAATCTGGGATAATCTGAACCAAAGCCGTATGTTGGAGGCTTGGCATGACGCTCAGCAGATTCGTGAGGAGACTCTTGATTTGTTCAGCCATGGTATAGTAGATTTGAAGACAAGAGCACAGATAGAGAAACTATACTGGTCTGTCACACGCGAGATAACTCAGATTGCATCAGGACTGAAGCATGTGCCTGAAGAATTCAGAAACATTGACAAACTGCTTGCAGACAAGTATTTCTGTAACTTCTCTCTTTTCCAGTCTTTGCCGGACTCATGGGCTATCGACCAGATTTTCCCTATAATGCCGATACAGCGTCTTGACGAGAAACCTGACCGTACAGCTACACTTCAGGATATTACCTGCGACTCGGATGGTAAGATTGCCAACTTCGTATCGTCAAGGAGTGTGTCGCACGACCTGCCTGTACACTCACTTAAAGCGAAGGAATCTTATTATATAGGTGTATTCCTTGTAGGAGCTTATCAGGAAATACTTGGAGATATGCATAACCTGTTTGGTGATACAAATGCTGTACACGTCACTGTAAACGAGAAAGGTTACAGCATAGATCAGGTTATAGACGGTGAAACTGTGGCTGAAGTATTGGACTATGTTCAGTATAACCCGAAGAAACTGGTCCGTACTCTTGAAACATGGGTAACAAAATCAGTTAAGGAAGGACGTATTTCGCTGGAAGAAGGAAAGGAATTCTTATCGAACTATCGTTCAGGACTTTACGGATATACTTATCTTGAATAAGTTTTTAAGTTCTTTAGTTTTTTAGTTTGTTTATGCTCTTACTCAAAAACTTACAAACCTACTAACTTACAAACTCATATTCATTTATGGAAAAACTTACAATAATAAAGGTTGGCGGAAAGATTGTTGAGGAAGCGGATACATTGGCAAAACTGTTGGATGATTTCGCCTCAATACCAGGATATAAGCTGCTTGTACATGGTGGAGGCCGTTCTGCCACAAAGGTAGCTGCCCAACTGGGAATAGAAAGTACAATGGTGAACGGACGTCGTGTGACGGATGCCGAAACACTTAAAGTCGTTACCATGGTTTATGGCGGACTGGTGAACAAGAATATTGTAGCCGGGCTTCAGGCACGTGGTGTCAATGCAATAGGACTTACCGGTGCTGATATGAATGCCATCCTCTCTGTGAAACGTCCGGTTAAGGATGTTGATTATGGCTTTGTGGGCGATGTAAAGGAGGTGAACGGAAAAATGCTTTCGTCGCTTATAGCGCAAGGTATCGTTCCCGTAATGGCTCCTCTTACACACGATGGAAAGGGCAACATTCTCAATACAAATGCTGATACCATAGCAGGTGAGACAGCGAAAGGTCTCGCGCCTTATTTTGATGTGACACTGGTATTCTGTTTTGAGAAAAAAGGCGTTCTTAGCGATGAGAACGATGATGACAGTGTTATTCCTGTCATTACCCCTGAACTGTTCCGTAAATATACGGACGAAGGTATAATCCAGGGAGGTATGATTCCAAAACTGGAGAACTCTTTTTCTGCCATCAATAATGGTGTAAGGCAGGTTATTATAAAACAGGCCTCTGATATAGGAGATGCTTCTGCCGGAACTGTTATCAGAAACGAGTAATAATATATAGGGGTGGATTTGAGTCCGCCCCTTTTTTGAATATCCTTCACTAAACATTTTCTGTCAGCTTTGCTGATTTTCAGTTCTTAATTGTTAATTTTTAATTCAATAAGTGGCCACAAAAAGAATAATATCCGACGATGATTTTGGCAAGATAGTTATCGGTACACGTATAAACGCCAGGAATATATCCATGCGTGTAAAGAAAGACGGTCTGTATGTAACTGTGCCTCCGTTTACTAAAACCGAACGTATCATGCAGGTGATATCCGAATACCGGCAGAAGCTACTTGCTTCTTTTGCTAAAGCATCGCCAAGAATCATTACAGACGGATTTTCCATAGATGCCCCATGTTTTAAACTTTCTGTATCAGTGGGCGGCATGAAGTGTTTCTCTGTCCGTCGTGAGGAAGAAGGTGTTATGAAAATACTTTGTCCGCAGAATGTAGATTTTTCACTGCCACAGACGCAGAAACTGCTAAATGCTGCTATAGTGCGTGCCATGAAGAAAAGCGCTGAAGAATTCCTGCCTCCTCTGTTGAAGTTCTGGGCTGAAAAGTACGGCATGTCATGCCGGAAGGTAAGAATAACCGGGGCAAAGTCAAGATGGGGTAGTTGTACTTCGCGGGGAACTGTCAGTCTTTCGTGTTATCTGATGTTACTGCCTGTTCATCTGATGGATTATGTCATTCTGCATGAACTGGCACATACAAAAGAGATGAACCACGGTCCCGGTTTCTGGAAACTGTTGGATAGTATGACAGAAGGAAACTCACATCAGCTCAGGGCTCAGCTCCGTAAATTCAAGACCGATTTCTTGTAAAACTTTTCTTTGCCCATTTCATGCTGTTCCAGCGTTTAACAAACACTATTGCACGGATATTCTCGTCGAAAAGAAAGGCTATCCACATACCTACAAGTCCCCATCCCCAGTAAATGCCGAGCATGTAACTCAATCCGACAGAGACACTCCACTGCACGATGACGCCGAGATAGAACGGAAAGTTTACATCGCCTGCCGAGCGTAGGGCATTTGTAGCATAAATGTTTACTGTTCTTCCTATTTCAACAAGGACGTCTATCATTAGTATGGTTACTCCGAGTTTTATGATTTCCTCATTGTCGGTAAGCAAACTGAATATTGTATGGCCGAATATCGCCCATATACACGAAAGAATGAGTGATACCAGAATAGAGACTCTCATTACAAACTTGCCAAGCAGATAGGCCGCACGTATCTTGTTTTGTCCTACAAGGTGCCCGATGCTGATTGCTCCACCTTGTGCCATGGCTATGGCAAACAGATATACGAACATTACAATGTTTACAGTGTATGTACGTGTGGCTAGTGCATTGTTGCCTAGGATATTGATGAGATAAGTGATTACTACCTGTGAGAAACTGTATGACATGTTTTCACCGGCAGACGGAATACCTATTTTAAGGAGGTTCTTAAGTTCAATCCAGGGGAAAGGCTTGAACAGGGCGAGAGGAAATCTTGATATATGTTTTCTGAAAAGAATTATGAACAATACCACCATACTTACGCCTCTGGCTATTGAGGTCGATATAGCCGCACCTTCGGCTCCCATTGCCGGAAAACCTAATTTACCGAAAATCAATATATAGTTTCCTATGATGTTCATGATATTCACCAGGACTGTGACAAGCATAGGATAAATAGCCTTGTTTGCGCTTCGCAATGATGCAGAAATTGTAAGAGATATGGCCTGGAAGAATGCGAACGCTCCTACTATTTCCATATAGCCTATTCCGTATTGGAGAAGTTCTGGGCGTAATCCCATCCAATCCAAAAGCGTGACGGCTCCGAAATGCAGTATAGCACTGACCAGAAGTCCCACTACAAGGTTTAACAATAGCGATACGCCTACCACCTGCACCATCCTTTCCCGGAGTTTTGCTCCCAGGTACTGCGAGCAAAGTACAGAAGTACCGATGTTTATGACTTCGAAGATGAGGAACGCGAACATTACTATCTGATTCACGACTCCTACGGCAGCCACACTCAGAGTATTGGCGAATCATTACTGTGTCTATAGCTCCCAGCATCATTATAAGGAGCGTCTCTATAAAAATAGGGACTACCAGTTTGGTAAGTCCCTTTTTAATATTAGTCTGTTGAATAACCTTGTCCACTTTTGCTCGATTTTTTCGGATGCAAAGTTACGTTATTATGTCAATATAGCGTATTGATATATATCAAGTTATTATCAGATACAGCTCTCTTTTATAGCATTGATAACGGCTGAGGTAAAACCGTCGTGTTCCAGGCGGTTAAGGCCCTTGATGGTTATTCCTCCGGGTGTAGTAACCTTCTCTATTTCTGTAGCCGGATGAGACTGTTCGTCTTTAAGCAGGAGCTGGGCTGCGCCGAGCATAGTCTGGGCAACCATCTTCTTTGCTTCCTGAGGTTTGAAACCTAGTTCGATACCTGCCTGCATTGCAGCTTGAACATATTTCAGGACATATGCTATGCCGCATGATGTTAGTGAAGTACCAGCAGGGAAGAGTTTCTCTTCTATAAGAATGGCTACTCCCATTTCATTGAGCAGCTTAAGCATAGTATCTGTCTGTGTGTCTGAGGCGTTACGTGCTGCCATAAGCGTAAGACTCTCATTTATAGCAATGGCTGTGTTCGGGATAATGCGGAATATCGGCATTTCCGGATCAACAAAATGTGCCAGATCTTCAAAAGTAAGTCCGGCTGCCACTGATACAAGCACCTGTGGCTGGCGGAGACGCAGTGGTTTAAGCACTTCTTCCATTTTCCACGGTTTTACAGCAACGATAACTATATCAGCTCCGTCTGCAGCTTCTTTATTGTTGTTTGTCGTGTGGATTTCCGGGTATTCCTCTTTAAGCTTTTCCAGCTTTGCATTACTAGGATTTGAGACTGTAATATCATTCGCGTCAATATACTGTCCGTGTGCCAGGCCGCGTGCTATTGCGCCGCCCATATTTCCGGCACCGATGATTGCTATTTTCATGATAGTCGTTTATTATTTAATAACTTTATGCAGTCTGTCAAGGAAATCATCAGCCTCGGCCATGCTAAGACATAGTGGCGGAAGAAGACGGATTACGTTAGTGCCGCTCACCCCAGTGAAGACTTTCTGCTCGAAAAGCAGTTTGCTGCGTATTTCCTTGATAGATTCTTCAAATTCCATACCAATCATAAGTCCCACACCACGTATTTCCTTTATTCCTTTGAATGATTTGAGTTCTTCAATCAGGTGGGCACCTACCTTTGCAGCGTTGTCAATCAGGTTTTCTTCTTTCATAACGTCAAGCACGGCGATAGCTGCCGCACATCCCAGATGGTTTCCTCCAAAAGTAGTACCAAGCTGTCCGTAAACAGGAGTGAATTTTGGGCTTATAAGAACAGCCGCCATAGGAAATCCGTTGGCTATACCCTTTGCCACTGTGATGATATCTGGTTTTATATCTGAATATTGGTGGGCGAAGAATTTTCCGCTTCTGCCATATCCGGACTGTATCTCGTCCAAAATAAGGACAGTTCCGTTTTCGTCACAAGCCTGTCGCAGAGACTTCATAAAGTCTTTGTCAGGAACCTGTATGCCGCCTACACCCTGGATACCTTCAATTATTACAGCACATACATCGCCTTTGGATAGTTCTGCTTTCATCGCTTCTGTATCGTTTAGCGGGAGGTATGTTACGTGTCCGTTATTGTTTATCGGAGCTATAATTTTAGGATTGTTTGTTACCTCCACAGCCAGTGATGTACGTCCGTGGAATGCCTTTGCAAAAGATATTACTTTGGTACGTCCGTTATGGAATGAAGCCAATTTCAGAGCATTCTCGTTGGCTTCAGCACCGGAATTGATAAGAAACAGTTGATAATCGTCGTAACCGCACATTTTGCCAAGACGGTCGGCAAGATCTTGTTGCAGGGTATTAATGACAGAATTTGAATAAAATCCTAATTTTGCTACCTGGTTACATACTGCTTCTACGTAGTGAGGGTGTGCATGCCCTATTGATATTACGGCGTGGCCTCCGTACAGGTCTAGATATTCATTACTATTTGCGTCCCACACATGGCAACCTTTTCCTTTTACGATGTTTACATCAAAAAGGGGATATACGTCGAAGAGGGTCATTTTTTTTAGTTTTTAGTTGTTAGACTTTAGTTTTTAGCTGTTAGTTTTTAGATTTTAGCTGTTGGTCGTTTTAACTAATAACCAACAACTAAGAACTAACAACTAATATTAAAATGCGCTTGGCTTAAGTTTCAATCCTACAGTTTCTTCAAGGTTGAACATCAGGTTCATGTTGTGTACAGCCTGTCCGCTCGCACCTTTCAGTAGATTATCTATGCAGGAAACGATAAGCAGTTTATCTCCGTGCTTCTCAAGATGGATAAGACACTTGTTGGTGTTTACTACCTGCTTCAGGTCTATATTCTTGTCTATGATATATACGAAAGAATCTTCAGCATAGTAATCTTCATACATCTTCTTTATTTCTTCCAGCTCAACTTTAGTCTTTACAACTATTGTTGCAAAAATACCTCTGGCGAAATCACCTCTGTATGGAATGAAATCTATATCAGAATCGAAACTGTTCTGAAGCTGGCATAGAGACTGTTTTATCTCCGGCACATGCTGATGCTGGAACGGCTTGTATATGCTCATGTTGTTGTTGCGCCAGCTGAAATGGCTTGTAGCTCCCGGTTTTACTCCTGCGCCCGTGCTGCCTGTTATGGCATTAACCATGATGTCATCGTTCAGCATTAGGTTTTTTGCCAATGGCAGAAGTCCCAGCTGGATGCAAGTGGCAAAACATCCCGGATTGGCTACATGCTTGCTATGGCAGATAGCGCGTCTGTTCAGTTCCGGTAATCCGTAGATGAAATCATGCTCCTCGCTCTTTATACGATAATCCATAGACAGGTCGATAATCTTCAAGTCTTCAGGTACATTGTGGCTGTCCATGAACTTCTTTGTATCGCCGTGGGCTGTACAGAAGAAAAGAACATCTATCTTGTCAAGTGGCAGTTCATCAGTAAAAGTGAGGTCAGTTTCTCCGTAAAGCCCTTCGTGAACATCTGTAATTTTGTTTCCTGCGTTGCTCGAACTGTTTATAAAAGTAATCTCTACATCAGGATGATTGATAAGCAGGCGAATAAGCTCGCCTGCCGTATATCCCGCTCCACCTATGATTCCTGCTTTTATCATATGTCAGCCTCGTCTTTGTGGTTAGCGTAATAAGCTCTAAGCGGAGTAGAAAGAACTTTGATGAATCCTTTGGCGTCATCTGCTGTCCAGCCTTTCTGCATTTCACCGTATTCGCCGAACTTGTTCTTTACGAGGTCATCCTTAGAATCAACACCTACAGTCGAGAAGCAGTAAGGACGCAACTCAAGGATTACAGTACCGTTTACGTTACGCTGGCTTTCTGTAAGCATAGCTTCGATGTCACGCATAACAGGTTCCAGATACTGGCTTTCGTGAAGGAACATACCGTACCAGTTAGCTACCTGATCTTTCCAGTACTGCTGCCATTTGCTCAAAGTGTATTTCTCCAGGAACTTGTGCGCACCGATAATAAGCATAGGAGCTGCAGCTTCAAATCCTACACGTCCCTTGATACCGATGATAGTATCACCTACGTGCATATCGCGACCGATACCGTAAGCGGCACCTATTTCTTCTATTTTCTGGATAGCCTTAATCTTGTCATCGAATTGTTCACCGTTTACTGCACAGATTTCACCTTTCTTGAATTCTAGTCTAAGTTCTTCCGAACCTGTTTTCTTGACCTGCTTCAGATATGCGCTTTCAGGCAATCCCTGAGTAGAGTCCAGGATTTCTCCACCGCAGATGGAAGTACCCCATATACCTACGTTGTAAGAGTATTTCAGTTTTGTGAAGTCTGCTTCGAAGCCATGTTCTTTCAAGTAGTTGATTTCGTATTCACGGCTTAAAGCCATATCGCGTGTAAGTGTGATGATTTCGACACCCGGAGCCATAACAAGGAAAGTCATATCGAAACGAACCTGGTCGTTACCTGCACCTGTAGAACCGTGTGCTATGGCGTGTGCGCCTATTTCGTTGGCATAACGTGCAATAGCCAATGCCTGGAAGATACGTTCAGAACTTACTGAAATAGGATATGTACCGTTACGAAGAACGTTACCGAAAACCATATATTTCAAACTCTTTTCGTAGTATTCCTGTGTAACGTCAAGAGTAACATATTTTACGGCTCCTAACTTGTATGCGTTCTCTTCGTTCTGTTTCAGCTGTTCCGGGCTGAAACCTCCGGTGTTGGCACATGCCGCATATACTTCATATCCTTTTTCCTTAGCCAGATACATCACTGTGAACGATGTGTCCAGCCCGCCGCTGAATGCGACTACTACTTTCTTCTTTTCCATATATGTTCTTTTAGTTTTTTAGTTTTTTAGTTTGTGAGTTTTTAGTTTTTAAGTCCTGTTATCATCTACCAACTTAAGAACTGACAAACTCAAAAACTTACAATTAGAAGTTATTTACTTTGTCGTCCTGATGTAGTGCCGGATCGTACAGCATTGCGGTGCAGATACAGAACTTTCTTTTTTTCGCCATCAGTATTTCGTGGTTTATGCATCCCTCGCATCCTTTCCAGAACGCTTCGTCGTCTGTCAGTTCATTGAACGTTACCGGTACGTATCCCAGTTCGGTATTCATCTTCATTACCGCCGCTCCTGAAGTAAGACTGAATATTTTTGCCTTTGGCCATCGCAGGCGGGCCAGAGTGAACGATGCGTGCTTTATTCTCTTGGCCAGTCCTAATCCGCGGTATTTCGGGTGGACTATAAGTCCTGATGTAGCCACATACTGCTTGTTACCCCATGACTCTATGTAGGTAAATCCGGCAAAATCGTCGCCGCATAGGGCTATTATCGCCTTTCCTTCTTTCATTTTTGTGGCTACATACTCATGTGTACGTTCTGCTATACCTGTTCCACGTACTTTTGCTGCTTCTCTTATGGTGTCAAGTATATAATCCACGTATTTTTCGTGTGAAGCGTCTGCCACCATTACGTCTATTTGTTTGTCTTTTTCCATCTTTTTTCTGTATGTCGCTTCTTAGCTGTTATATTTCCGTTTATCGGTTGGTTTTATGTCAGTTAATGTTAGGAATTATCTGTCTGAGCGTTTCCATTACGTTCTGTCTGGAGAATCCTTCTCTTATCACCATCATTATGGTATCGTCTCCCGCTATAGTTCCTATTATTTCCGTGAAGTTGTGGTCGTCAATGTCGTATGCCAGGCTGCTTGCATATCCTGGTCGTGTTTTTATTACCGCTATGTTTCCGGAAAATTCAATGCCTATGAACCCGTTGTGGCGCATCATTTCCATAGCCCCCGGTGGGTTTGACATTCGCTTGTACATGGTGTTGTTGGGGAGAACATATACATAGTTTCCGTTCATGCTTGCCGCCTTGGCCACTTTCAGTTGTTTCAGATCTCTTGATAGTGTGGCCTGTGTCAGGGCAAAGCCTTCCTTGGTGAGTTCGCGCAACAACTCGTCCTGGCTTCCGATTTCTTTTACGGAGATAATCATTTTTATGGCGTCAAGCCTTGTGTTCTTACTTTTCATTGTATAATTATTCTATGTTGGACGCAAATATACACCTATTTATTTAAATTCATGCATAAAAAAAGAGTTTTTTATGTGTTTATTCGTAAAAAATGTGAAAATAGTGCATAAATAATCATTGTGATGGTATATGTATAAGTTTTTAGTAACTTTGTCGTATTAATATTAATAATGTATATGAGTTTAGGATTACTTGAAGTTGGCAAAGACCCGATGGGGGCGGCCATATACGATTTTTTTGATAAAGGTAAAGCGGGGAAATTAAGAGTTTTCTCGCCGCAATTTGATGAAGATGAGATACCGGTAGAGACTCTTTTTCGTGAATACGACGAAATGCCAGAATTAGAGAGAAAAGCTTTGGATATGGCTTATGGCAGAATTCTTGATGTAGGTGCGGGGAGCGGGTGTCATTCTATAGCCTTGCAGGATATGGGTAAACAGGTTGAGGCCATTGATATTTCTCCTTTGTCCGTAAAGGTCATGGAGGAAAGTGGTGTTAATGTCAGCTTGGTAAACTTGTTTGATCATTCATTTGTGGGAGGTTACGATACTATTTTGATGTTGATGAACGGTTCCGGAATAATTGGTTCTTTACAGAATATGGAAGCTTTCTTTACCCGTATGAAAGAACTGTTAAACCCTGGTGGATGTGTCCTTATGGATTCGAGCGATTTGAAATACCTGTTTGAGGATGAGGACGGAAGTATGCTTATTGATTTGGCAGCCGATTATTATGGTGAGATAGAGTTCAGTATGCAGTATAAGCAGATAAAAGGTGATTCCTTCAAGTGGTTGTATATTGATTATGAAACTCTGAATTTTTATGCATCTCAGTACGGCTTCAAGACTGAACTTGTATGTAGCGGAGAGCATTATGACTATCTGGCAAAACTGACTATGACAGTTTAGTAATAACCGACTATACCCGTTTGGGTATAAAAAATGATGTGATATGGTTAATTATACCCTAAAAGGTATAATTTGTCGAATGATTTATTATATTTGTACCCGAAAGGGTATAATTATGGAATATACAATAATTGCGGATTTTGTAAAGGAGATGCGTCGGCAGTTCGGATTGACGCAAGTGGATTTGGCCGATAAGTCAGGAGTTGGTTTACGCTTTGTTCGTGATTTGGAACAAGGTAAGCAGACTTTGCGTATGGATAAGGTGAATCAGGTGCTAAGCCTTTTCGGTCGTCAGGTAGGTCCGGTTGAACTGAGTCTAAAATCAAAGGAGGATAAGTAATGAAACGCGCAAAAGTATTTCTGCATGACCGTTTGGCAGGCAGACTGGTGGAAGACGAAAACGGATTCACCTTTACATATGATACTGATTATCTGAAGCTGCCGGATGCAGCCGCAGTCAGTCTGACACTTCCTCTTGGAGAGAAACCGTTTCACGATATGGTACTGTTCCCTTTCTTTGACGGGCTGATACCTGAAGGATGGTTGCTTGATATTGCAGAGCGAAGTTGGAAAATAAACCAGCGGGACCGTATGTCGCTTCTTTTGGCTTGTTGCAAAGATTGTATTGGAGCTGTAAGTGTAATACCCGACGACGAAATTGAGGAGGAGAAATTATGAGCAGATGCCTGTATTGTTATAAGGAATTAGGAGAAGGCATGAAGGATTTCCATCCTGCATGTGCCAGGAAATTTTTCGGAACTCGTACTGCTCCTGAGTTGCCATATGTACGTGCCCAATTGGGTGATCTGGCTCGTCAGGTAGTACGCAGTCAGACTACACTGACAGGTGTACAGGCCAAGTTGTCGCTCGATATTAACCGTGGCGGACGCAATGAACCTGACCGTTTTACAATAGTTGGTCTTTGGGGACGCTTCATTCTTAAACCTCAGACTCATTCATATCGTGCCTTGCCGGAGCTGGAGGATGTTACCATGCATCTTGCCGAGGCTGTGAAGATAAATGTGGTTCCCCATAGTCTGATACGTTTCAGTGATGGTGAACTGTGTTATATTACCCGTCGTATAGACCGTCAGCTTGATGGTCGTAAGATAGCTATGGAAGATATGTGTCAATTGTCTGAAAGACTTACAGAATATAAATATAAGGGTTCATACGAACAGATAGCCAAGCTTATCCGCCGTTATTCTTCTGCACCGCAGCTTGATGTGATAAATTTCTGGGAAATTGTTGTATTCTGTTGGATAACCGGGAATGCATCTCAAAAACTTCTCTCTTTATAATCAGATTGGTGGATACACACTTACACCGGCTTATGATATGCTTTCTACAAATCTTGTTATGCCGGAAGATACAGAGGAACTTGCTCTTACCTTAAACGGAAAGAAAAGCCGTCTGCGTAAAGTTGATTTTTACAAGGCGATAACAGCATCGGGAGTTGACGAGAAAGTTATTGAGAATCTTTCCCGTCGTTTCAGCCGTGCCTTGCCCAAGTGGTTTGAGCTGATTGATAATTCCTTTTTGCCCGATGATATGAAAAGGCAGTATAAACAACTTATCTTGCGTCGTGTGGTAATGCTGCGTTGAGTATTATAATATATTGAAATGTCTCAAAGCATTGATGATGCCGTTATCATCCACAGACGAAGTGATATAGTCGGCTGCAGCCTTTACTCTGTCCGATGCATTGTCCATGGCAACACCTATTCCTGCATGTTCAAGCATGTTGATATCGTTTCCGCCATCACCGAAAGCCATAGTTTCTTCAAGCTTTATGCCGTAATGCTTTATAACTTCATCAATACCGCGGCTTTTGCTTGTGCCTCTGTTTATGATATCTGCAAATAGAGGGTGCCATCTCATCGTTTCGCAGTGAGTAAGTATCTTGCCGAAAATCTCTTCATCTGCTTCAGTAGGGAAGTATCCCATAATCTGGAGAATATCTTTTCCTAATGCTTCTTCTCCCGGTTTTACAGGAGGTATCGAAATCTCTATCAGTTTAGCTATGTCTTCCACAGCCTTATCCACTTTTGTGATAAACCACTGATTGTCGTGTACAAAGACGAAAGGATAGTCGTGTTCCTTGGTGTATTCCACAACTCTTTCTATGTCTTCGGCAGGTATCAGTCCCTTGTATATATCCTTGTGGTCGGCAGTAAAGCAGTGAGCGCCGTTCAGGGTTATATATCCGTCGAATTCAAGGTCTTCAAGATTGTTTATAAGCAATTTCGGACGTCCTGTAGCGATAAATACCTTTATACCTTTTTCTCTTAACTCTTTAAGTGCCTGTTTTGTCGATTCCGGTACTCTGTGTGTCTTGAACGAAACCAATGTTCCGTCGATGTCGAAAAATATAGCTTTAATCATAAAAGTCCAATTGTAATTTAGTCAGGCAAAGTTATCAATAAAAACTGATATCAGAAAAAAATGATTGACAGATGCTTTACACAATTCTAAAATATATAGATGAAAAATGAATAAGCCTTTCTGTTGATAATACTCTTGCTACTGTTTATGTCAATAAGTAATCTGAAATAAAAAGATTGCGTGATTTTGTAATTTAATATCCGTAATTTCTTATATTTGCGTCATTAATATATATGAAACCAGAAAATGTATGGAATGTAAATACAAAAGAATAGCGGTAAAGATTGGCAGTAACGTGCTTACACGCAAGGATGGTACGCTCGATGTTACGCGAATGTCTGCATTGGTTGACCAGGTCGCAGAACTTCACAGGGCAGGAGTTGAAATAGTGCTTGTATCATCGGGAGCGGTGGCTTCCGGACGCAGTGAGGTAAAGCCTTTGCGCAAGCTTGATAGTGTTGACAGCCGCCAGTTGTTCTCGGCAGTAGGGCAGGCTAAGTTGATAAACAGATATTACGAACTGTTTCGCGAACATGGAATTACGGTAGGTCAGGTGCTTACAACCAAGGAAAGTTTCTCCACAAGGCGACATTATCTCAATCAGCGTAACTGTATGCAGGTGATGCTGGATAATGACGTTATTCCCATAGTGAATGAGAATGACACTATCTCTGTTACGGAACTTATGTTTACCGATAATGATGAACTTTCAGGACTGATTGCAGCCATGATGGATGTACAGGCATTGGTTATTCTTAGCAATATCGATGGTATATATAATGGCGCTCCTTCACAGCCGGGAGTGACTGTTATCAGAGAAGTGGAACAGGGCAAGGACTTATCGGATTATATCAGTACCGAGAAATCAGGATTCGGAAGGGGAGGTATGCTCACCAAAAGCAGCATTGCCCGCAAGGTGGCAGATGAGGGAATTACAGTATTTATAGCCAATGGAAAGAAAGACAATATACTGATTGATTTGATTTCTAATCCTGAAGGAACAGTATGTACGAAGTTTGTTCCGGCCGAGAACGAAGTGTCCAGCATAAAGAAATGGATTGCCCACAGTGACGGATTTTCAAAAGGTAAGATTGTTG
>ERZ780076.619-NODE-619-length-14943-cov-2.247582_pt1 | contig 14943 bp, 9 predicted proteins | sample MGYA00511022_ERZ780076 | MGnify/ENA primary metagenome ERZ780076 (study PRJEB29588, sample SAMEA2148733) | human gut metagenome | biome: human gut; feature: human-associated habitat; material: faeces | place: Denmark | collected 2008/2010 ... | reverse complement strand
ACCCGGCGCTCCCTTACATCGCCTTCCTTCCAGTCGAAGGCGGCCGTGCTCTGCTTTCCGTCCAACAGACGTGTATATGCTTCCTGCAGATCTTCAAAGCTTATGGGTGCCTGTGAGATCTGCATGGTATCATGGGTTTCCCCCATGCCTTTTATCAACAGCAGCGGACACTGACGCATCCAGGCTTCCTCTCCGCTCTCATCTAGGCTTCCGTTGTATCCGTGATCCGCCATAATGATCAGCACCGTATTGTCATAAGCTCCACTTCCGCGCAGCTTCTCCACATAGTTCCCAGCCCCGGAGAGCACCGCCAGCATCGTCTGTTCATAAGTTCCTTCCTCTTCATCAATAATATTCATATTTTCATCATAGATGAAGGGGACATGGGCTCCATTCAAATGAATAAACTGGAATTTTGCCTGTGTATCCTGTTCACTGATCCCTCTTTGGTCCAGTTGACTCTTAAATATATGATCTTGCTGGCTGAAACTGTATTTTTCTTGTGCATTTTCCACTTTGACCAGTTCATCGATAGCCGCCATCTTGAAAATACATTTCTTCTTCAGTTCAAAAGGGGCATATCGGAATCCCACCAGTTTCAACAAAGGTTTTGCAAATCTGACATAGGAACTCAGTTCAAAATCCACCCGGTATACATTGCTGAACATCTGGGCTATCTCGTCATCCAGATAAAGTTCTTCATCATAAAACTCCATCCGGTATCCCCGTTCCTGTAATGTCCGGAACAGTGGAGATTCTCGGTACATCCGGCGCATATAATCTTCAAACGGTTCATCATTCTCGTACCATTCCCCTGACAAAATATAGGGTACGGCTCTCTCGGTACAGGAATACGCCCCTACGGTATTTTCAAAATAAGTAAAATCCTGAAACTCAGCTGCATATTCCGGATGTGTCTCCAGCAATTCTGCAAAAGTTCTGGAGTCCACGGTATCCAATACCAGAATTATAAAATTCTGTTCATCAGACATTACGAATTCGTTATCTCCGCCAAGCTGATAACGCGCTCTCTCCTGCAATGCCCCGCTGGTAAATACTACGCTGACTGCCGTGATCAACAGCATCAGGGTAAGTCCACCGCTCAGATACATTACGGTTCTGGAAAACAGATCTTTTTTCAGAAAAACGTACATAAGAACGACGATCAGCAAAGCAACACTCCAGAGGATCAGATCTTCTGTCCGCAGTATCGTATAATTCTCCCATTTGATGGACGTGCCATCCAGCGGAGGCAGCTTGTCGATCATAAAATTGCCCTGGATATAGGTACAGATAAAAGGTGTCAGCCCTCCAGCCAGTGCGATCCGGTACACATACGGATGAATCAGCATGGCAATCAGATATAACACCATCAGTACAGCAAAACAGGCAGCGAACATCCCCAGTGCAGTGATCAATAACGTGGAAAAATCAAACCAGAATTCCGCTGTATTCGCACAGTACAGATCGATCGGAGCATACAGAAACAGCAGGAAACTGATGGCCAGGGATATGAAAATCCCCGGCATCAGCTGTCTGCCTGTTATCTTTTTTCTCACAGTATTTTTACTCACACTTATTCTCCCTGTCACATTGTTGCATTTCTTTCTAACGATTATACTCTCTTCCGGTAGGAATCATGGTATCCATATCAGAAGCATACCCCGTCTGTATATACTCCTGCATATGATCGTCATCCAGGAAAGAATACCGTAAGAACCGGCGTTCTCTTGCATCGCCTTCCTTCCAGTCAAAGACCTCATCACTCCGCCTGCCGTCCAGCAGACGCACATATGCCTCCTGGAGATCCTCAAAGCTTATGGGTGCCTGTGAGATCTGCATGGTATCATGATGCTCATTTCTTCCCTTGATCAGAAGTAATGCACACTGACGCATCCAGGTAGCCTCTCCGCTTTGTCCCAGGCTTCCGTTATAGCCATGATCCGACATCACAATGAGGACTGTATTGTCGTAGGCTTCACTGTTGCGCAGATGTTCGACATAATCCATTGCACCGACCATCGTGGCCTGTGCGCTCTGTTCATAGGTGCCGTCCAGTTCACTGATGATATTCATGTCCTTATCATAGATATAAGGAACATGTGCTCCGTTCAGATGAATAAATTTGAATTTTTTGGAGGAATCTTCCACGGTAATTCCCTGCAGATCCAGCTGACTCTTAAATACATGATCCGATTCGCTGCAGCTGGTTTCCTCAGGTGTATTCTCTACCTGGAGCAGTTCTGCGAATGCAGCCTTTTTAAATGTACACATTTTCTTCAGTTCAAAGGGCGCATACCGGAAACCGATCAGCTTCAACAGTGGTTTCGCAAATTTCGTATAAGAACTCAGTTCGAAATCCACTACGTGAATGTTGCTGAACATATGCATCAGTTCGGTATCCATATACAATTCAGAATCACAGAGTTCCATATTGTAGCCACGTTCCTGCAATGTCTGAAACAGTGGGGACTCCTGGTACACCCTCTTGCCGTAATCATCAAAGGGTTCATCATTTTCATACCAGTCTCCGGACAGAATATAGGGAACGGATCTCTCTGTGCAGGAGTATGCTCCTACCGTATTTTCAAAATAGGTGAAATCACGAAATACCTCACTGTATTCCGGATGCTCGTCCAACAGCTCCGTGATCGTTCTGGAATCCACCGTATCCAGCAGAAGGATCACGAAGTTCTGGTCTTCGGACATCACAAACTGTTCGTCCGCACCATATTGATAATGTACTTTTTCCTGCAGTGCCCCACTGGTAAACACAACACTGACTGCTGTGATCAGCAGCATCAATGTCAGTCCACCGCTTAAATACATTACCGTTTTGGACAAAAGATCTCTTTTCAGGAAAATATACATGAGCACTACAACAACAAAGCCGATGCCCCAGAGAATAAAATCCTCTGTCCTCAGAAATGTATATTCTTCCCATCGAATCGTCGTTCCATCCAGGGGCGGCAGATTCCTGATCAGAAAATTCCCCTGAATATAGGTACAGATCAGCCCTAAGAATCCACCTGCCAGTCCGATACGGTACAGCACCGGATGGATCAGCCACAAGACAATATAGATCAGAAGCAGCACAACGGTGCTGATCAAAAACAGGCCCAGTGATGCCCTGATCAGAATTCCGAAATCAAACCAGAACTCGGATATATTACTGCAATACAAATCTACCGGTGCATATAAAAACACCAGGAAACTGATGGCAGCCGCCACCACGATTCCCGGCAGCAGTTGCTTTTTATCCCGCTTTTTCATGTCAGATTACTTCTCCTGCTTGTCCTCTGCCTGATCCAGCATAATGTCATCGGATTCTACTTCTTTGTTTCTGTTCTCATCGATTCCCAGACTCTTGTCGATCTTCTTCTTGGCCTTTCTCCTGCGCCTACGGCGATGACTACACCGGCTACTGCCTGAATAGCATAGTTCATAACAGAAGGGTCAATATATGCATCTGCAGTTCCGGAAAACAGTACTGCGAATGCTGCTGCAAAAAATGTTACCTGTGCGATCTTGCTTAATTTTTTCATGTTTTTACCTCTTTCTTTTACTCTTTTTGTATTTCAGATTTTTATTGTTCTTTTGCTTTTTTGATCTGTTCCTGGACTGCCTGTACAATGTACTTTGCACCTACTTCGGCACTGTTGCCCAGATTGTATACATATTCTTCCACGAACTTTTCAATTCTGTCATGGTAAGCATCCTTCTGCTCCAGCAGATTTCTGACCTTGCTTTCGGTCTCCTCTGTCTTTGCAGGATCCAGACGGTCTCCGATGACATCCCTCATCCAGATATTGATAGGTACTGTGTCGATCTTCTGGTATTCCGGATTCATGACCTTCATGGGAGTATCCACGAACAGGACCGGCTTCTTGGTCGTAAAGGCATATTCATACGCGATACCGGACCAGTCAGTCACCAGCAGATCCGCCTCGAATACCGTGCTGTTGGATGAGAAGTCTGTCTGAATGTCAATATCCGGGTTCTTGGCATAACGCTCTTTCAGGCGATCCATCTTATCCTGTTGCAGACGCACCTGTTGAGGATGAGGACGTACTACCACTTCATAGCCCTTACCTGCCAGATCATCCAGCATGCCTTCCAGACAGCTGTCCACGATATTGTCCTTCTGCCAGGAAGGAGCGATCAGAATATGCTTTTTCTCATGAGGCGTCTTATCCGCTTTCCTGTAATCTTCGATCATACGATCCAGCAGGCAGTAGCCCCAGTCGATCAGCTTCTTGGGAGGCAGACCGTAAGCTTCCTCTGTCTTGCGGATTTCCTCAGTATGATGCTTACCGACGCAGTATACGGTATCGTAGTGATCCATGGAACCGGTACGCATGGTCATATTCAGACTGTCCATACAGTGAGGAATATAGATATATTCCATATCCTTCCTTATATAGCTGCGCTTAATATGGAAGTTCTCAATATCCGGCATAGTCATGACCACTACGTCTGCATCCATCTTCATCATCAGTGTGATCAGACGTTTTTCTCCGATATAATATGCCCGGATCTTGTCTTCTTTTTCCGCCAGTGCAAAGATCTGATCTTCCGGATCACTGGTGATATAGTGGATAGTCAGATTGGTATGTGCCAGGAGCCATTCGATAATGCCCTGATAATATTTATAGAAGCCACTGCTCTCGGAATAAAATACCAGATGCTTGTTCACTACAGAGAAGAAACGTTTGAAATCTTTCTTCTCTCTCTTGGCATAGGGATTTTTCTCGAAGAGTTTCTTCTTGCCACCAATGGACTGCAATTCCTCCAGTTCCTGTTTGCTGGCCTCCAGTTCCTCATAATCCACATAATCCTTGGGATTGATGGCCCAGTTCAGCAGATACTGCTGTAAAATTGCGAACAGGTTGCTGGCGATCCAGTACAAAGCCACACCTGCCGGAACAAACCAGCCCAGATACAGGGACAGGCCTACCGAAAATGCCATCATACCGTATTTGTTCAGCTTGGACTGCTCTGCCTGAATGACATTGGCTGCATTCTGTGCCACACACAACAGCCATGCGGAAATACCGGCTGCAATGGGGACGATGATATCAATGCCCCCCACTTCGGAAGGTACCCAGCTTAAATTCATGCCGCAGAAGTTCAGGGAAATTCCCTGCACCTGCTGTAATACAGACGCAATGTCCACACCTGCCAGTCCTGACTGCAATGCTGCGAACTGTTCTGCATAATTACCACTCTTGATCATCTCCACTACTGCCAGCTGAATAGAGGAGCTCTCCGGATTTGCTCCGGCCAGGCTGACAGCCAGGCCATTGAATGCCGTGATCACATCCTGTGGCAGATGAAGCAGATAATCCAGCGGGTGATAGATAACCTCTACCAGTCCCATCAGCAGAATAATCTGAACTGCCAGCGGGATCAGGGATGCCAGCGGATTGTACTTCTCTCTCTTGAAGATCTTGGACTGTTCGTCCGCGATCCGGTCTGCATCCCCGAAATGTTTTGCCTTGATCCGGTTGATCTCAGGCTGCATCTTTACCATTTTAATGGAATTCTTCTGTACCCAGACGGATACCGGCAGCAGTACAATCTTGCTGATCAATGTGAACAGAATGATTGCCAATCCATAATTATGCACCAGATAATAGCAAAAGTACATTACATATCCCAGCGCTTCTGATAGTATTCGCATTTTAATTAACCATGCCTTTCTCAAAATCTGCAAAGTTTGGGCCGCAGGCACAAATTTGCGTGTGAAATTTATTTTCACACTGTTCTCCTTTTAGTCAATAGTACTAATTATAACATAATCGTATGTTTTTTCAACATGGAAAGCAATTTTCCGTTCAAAAAACAGGCAGAAACCTCTGTTATTATAACAGCAAATTTCTGCCTGCTTCCCTATTTTTCTGTATTCTTTGTTCTATTTCCGTTTTATTGCGTATTGTCCGTTGTTTCTTCCTCTGGCTTTTTATAGAATGCAAAATCATTCTTGCCGTTCTTCTTCACCTGATACATGGCATCATCCGCACACACGATCAGCTGTTCCAGATTATCCGTATCCTTAGGATAACTTGCAATACCAATGCTGCCGCCGATCTTCCGCTTCGTACCGCAGAGCACCACATCCTTTGTGAATACCTGTCTGCACTGGTACGCTGTCTTCTCCACCAGCATATTCTGGCTGCTGCGCAGGATCAGAATAAATTCATCTCCGGCGAAACGGTATGATGTCAGTATCTGGGACTGCATCTCTTTCAGGCGGTTTGCCACCTGCTGCAGCGCTTCGTCTCCTGCCGTATGTCCGTAAGTGTCGTTGATCTTCTTGAAATTATCAATATCCAGCATCATGACGGTACAGGGAACCTTCGCATCGATCATCTGCTCCAGATCCTTCATGAATTTGCTGCGGTTCGGAAGTCCCGTCAGGAAGTCATGCTGTGCTGCCGCCTCCATAATTGCACGTGCCTGCTCCAGTTCCTGCAGCAGCTTTCGTCTGCGGTAATTATCGAAGCACACCCAGCAGATAATAACATTGAGTGCAGTGATAAGTATAAGTGCCGGTATCAAAGCCTCTCGGTTCCTGACAAAAAAATTCTCCCGATGATTTACAAATTCGGTATCTTTGGGAAACTGTGATGCCTCCAGCCCGAACTTCCGCATGACGTCTTCATCTACACAATAAATGTTGGGACTGTCCTTTACCACATTGATCTCTGCACTGTCGGTACCATTTGCGATATCCATGGCCATCTGTGCTGCGATCTCTCCGGACTTATACATGGATACCACATTACCGCCCAGCAGTCCGTCACCGATTCCGGCCTCCACCATGCGGTAAACCGGTACTTTGGCATAATCCACAATCATACACAGCGCCTAGTCACTGGTATATTGTTTGCCACTGCCGTCCTTAGACATAACGATATAGATCAGTATCGTCTTATCATCCACCTTGCTGATAGCCTGCTGCAGCTGCGCAGTTGTCAGTTCGGAAGAATTGATCTCAGAAAATTCCAGCTCCGGATATTCTGCCTCAGCACTGTAAAAATTCTTCCGTTCTGCATCCGCGGTCACTGAATCATCCAGTATCGCCACTACTTTATCGGCTGTCGGATTCACCTTCAGTGCCATGTCTATGTTCTTCTCTACGGACAGTTTTTCAATAATTCCCGTCACAAGAGGATTCTCTGCCGCTTTCATGGCATATTCTTCATCGTTCACACCTTCGAAGACAACCGGTATCTCCGGGAACAGTTCTTCCCGGTATTCCATGGCAAACTGCAGCGCCGCATCATCTCCCACGATCACCACATCATAGGGATCCGTATTCTCCAGATGGTATTTCAGCATATCATGAAACATATTCAGCCACTCATCTGTCCGAAAACGCTTCGTGTCCATAAATTCATAGTCGATAGTGGTATTCTCATCCACTCCGGCTTTGATTCCTTCGATCTGTGTCTGCACCGTATCCCATCCGTAAGAATAGGAGCTGATAAACAGTACCCGCTTTCCCTGATTCAGATTCTGTGCTTCTGCCTTCATTGACACCGTCCCAATAGTCCCAATGCCTATGAGAACAGCCAATGCAAACAGCCATGCTTTCCACTTTCTCATATTCTGTTTCCCCTAATTCCAACATTATGCTATCGGGGTCAAAAGTCTGAACTCAATACCACGATATAAGGAATTACATCACTGGTACTATTGTACCACATTGTCTGCTGAAAGCAAAGAGCTTAATTTAATCTTACGATAATACCTTCTTCTTTTTTCTCTTTCATTTTTCCGATAACGGTAGGAATTGCTCCGAGCGCCACAAACAGATACTGTAGAACCAGATTGCCTATGTAGCTTCCCATATCAATAATTTCTGCGGAAAGTGCCGCAGGGATCAGTCGATAACACTCGAACAGACTATAACCTGCTTCCGCACCGCCGCCCTGATTGAACAGAATGATCGCCCAGTCCACACGATCTGCGAAATACGTCATAAGGATCATGATCACAGCGCTGATGACCACAGCCTTTTTGGTCAGTTTTCCGCCCAGCATCTCATATCCCTTCAGAACGCACACCGCCATGATCACACCGGATAATGCTGCTACATATCCCAACTGGCTTAAGATCAGAACACTGAGCATTCCCAACAGGGATCCTAACAGGGCACCTACAATACCGCCTACGATGTTTTCTTTCTTCTGCGCCTTCTGCTGTGTCTTCATTGCGATGTCACTGCGCATCTTCGTCTCGCAGTCCGGACATAAATGATAGTATTCACTGCCCATTCTGAACGCTCCGGTCTCTACATTCTGACCGCACAGATCACAGCAGGGGCTGTAACTGTTTGTACGCAGGAATGTCGTTGTAGCTGCAAGTGCTTCGTTCAATGTATCCTTACATTTTTCCGCATTGGACTGTGCCTTCAGTGATACTCTGATATCCAGATTCTTCTGACCAAAACTCGCGATCTTCTTGCTGCTTTTCTGAAACCCTTTCACTGCCTGCTTGTCAAATGTCGACCCGTCAGCGCTTTTTGCCGCCGTATGCAGCACCATCATATATGGATATCTTGCATCGGGTGCATAGACGATAAAGTCAAACCCATCCCGTTCCCCATGAAACAGGCCACCCACTTCATCATAACGCAATCCGGTTCCCATGGCAATCTGCTGATAATTTTCAATCTTCTTTTTCTGATTCATTTTTCTCCCATCCTTTGTAATAAAAAATTAGTAATCGCTCTAAAGCGTTACGAAAACCACACTTTTCCATTTTACACTTTACCGTGTTAACATGCAACCCTATTAGGGGGTTTTTAGCCGATTAACCTATTTGCTATGAAAAAACTGTAGGCACATCTGTGTAACCTACAGTTTTTGAACTTCCTTATAAATAGAACAAGGTAATCGAAATCACGCAAATACGGATTTGCATTCCATCAGCATTTGATTTCAAGGTAACCTAACAGCTTGCTCATATCGTACTCTTCCAGCACACCCAGATTGGAATCATAGAATTTTCCATCATAGTGTACCAGGTAATGACAGAAACGTCCCATCTTTTCCATCATGATACAGCACTTCGGCAGTACAGCGGGTCTACCCTCGGTATATACGATGATGTCGGTATGGTCAATGCCGTAATAGTTCAGTGCAGAGATCACGCGGCCCATGGTAGCCTGCCACTCTCTGCAGTCCATCACGCTGATCACCTCTGCGATAGTAACACCGGCTAACATTGCGACACAAGCCTGACCGCACAGACCGTCTTCGGGCTGGATGATCACGTTCATGCTGTCGATCTTGCGGATTGGATTCTCAAAGCTGTAAGGGCTGTTCTGATCCATACGGATCAGGGAACCGTTAATATGTAACAGGATCTTGTGAGGCACACCCAGTTCTACTTTTACAGCAGCTTCATCGGTGATCACAATCTCGTAATTGCCCTTCTCCTTGGGATGAAGCTCGCACTGAATGATATTGTTATCCAGAACGATATCTCCCTTGATGACTTCTCTCTGATGGCATACTTCCCATACATTAAAAGGAATCTGAATGGTGTATCCTGCATCCTTTTTCTCTACTTTAGATTCAAAAAAATATCTCATATTTCATTCCTCCGTTGCTTTTGCTGTTCCCGAATATTCTCTTAAGAAAAAGATTAACGAAAGCGGTTACATTTCACATTTATCTTGATTCTAACAAAAATTTACATCCTTGCAAAGAGCTTGCTGAAAAGTACTTAAAAAAAAACATCCTGTCAAAAAAATGTCAAAAGCGCCTGCTTTCAGGCAGACGCTTTACCTATCATTTATTCTCTTATCATAACCCTAAAATTGCAGATGCCACACGGAAATATACCAGTAATGACATTGCATCGACGATGGTCGTTATGAACGGACTCGCCATGACCGCAGGGTCGAATCCCAGCCGTTTCGCCAGGATTGGCAGAAGACATCCGATAATCATAGCGATCACTACTGCCGCCACCAGAGTCAGGCACACGGATGCTGCCACCAGCACCCCTACTTTATCCAATAACAGTAATTTTACAAAGTTCGCTGCGGAAAGTGTAATACCGCAGATCAGTGCCACGCGGATCTCCTTGAATACGACCTTCGGCACATCCCGGTATTCGATCTCATTCAGGGACAGTCCGCGGATGACCGTAACGCTCGCCTGGCTTCCGGCATTTCCGCCGGTATCCATCAGCATGGGAATATATGCCACCAGTACCGCACACACGCTCAGCGCATCTTCAAAAGAAGAAATGATAGCTCCGGTAAATGTAGCTGACACCATCAGAAGAAGCAGCCAGGGAATACGCTTTTTGAAGGTCTCAAATACCCCGGTCTTCATATAAGGCTTATCACTGGGCACGATAGCCGCCATTTTTTCCATATCCTCCGTGGTCTCTTCTTCGATGATATCCACGATATCGTCCACGGTGATAATCCCTACCAGCCGGTTCTCATTGTCCACTACCGGCATGGCTGTAAAGTCGTATTTTTTGAACTGTCTGGCAACTTCCTCCTGGTCCATCAGGGTATTGATGGAGATGACATTTTCATGCATGATGTCACCGATGATCTCGTCACCGTCCATGAGCAGCAGATAACGCAGGGCCACGGTTCCCACCAGTCTTCTCTGCGCATCCAGCACATAGCAGATATTGATGGTCTCACTGTCGAGGCCTACCTTACGGATCCGCTCGATGGCCTGATTCACCGTCAGATTCTCCTTCAGGTCTACATACTCGACCGTCATGATGCTTCCGGCGGAATCTTCCGGGTACCGCAGCAGATGATTAATGTCTCTGCGTACCTCAGGGCTTGCGTTGGTCAGAAGTTTTTTGACAATGTTGGCAGGCATCTCTTCCAGCAGGTCAGCCGCATCGTCTGCCATCAGGTTGTTGATGATGTTCGTTGCTTCCTTATCTGACAGGGAGGTGATGATCTTCTGCTGATTGTCCATATCTAAATAGGAAAAAACGTCTGCCGCCAGGTCCTTGGGAAGAATGCGGAAGACTTTGAGCATATCCTCTTCTTCCAGTTCTTCCAGAAGTCCTGCAATATCGGCATCGTTGAGTTCAGCCAGATACTGGCGCAGTTTGGTATACTGCTTGGTGTTAAGAAGCTCTAAGACTTCTTCCAGTTCTTTGATCTGTTCCATGATGATCCTCCTTATGATGTTTTCTATGGGTGTAACTTATGCAGTAACTTCGCCCCGGAAGTGGGTTGTCAGAACTCTTCTGTGTACACTTCATAAAAACCACCACCTTTCTGTAGGATCCATCCAGAACCCCATTCGCAAAATCGCCTCTACGAGGCTTTCCTTTTGCTCTTGACATATATTCTTACGAATGTAAACATTCGACGAATATCCGTCAATATTTAATGGTTCTGAATTGTTAATAATATTTTAACTTTATGACTATTCTTTGTCAATGAAATAAGTTTCTTTCAATTTCTCAATTTTTACCTTTCCGCAGGTGGTTTCTGTCAGGTTTTTCCTGAGACTATCCTCTTTTTCCACCGGGACAAGTAAAATAAATTTTACGTTTTCCGCATAGATGCTGTCCGCAGGAACGATGCCCTGCTGTCCGAAATAGTACTGCAGCTTTCCAACATCATTATAATCCGTTGTCACTTCCAGCTCGCAGCCCTTCCGCATAATGCCGGTCTCACAATGATCCAGCCCCTCCTTCACCGCCTGGGTATAGGCCCGCACCAGGCCGCCGGTGCCGAGCAATGTGCCACCAAAATATCTGGTCACTACCACCGCAATATTGCGGATACCGGATCCGGTCAATACTTCCAGCATCGGACGCCCCGCCGTTCCGGAGGGTTCCCCGTCATCGCTGCACCGGGTCAGTTCGCCTCTGCTTCCTATTATAAATGCAGAACAGTTGTGTCTGGCATCCCAGTATTTTTTCTTCATAGCATTGATATATGCTACCGCTTCCTCTTCTGTGGTAACTGGTGCAATATTTGCAATAAACCGCGATTTTTTCTCTTCAATCTCACCACTGCCGCCTTCATATATTACTTTTCCGTTTGAAACTTCTGACATATTGCATTGCTCCTGCCTCTTTTTTCGTTTCCTTATTGTAGCATGATTTCCATTTTTCCTGCAAGGAAACCTTAAGAATTTCTTATCAAAACCTTGCGTTTTTACTTTTTTCTTTATTATATGGTATCTTTTTGCTATAATAAGAAAATAATGTTATTAATCCAAAGGAGGCACATTATGAATTATGGAAAGAAGAGTACCGCCAGGAAGGAAAAAGAGATCACTTCCAAAGGTACTATGGTCCGTAAGAAGTTTTCCGTAATTTTCTGCAAGACTCTACTGATCTGCTTTTTCTTAGCAGCTGTCGTCGGTATTTGTGCAGGAATCGGAATCTTCAAAGGAATCATTGATTCTGCACCAGATATAGATGATATTGATGCAAGTCCTACCGGACAGCTCTCTACCGTTCTTGACGATGAGGGTAATGAAATTGCCACTCTGGTTACTTCCGGTACAAATCGTGACCCGGTAACCATTGACAAGATGCCGATTAATCTTCAGCATGCATTCGTAGCCATCGAAGATGAACGTTTTTACGATCACAACGGAATTGATATCAAAGGAATCATCCGTGCCGGCTTCAAAGGCATTGCATCCGGTTTTCATTTTCATCAGGGAGCCAGCACAATTACACAGCAGCTTCTGAAAAACAACGTCTTCACCGACTGGACAAGCGAAGACAGTATGGCTGATAAGTTTGAGCGTAAAATACAGGAACAGTATCTGGCTATACAGCTTGAAAAAAGAGAATCTAAGAACTGGATTCTGGAAAATTACTTAAACACCATTAACCTTGGTCAGAATACCCTTGGTGTCCAGGCTGCATCCAAACGATATTTTAACAAAGATGTATCTGACTTAACACTTTCTGAGTGTGCAGTAATTGCAGCGATTACCAAGAGTCCGACAAAGTATAATCCGATTACTAACCCAGACAACAACGCATCCCGCCGTAAAGAGGTCTTAGACAATATGTTAGACCAGGGTTATATTTCGCAGGAAGAACACGACGAAGCATTAGAAGATAATGTCTACGACCGTATTCAGATTGTAGATAACAGCACTTCTTCTACTGCAAATGTCAACTCCTACTTTGTGGATACCCTTACCGACCAGGTAATGGATGACTTAATCAATGAATTAGGTTATACCGAGACACAGGCTTTCAATGCACTCTATGGTGGTGGTCTTACCATTTACTCCACCCAGAATACTAATCTCCAGCAGATTTGTGATGATGAAGTCAATAACTTAGATAACTACAATGGTCAGGTGGAATATTCTTTCTCCTACCGTCTTTCCATCCAGAAAGCCGATGGTACACGGCAGAATTACAGTGAACAGACCATGCTCACCTACTATCGTGAAAAAACCGGTAATAACAGCTACAACATCAACTTCAGTTCCAAAGAAGATGCCCAGGCTGCCATTGACCAGTATAAAGCAGATATTATGGAAGAGGGAGATACCATCCCGGGCAGCGGCGAATCCGTTACCTTTACGATTCAGCCACAGGCTTCCCTTACACTGATGGATCAGGCTACCGGTGAAGTGAAAGCATTAGTTGGTGGCCGTGGTGATAAAACCGCAAACAAAACCTTAAACCGGGCTTCTGATACCACCAGACAGCCGGGTTCCACCTTCAAGATTTTAGCTGCTTATGCACCTGCTCTTGACAGTGGCGGAATGACCTTAGCTTCTGTAGAAGATGATGCTCCTTATTCTTATACCAATGGACGTTCTCTTCGTAACTACGATGGCCAGTATCGCGGATTTACTACTTTAAGAGAAGCAATCTGCCACTCCATCAATATTGTAACAGTTAAGACCCTCACCGATATCAGTACCGATTTAGGTTACAGTTATTTACAGAATTTTGGATTTACCACCTTAGATGCCGAACATGATAATAATCAGGCTCTCTGCCTTGGAGGGATCTATAAAGGTGTTACCAACTTAGAATTAACTGCCGCCTATGCAACCGTTGCAAATGGCGGTACTTATACCAAACCAAGATTCTATACCAAGATTTTAGACCATGACGGAAATGTTTTAATTGACAATACTCCGCAGACCCATACTGTATTAAAGGACACCACTGCATGGCTCTTAACCAATGCCATGGAGGTTGTTGTGCCCTCCGGTACCGGTACAATCGTTAACTTCGGTTCTATGCCGATTGCCGGTAAAACAGGTACTACAACCTCTGACCGCGATGCTCTTTTCATAGGATACACACCATATTATACCTGTGGTGTATGGGGCGGATATGATGATAACAGCGAACTTTCCAGCACCAGATATCCAAAGTTAATCTGGAAAGCAGTTATGTCCCGTGTTCATGAAAATCTGGAATATAAAGACTTTACTATGCCAAGCGGAATTACTTCTGCTGTCGTATGTAAGAAATCCGGAAAACTTGCCGTAGAAGGTTTATGTGACTGTGATCCGCGTGGCAGCATGGTTGAAACAGAATATTTTGCAACCGGCACAGTTCCAACAGAAGTATGTGACCATCATGTCAGTGCAACAATCTGTACTTCCTCCGGAATGCTTGCAAATGAATATTGTCCGGAAGAAACAAAACAGACCGGTATCTATATCGTTGGCGGTTCTGAAGGTACGGATGATTCTCCATATCTTATGACAGATGAATTATCCAACAGCACCTGTAACGTACACACTTCAAGTTCTGTTACACAGCCTTCCACACCATCTACTAATACAACAGATACTTCTAATCCAACCAGTGGAAGTCTTACCGGTGGTGGGGATAATACTACACCAGATCATGGTAATACCGGAACCAATGGTGGTACAGGAACCGGCAGCAATACAGGAACCAATGGTGGTACAGGAACCGGCAGCAATACAG
>ERZ780076.607-NODE-607-length-15156-cov-6.769750_pt1 | contig 15156 bp, 8 predicted proteins | sample MGYA00511022_ERZ780076 | MGnify/ENA primary metagenome ERZ780076 (study PRJEB29588, sample SAMEA2148733) | human gut metagenome | biome: human gut; feature: human-associated habitat; material: faeces | place: Denmark | collected 2008/2010 ... | reverse complement strand
TTCCGCGTCGGAGCGCGGAATGACAGTTACCAACCGACTATTTGAAATACAAAACAATATAAATTATTTCATTTCAAAGAAAGATTATTCTTATATCGAACTCACGTTAAAACCGTGAACAACCCCCATAACCGTATAACCCCACAACCGTAAAACCGTAAACAAACCCCATAACCGTAAAACCGTATAACCTCATAAATTTTAGCCGCCAAAAGACGGCCTTTCGTATTGCAAAACATGCTCTTTCAGACGGTAATAGATGCCCTTTTGCATTTCGCTTTGACATTTCCCGTGTACCTGTTCGCTTTTATGCCTATGTTTGATACAAACAAAGGCGGCGCGGAAGCATTGTTCCGCACCGCCTTTTTCATAGCATTGTGTTAGTTGAGATTTGAAATTATTATTTATTCGTAAAAGCTGAACGTCGTAGGCTCGCCGCTGCTGTCGTCGCTTAGCAACAGACTGTTGTCAGTCCAGATGAAATTTACTGTTGTTCCGCTATTCGATGTTTCCGTTTCAGGCAGGTTTTTGGGAGCTTTGCCCAGCAGGCCGGCGTAGTACAGGCACTGCACTTCGTCAATGTCTACGGAATACACCTTGTAGTAGAGCAGCAGGCAGTTTGAGTTCGGCTGGTTGCCGTAGGTATAGCTGTATGTGTATTCGTTGCCGCTGTCCGAGAGCCAGTGTACCTTTGTCAGGTCGCCGTCAGTCCATGTCAGGTCGTACAGGCGGCCGTTGCGGTCGTCGTTCATGGCCGTGAGGTGTCCGTCGGCATCGTATTCAAAGGTCTTTGTATATACATTGTCGCCGTATTCGCTGTGGCTTGTCTGTACTACTTTCTCGGCGAAACCTTGCTCGTTGAGTGTTATTTCGAATTCATCGTCGCCGTCGCCTGTCATTGTCACGTAAACGTCAGGCCCTTCCGCGCCTGTCGCGTAGTTGTAGTGGAAGGTGGTGGTTTCGTCGTCGTTTACAATCTTCGTCAGGTAGCCGTTTTCGTAGAAGAACTGGTCGTCGCCCATCTGTTTGAGCAGCTTGCCGGTGAACACGTTGGCGAGCGGCGACAGGGCTTCGGGCAGGTCTTCGCCGGGAGTTTCGGGAGCGTCTGTGGCCACGAGGTAAGTCCACGACTCGTCGCGTCCCTCTTCGTCCTCCCACTTGTCATGCACTACGGCCCTGTTGCCGTCGAAGGTTATCGTGGCGTAGTCGCCCGTCCAGTCGCCTTCCCAAGCGTAGTAAAATTGGCCCGCGCCGCGGTCTTTCCATTTCCATTCGGCCATTTCGATGGTGCCGTCGAGGCGCGTTATGAGGTACGTGCCCGACTTTGAGAACATCACCTCTTTGCCCATGTCGCTGCCGAACTCGCCCGGGTTCTCCGGCGTTACGGTTACGTCGCTCTTCTTGCCGGTATTCTTGTCAAAGTATTTGTCGCGTACCTTCTCCACTTTCCATGTGCGACACAGGGCGTTGGTTATGTTGTCGTCGCCCATCGTCGGGGCTTTCTCTGCGGTGTAGCTTGTCGTCGTGCCGTTTGTAGTCACCTCGATGCCTGTCACCTCGCCGCCGGTGGTCTCCAACTTGATTGTGCCGAAGCCGTCGAGTGCGTACTCGTTCTCGCCCGTCTCGGTGAATGTGCCGTAGATTATTCCGCCGTACTCCGTCGAACGAGTCGTTGCGCCGCTCTTTGCCAGCATCGATTTCCTTGTTCTCGCGTCAGCCTGCGCCGTCATGCTGTATCCTCCGTAGCTGCGCGTCACGATGTAGTTGCCGCTCGCGCCAAGCTCGATGCTCTCGTATGGCGACGAGGCCGACGTGATTTCATACTTTCCGCTCACGCTTTCGTAGGGCGGTGTTGGCAAGTCGATGTTGCCTGCTCCGCCTTCATCGTCGCTGCATGATACAAATCCGATGGCCGTGCATACCAGCATCAGAGCCATGACAAATAAATAACTTCTTTTCATCTTGTTGTGTTCTTATTATTAGTTGTAAAGCGTAAATCCGGGATTGGATGGGCGGTACGGATATTGCAAACGGCACGCCTGATGGCTATGGGCATGAGGATATTGCTCCGAACTCACGTGAGTCCGGGCGTAAAGCCTGTGTGTATGCGCATGTCGTGGCCGGCGCGTCGGGCCGGATAATGGTAATACCTGTCTTGGCATAGAACAATTATCATTGCAAGCGCCAATAGGCTGGCTTGCCGTTGTTAATCATTCCTGCAAGACGGGACGCAGTAAGTAAAATGGTTTAATCGTTGTGAGGGGAGAAGAGCCGTCCCATTACTTTCAGCCGTTTTTGAAGCCTTTGGCTCCAGCCGAATTGCCAAGGTAATGTAATCTCCCTATCAGAAAATTCTGATTTGCGCTGCAAAAGTATTAAATATTCCGCGAATATTTATCGGGCGTATGGTAAAAAATATTAATTTGCGGTTATGGGGGTATACGGTTATGGGGTTATGGGGTTTTACGGTTATGCGGTTATGGGGTTTTACGGTTATATGGTTTTACGGTAAGCATTGAAACTCTCATAACCCCAACCCTCACAACCTCACAACCCCATAACCTCATAACCCAACCCTCATACCCTCATAACCGTATAACCGTAAAACCTTATAACCGCATAATCGTATAACCGTAAACAAACCCCATAACCGCAAATATATAAAAAGAGCCGTCCAAACAACTTGTTTGAACGGCTCTTGCGTTTTGCCTTGACGGCCTGGACGTCTTGCTTTGACGGCGAAAAGGCTTTCTCACCTTCTCACCTCCTCACTTTCTCACCTTTCCATCACCTTTCCATCACCTTTTTATGAATTTCTTGCCGTCGCGGATGTATATGCCCGGAGCAAGCGGCTCTTTTACTTCCATGCCTTGCAGGTTGTATATTTTGCCTGTCGGTTTGCGCTCAACGGTTATGTCGTTGATGCCTGTGGCCGTTGTTGTGGTGAGGCTGATGCGCAGTGCGCACTGCTTGCCTTTCAAGGTGAATGTCAAGCTGCCTTCTGCAGGGGTTGCCAGGCCGATGTCGTGAGTTTTGTAGACGGGCTGTCCGGCGTTCTTCATCGGGAACACGTAGTCGGTCTCGCCGTATTCCGTTCCGTTCACTTCGGCTATGTAGCTGTCCTTGTCTTTGTATTTGTTATATCCGTAGAAGCTTATTTTCGTCACCTTCTTGCCCTCGGGTATGTTGACGGTAAACTGTTCTGCGGAGAACTTCACGAGTTCGGTGCCGCTTTCCTTGCTGTATGTCTTGCCGGCCTCGTTGCTTATGCTGAAGCCTTCTTCGAAGTTCCAGGTGCAGCCGTCGGCGGAAGAGTCGGCGTATGTCGTCTGGTCGAGGATGTACACTACGCTCTGCGACGGTTCGTCGCCCCCTCCTTCGCCTTCAAACTCCTGGTTTCCGCTAAGCATGGTGCCGCCCTCGTTTCCTCCGTCCATGATGTCTTGTACAAGGCTGTTCATGTACCGCTCAAGGTTCGAGTAGCCGTCAGCTCCTATTGCCTTGCCGTCGGCGGCGTTGTTCTTGTCAAGGCCGTTGGCGTCTTCCCATTCGTCGGGCATTCCGTCGCCGTCGGTGTCAGCCGGAGCCGGTTCGCTTGCCAGTTCGGGCCATGCACTCCAGTCAGCCCCTGCGTCGGGGAACGCCTGCTTGAGGTCGTCCTGCGAGTCTATTATGCCAGGAAGTTTCTTTGTGTCGGCCGATGTTCCCGTGCATGAAGCTGCGCCGTTGCGTGTGTCGTTCACAATGAGCTCGTCCACCCAGTCGCGGTGCAGCGACGCTCCGGCGTAAGCCAGCACGCGCTCGTAGGCCATGTCGGCGGAGTGCGTCGTAACGTTGGTGAACGTGATTGGCGCGTCAAGGCGCATGTTCTCCTTGGCTTCGTCGGTCAGCATGTTGTCAAGCTTGCTGTTGTTGTCAAACTGGTTGTATATGCCGTATTTCCAGTTGTCGTTCGTCACTTCGGGATGCGAAGCGTTGACGTTGCCGTTGACATAGAACGTTCCCCACTTGTGCAGGCTTGGATACCATTCATTGTGCGAGCCGTCTTCTTCAGTGCAGTATTCGGTCGTGCGTATGCCTATCTTCGCTATGCGCTGCTGCGTCGCCGTGCCTTTCGTCGCGGTGGCGGGTCCCGGCTTGTAGTAGTTGTTCACGATGTTGACGTTCATATTCTCGCCGCCGTAGCATCCGTTGCCCGCCCAGTTGTAAATCACGTTGTTGCGCATGTCCATGCGTTCGTCAAGCTGCGTGCCGGGTCTTGGGCCGAGGCGCGGGGCGCGCGAGTCGTGGTGGGCCAGCAGGTTGTGGTGGTATGACGCGCCCGAGCCGCCCCAGTTGCCGCCGTAGCCGTGCGCGCCTTTTTCGTGTCCGGAGTTGCGCAGGCTCTGCGATGCGATGCACCACTGCACTGTTGTGTTCTTGCTGCCGAACACCGAAAGGCATTCGTCGATGCTCCAGCTTACCGAGCAGTGGTCAATGATGATGTTCTCGTTGTCCGTGCCGCCGAGGCCGTCGCCCTCGTGGTGGGCTACTTCCTTGTTGCCGAGGCGGAAGCGCATGAAGCGTATGATGACGTTGTTCGCCGAGATGACGACAGGATAGTCTGCAAGGCAGATGCCGTCGCCCGGCGCGGTCTGCCCGGCTATGGTTATGTTGTCACGGTCTATCTTTAGTTCCTTTGTGAGGTGGATTGTTCCGGACACGTCGAACACGATGGTGCGTGTGTCCTTTTGGTTGATTGCGTAGCGCAAGGACCCTTTGGAGCCAGTGTCTTCAAGCGTTGTCACGTGGTACACCGTGCCGCCGCGTCCGCCGGTAGTGTACATGCCGAAGCCCTCGGCTCCGGGGAAAGCCGGCGTTCCTTGCGCCTGTGCACCGTTGGCGACGAGGAGCATACCCGCTACCAACAGCATTGACCTTAAAATTCTTTTTACCATAATATTAAGTTTTTATGTATGTAAAGTTTTCTCAGCCAGCACAGTGCTTGCGCATCGTGCTGGCTGGCCGAATTTATCGTCAGTTATTATTTCCTGATGGTCTTGCGCACGGTCTTGCTGCCGTCCGCCATTTTGCTTACTTCAATCACAACGCCGCGATAGTCGCTGCTTACTCGCGTTCCGTCGACGCTGTAGTATTCGGTGCTTACGGCTTCGCCAGCTTCCACATTGTCGATGCCGCTTGAAGAAGTTGTGCTTGCAGCTTTGCCGAAGCCTCCGTGGTTGTTGGCGGCGCGTACGGTGTATTTGCTCATGTCGCTTTCGGTCGCGTCGTAGTAGGTGTTTGTCGTCATGCCGGCGAACTTGCCGTCGTAGAATACGGCGTAAGCTATCGCGCCGTCAGCTGCATCCCATGCTATCTGATTGCCGTTTTCGGTGCGTAGCACTCCGAGCTCTTTCTGTGCCGCAAACTCGTTAGGAGTCCAGTCGGTGAACACTTTGTCGAGCGCATAGCCCTGCGCCTCTTCGTCGGTGAGGATTGTCTCGAAAGTATTTTGCTTGTCGCCCATTGTGAATGTGAGCACGAGTGACTCTGGCGAGATTACGTTTCCGTTTTCGTCCATTGTGTTGTATTCAACGAACTTGTAGGCGGGAACGTTCATGCCTCCGAGCGTCCAACGGTTGTCTACGATAAGGTCAGGCTGCAACAGGGTTGTGTTCAGGTATGCGCAGCTTGCTTGGTTCTGCCATGCGCGGCCGAAGTTGAACTTCTCGGCCTTGCAGTCTACGGTGCATTCGTTGAATACGTAGCCGAATCCTGTTGTCGTTGTCGGCGCCGTTATCGTGCATTCGCCGCTTCCGTCGGCGTTGCGCTGCTCAACGGTTATGGTGCAGCGGTTGAAGAACACGTCGCCGCCTCCGCAGATGAAGTCTACCGTTCCGTGGATGTCAGAGTCCTCGAAGTAGAACTGTGCGTCATTGTTGTTAGAATAGTAAGTGTCCTGGTAAGACAGCATCCTTACATTCTTGCATATTGTGCGGTTGCCCTTGTCCTGGATAACCACGGCGCGGCCTGCGAAGCCCGGCTGGTAGTAGTCGTATGCGTTTTTGAGCGTAACGTCCTGAATGTAGGTGTTGTTGCCTGTTACGAGGAATGTAGCCGAAACGCCGATGCCTTCCTCTTCTGCTTCGTTTACAATGAGAGTGTTGTCCATGCTTTGGCCGATGAGCGATATGTTGTCGCCGGAAATCGGTGTAAGCACTTCGTGTCCGAGGTCATAAGTGCCGTCCGGCACAAAGATATAGGTGCGCTTGTCGGTTGAAGCCTGTGCGTTGGCAATGTCGATGATGTTGAGTAGGTTGAGTCCGTCATTTTCTTTTACGATGTAATATCCCAGCTCGTTTTGCTCTACCGGTGTGTCTTCAGCGTTGATTATCGTGATTTTGTGCAGGTAGGTCTCGTTGCTTGTGGTTAGCGTAACCGTGCCTGCCGGGCCGGTATATTCCATCATTACAGTCTTGCCGTCTGTCGAGTTGTAGCCGCTTGCGGTGGCTATCTCGCTACCTGAAGCGTCGCTCAGTGTCATTATGGCATCCTCCTTGCTGTATCTGCATACGGTGGCTATGATGTATGCATGCCCGCCTACGAGCAGGTCTATTTTCCCGTCGCTTTCAAGCGTCCAGCCGTGAGTTCCGTCATGCCATGTCGCGCCTTCGGCATTAAAAGCCTCGTGGTCTTCATCATAAAAGTATTCATCGGTGAGATTGAACGAGTAGCGTGCTGTCGGGCTTGCCGTCTCGATATCGGTAGCTACGGCGTACATGTTCAAGTCTGACGTCACGATGTCTTCTGTCGTGTATTTGCGTCCGCCTTCAGCTTCTACAAACCAACCGCGGAAAGCCTTTCCGTCAGCCACGGTAACCTTAGTCCCGTCGTTCAGCGTGCCTATCTCCGTATCCTTTTCTACCTTCTGTGTGTTGTCTATTACGGTTGTGCCGTCAGTGTCAATGTATGTCAGTGTAAAATACGGCTTGTGCTTGAATGTTGCGTAGTAGGTCATTGTCTCGCCGTTGGCCGTAACTTTTATCGTTACAAGTACGGTGTGCTCATCCTTTTGCTCGTAAGTTATATCGCCGTCCACTTCGCCGTTGTCGCATGTTACGTCGGTTATCGGGTTGCTTGCCGACGGCAACTGTACGGCATTGAACAATTCAATTGTTGCCTCTTGTACGCCTTCCGCTGTTTCTGTGAACACGTCAACAGCCTGATACGTTTCGCCGTTGTATGTGAACGTGGCGAGCGCCGGATACTTCGACATGTCAACCAGGCCGTAGAGCGCAAGGTCGGTAATGTAAGCGTTGGCGTTAAGTCCGCCGGAGTAGTTCTCGAACTTTATCTGGCAGTTCTCCCTGTTCACTTGCAGCGTGAGCTGTTCGCCTGCGGCTGTGCCGATAGACTTGTCGTGCAACACTACCCAGTCTGCATCGCCGTCGCCCTTTACGGAAACTTTAATGCCGCGCGTTCCACCGGTGGCAGCCTGCGTAAGCTCGATTTTCGACAGCGACTTGATGGCAGATGTCAACACGTAAGGTTCTACGCCGCCAAGCTCATCGTCCTTCTTGCCTGTTATAATGTAGCCCAAGCCTTTGTCTTCAAGGTTTTTGAACTTGTCTTGCGTGCCGTCAGGGTCTACGCCTGCTCCGCAGAAAGTGAACGTTACCGTCTCCTTGCTGTATTTCGTCGTCACCTCGTGGGTGGTGGGAGCGGTAGTGTTCTTCTTCCTGTCTATTTCCGGCCATTCCTGGAACGAGGTTGAATATATCTCCCTGCTCTGTATTTCGGAAACGAAGGTTACGCTGATTTCCCACAGGTAGCAGCCGCCTGTCGCCACAATCTCAACGTAGCCGGCTTCCACTTCGGCCGTGGTGGCCTTGTGCTCTGTCGGGTTCACAAGGTCGGCCGCTTCTCCGCCGATGGTGAAGTTGCCGTAGTTGGGGCTTGGCGTAAGCTTCACGATGTCCCTTGCCGACTTTACCGGCACGCGGATTATCGTTCCGGCGTTAACCTGCGCGTCGCCAGTTCTGTCTGCCGAGTTGAACTTGCCGTTGGTGGCGTCGACGAAAAGGCTTATGCCTTCTATATTGGAAGGCACTTCGCCAGTGTTTCCTTGCAATGCTACTTGTCCGGCTTCAACGGGTGTCTTGTTTTTGAAGTCCCATGTGGCTGTTACGTCTTGTGCGCAAATCTGTATCGGGAAAAGCAGGCTTCCCAATAGGGCGATAAGCGTATAGGCAAATGTGTGTAATTGATTTTTTACCATGATTTGCTGTTTTTTGATTAGTTAGTATGAATATGTAAAGTTCTCATCAAAGTATGTAAAGTCCTCATCGTAAGCGCGCTTTTCAAGTATAGGCCGTGGCTCTCCGGAAAAGCGGCAGGTATAGTAGTTCGTATCGCTTGGCAAAGGTAATTATAATATCTGAAACACAAGCGGCTTTGTGGAAAAATGTTTCTTTTTTTACGGTTATGGGGTTGTGCGGTTATGGGGTTATAAGGTCATGAGGTTATACGGTTATGGGGTCATGGGGTGTTTTCACGTTCCAGCAGATTTGGGTATGAACCCTGTTTGCCACCTGTTGCATTCCAAAAGGCCGTTAATGACACGCCGAAAGGCCGTGTTTTAGCCTGCAAAAGGTGGCCTTTTGTAATGTGTTGAATGTCAGGCGGCTACGCGTTGTGGTTCCTGCCAGAGGCTTGCGGGACGTATTCCATTTTGCATAAAAATCGACATTAAACACGAGTTTTTGCGAAAATTGTTTTTCAAAAAAGAAAAATTTGTTATTTTTGCGGAGAAAAAAATGTTTGTATGAAAAAGTATTTCTACGCTTTATTGTTTTCATTGTGTTTTTCGATGGCCGTCGAAGCGCAGGTGCCTTCGGTGACGCTGAAAGACATCAACGGCAAGACCGTGAGGACCGACACGCTCTCCAACAACGGCAAACCGTTCATAATCGACTTTTTCGCAACGTGGTGCAAGCCCTGCAACCGCGAGCTTACAGCCATCAGCGAGGTGTATGAGGACTGGCAGGAGGAGACCGGCGTTAAGCTGATTGCCGTGTCGATAGACCAGGCGCAGAACATAAACAAGGTAAAGCCCCTCGTTGACAGCCACGGATGGACTTACGACGTGCTTCTCGACCCGAACAGCGAGCTGAAACGTGCGCTCGGCATACAGACCATACCTTATACTATTATAGTAGACGGCAACGGAAAAATCGTGTACCGCCACAACGGCTATGTGGAGGGTGCCGAGGAGGAACTGATAGAGAAAGTAAGGGAACTTGTAGCACAGTAAGCCGTTACGGCGTATATACATGTTATGCCAATGACTAATAAACAGCAGTTGAGGGCTTGCAGGCCGCACCGTGCCCTTTGCCTCATTGCCGCCTCGGCGGCCACACTCTTTGCCGCCGCGCAAGACGACGGAGCCGGCAAGCTGACCGTGACCGGAAGCGTGCAAAGCGACATCATAATACCGCAGGAAGACAAGGCCATCAACGCCCGCGACTACGACGAGTGGGCGCTGACCAACACTTACGCCGATGTCTCTCTTACGAGCGAGCACATCGACGCCGGCGCACGCTTCGAGTTCGTAAAGCACCCCTTGCCGTCGTTCTACAAAGAGGACGGCTTCAAGGGTTGGGGCGTGCCCAACATATATGTCAAGGCGCACTTCAAGTCGTGGGACCTGACCCTCGGCAACTTCTACGAGCAGTTCGGCTCGGGCTTCATCCTCCGCACATACGAGGAGCGCACGCTCGGCATTGACAACTCGCTGCTCGGCGGCCGTCTCGTGGTGCGTCCGGTAAAGGGCGTAACGGCCAAGGTGCTCGCCGGCAAGCAGCGCCGCTTCTGGGACTTGAACAGGAGCTGGATAAGCGGCGCCGACGTGGAGCTGAACGTCGACCAGTGGTTCAAGGGCATGGCCGACAAAGGCACTTACCTTACGCTCGGCGCGTCGTGGGTGAACAAATGGGAACCGCGCGAGGAGATGATTATCGACAAGTCGCACAAGCTCAACATGCCATCGTCGGTCAACGCATTCGACGTCAGGGCGAACTTCCAGAAGGGCGGCTTCAACATTCTGGCCGAGTACGCATGGAAAGGGCAAGATCCTTCGTTTGACGGAGCTTACCCCTATATATACCGTAAGGGCAACGTGGCTATGCTTTCCGCGTCATATTCGCACAGCGGTTTCAGCCTGCTGCTGCAAGCCAAGCGCAGCGACGCGATGCAGTTCAGGAGCAAGCGCGGCGAAACCAGCGGCATAGCCTCGGCCATAAACCACCTGCCTGCCTTCACCATGGAGCATACCTACGCCCTCGCCGCGCTCTACCCGTATGCCACGCAGCCTAACGGCGAGTGGGCGTATCAGGCCGAACTGGGCTACCGCTTCAAGCGCAACACCGCCATCGGAGGCAAATACGGCATGAACGTAAAGGTGAACTTCTCGCACGTACACTCCATCGACCGCAAGAACTGCGCCGTAAACCCGTACAACGGGACGTTCGCAGGCACCGACGGCTACAGCTCGGCCTTCTTCAAGTGGGGCGACGAAACCTACTATCAGGACTTCAACATACAGATAGAAAAGCCGTTCTCGCGCGCCTTCCGCCTGAACCTTATGTACATGAACCAGTTTTACAACCAGACGATAGTTGAGGGGCACGGCGGCATGATACATTCCGACATATTCGTGGCCGACGCGAAATACCGCATAAACCGCAAGCTCACCCTGCGCGGAGAGCTGCAATACCTCTCCACCGACGAGGACGACGGCGACTGGCTCTACGGACTGCTCGAACTCTCGTTCCTGCCCCACTGGATGTTCACCATTGCCGACATGTATAACAGCGGCGTGACCAACCAGCACTATTATCAGGGCTACGTCACCTTCAGCCACGGCTCGCACCGCCTCCAGTTAGGCTACGGACGCACGCGCGAGGGAATGAACTGCGCCGGCGGCGTGTGCCGCTACGTGCCGTCGAGCAAGGGCGTTACATTGTCGTACAACTATAACTTCTAACCAAAATGAAACTTCGCAAATTCATATATGCCCTTCCCATAGCAGCAGCCGCATTCGCCTTCGCCGCCTGCAACGACGTAGCCGAGGACGACAGGTTCATCTATGTGAAGCCGGCGGACGTAAACCGTGCTGTGCTGATAGAAGACTTTACAGGGCAGATGTGCTCCAACTGCCCTACGGCATCCGCTGAAATAGAGAACCTTATCGAGCAATACGGCGATACTGCGGTCATTGCCGTGGGCATACACAGCGGTCCTTTAGGCTTTGCTGGAAGCGGAAATGTCATAGGGCTGAAGACTGATATTGGCGATGATTACTATTATCATTGGGGAATATCTACACAACCGGCTGGCATAGTAAACCGTTCTTCCGGCATTTTGCAGTGGAGCGAATGGGCTACGGCGGTGCGAAACGAGATAGCAAAGCAGGCTACATTGTCAATATCTATTGAGAACGTTTTTGATGAAACCAACAGAAATTTGGATATAGCGATTTCGTTATTGGGGACAAACGGCTCAACGGAAGGAAAGCTCCAAGCTTGGTTGATAGAAGACAATATAACTGCTGTACAGATAATGCAGGATGGAACAGAAAATATGAATTATGTACACAACCACGTTTTCCGTGCGTCTGTCAACGGTACATGGGGCGATGATATTTCTGTTAATGAGGGTGAGACTATAGAGAGGGAATTCTCATACAGCATACCTGAAAACTGGAAGCCGAACGATGTTTCAGTTGTTGCTTTTATTTACAATAATAATGGTGTGCAACAAGTAACGAAAGAAAAAATAATAGAGGAAAACTAAGAAATAAAATAAGATTATATGAAAAGATTTTCTTTTTTTTGTTTGAGTCTGCTTATGGGCTTACCTATATATGCCCAGTCGGAAAGCGGTAACGCTCTCGAATTCGTTGACAGTGAAGGAAATGTAATAGAGAGTGGCTCAACAGTTGTATGCGATAAAGCCAATGTAAGCAGTGTCTTTGGTACTGTAACTGTGCATTCTGGTATATCAGTAAAAAACATGACCTCAATACCTGTTAACTGCGTTGTAAGATGTGCTGTAGAGGATATGCCTTCGGGCGTATTCCAAATTTGTGGCTTTGGAGGTTGTAATCCTATAGGGGGGCGAGGTGTTGAATATCCTTGCTCAGGAGAGACGACTCCTAATACCCCATATACTATAAATGGGGGACAAACTGTAGATACACAATCAGAATGGTGCCAAGTTCAGGAAGGAGATTACGGTAGTTTTACTGCAACATACATATTAGAGGGCTATAGCACAATATTTGTGAAATTTGCCTATGCCGATCCAGCTGGAATAAGTAACAATATAGTTACAAAAGAAAAAAATGTCGTTGGTTATTATAATATCAACGGTCAACGTCTTGACGGTTTACAGAAAGGTGTCAATATTGTTAGATATTCAGATGGTACATCGACTAAGATTTTGAAAGATTAAAACTTTATGTCTAACCTGAAAAATAAACAGTTATGATTAAACGTTTACTTTATGTGACTGTTCTTCTCGCATTTGCTTTCACCGCTAATGCTCAAGAACTTAAGAGAAGTAACAACACTGTTGGCCTTAAGTATAATAAGGTCGCAAAAAATGCTCCAGCTACGAGAGCAAGTGCTTCTAATGTGCCTTTTACTTATGCCCAAGGACAGAGTGTTAGCCTTGTGGGTGCAGGTGCTACGAGTTATGATTGTGCAATATTCATCCCGGGTGATTTTGCAGGCAATACCATCGACATGGTAGCGTTTTACCTTGTTGATTTGAGTTCGGTGAGCAATGTACGCTATTGGATTAATCCGACATTGCCAACTTCTGTGTCATCAACAAATTGTGCTGTTTATAATACAGTCACTCCAACACATTCCTTAACTTCTGATGGCTATCCGGAAATGGTTGAAACTTCTTATACTATTCCGTCTGGAGGTTGTTATGTAGGCTATTCGTTTACAGCTAATCCTATTTTGGAGTATGGATATTATTGTCTTGCTTTTGACGGTATGACGGATATAGAAGGTGGTGCATATGCTAATTGGGGAAACGGTTGGCAGAATTTTTATGGTAAAGGATATGGCAACTTTTTGACAACTGTAGTAATGTCTGGAAACAACTTTATTGGAGATGCTGTTACATTATTTAATGATGAATTCTCGAAAAATGCAGTTGTCAATGGTAATGTAGGTGTAAGTGTAAACTTTTTGAATAAAGGTTTGAATAATATTAGCTCATTGAGTTATACGGTTAAGGATGTTGCTACAGGTAATGTCTCAGATGAAATGAGCGCAGCCGTTGACAATGTCGCTTTTTGCGAAATTGGTACAGCTACATTCCAAGTTCCTGCCGGTACGGAGGTTGGAGGTCCGTTTGAAAAGGAAATAACTGTGACAAAAGTGAATGGCGTAGCAAATGAATTTGCGGATGCAAACGTAACTGTTAATGGAGAACTTAACAAAGTTGTTACAAGAAATGTTACGCGTAAAGTTGTTGTTGAAGAAATAACAGGTACGGGATGTCCTGCTTGTCCACGTGGATATGCCGGTATGGAGGCAATGGAAGAGACCTATCCTAACGAATTTATAGGGATAGCATCACATGCTTCTGTAAATTATTTTGACCCAATGGAAACTTCTGTCTATGATGAGGTGTGGGACAGATTTGGCAACCAATTAGGCATTCCTTCTGCATTGTTGAATAGAACAAATGATTATGAGATATTTGATCCGTATTTCGGTTCGTCCTCTTCGACTATGCTTGGTGTATTGGATGACTTTGAAGCTCAGCGTGGTGCTGCTGAGGCTGAAGTTGTTATTAGCCCTATGTGGAATCAGTCACAGACACAGATAAACGTAAATACGGATGTTACATTCTTGTATAACCGCAATGATGCCCCTTATGCGCTTGCGTATGTCTTGGTTACAGATGGACTGCAAGGTGATGGTACTCCTTATTGGTGGCAGTACAATGGTATATATGGTGCCCTTTACGATGAGCCTTATTGGGATAAGTGGGCACAGAAAGGTGTGTTGCATGATGATATTTTTAAGGATGAAGACGAAAATCCTGTTACAGTTCCAATGATTGAAGACATGGTTTATAATCATGTGGCCTTGATGTCACAGAATTTGACAGGGACGACAACAGGAGAAATTAAAGCTCCTATAGTGGCGGACGCTAAGCAAAGTGCATCTACGACTTTCGATATTTCAAATGGTGTGAAGGGATCTTTCCTTCAAAATGAACTTATCCAAGACAAGTCAAAGCTGAAGGTGGTTGCAATGCTTATCAATACCGAGACAGGCGAGATTGTTAATGCGGACGAGAAGGAAATCGCCGCTTACGACCCGACTGGCATAGAGAATGTTACCGCAACAGGCGAAGAAGCCGTTGAGGTTGCACGCTACGCATTGGACGGCACGCAGCTGTCAGTTCCAACAAAGGGCGTGAACATCGTGAAGATGTCTGACGGAACGACAAAGAAGGTCATCGTGAAATAATGGCTGACGGCAGGCAATTGCCGACGAAAGTATTGTATAAGAGGGACGTCCGGTGCTACGGGCATCCCTCTTTTCGTTTGTGCAGCCTTGTGAAACGTGCCCTTTTGTGTGGCAAAAGGCCATGTTTTGCAGGGTGAAAGGCCGTCTTTTGGCGGCTGTAACATCGTTGGTTGTGATGCGGACGTTATGTAAAACGAGAAAAGAAAATTGGAAATCATCTGTCATCTGTCAGTTTGCGGTGTAACGCTCTGGCAGACAATGTGTTACGGCCTGACAGATGGTGCATGGCATCTGTCAGGCATGCCTGATACTGACGGTTTTATGACAGATGGCTTAGGCATCTGTCAGGATGTATTGCGTTGATTGTCAGTGGTTTACACCTTAAACTGACAGATGACAGATGATTTGCAGTTTTAGGTTATGGGGTTTGTTTACGGTTATGAGGTTTGTTTACGGTTATACGGTTATGGGGTTTACGGTTATGGGGTTATGGGGTTTTGCGGTTATGGGGTTTGTTTACGGTTATGAGGTTGTGGGGTTATGGGGTTTTACGGTTATGGGGTTTTGCGGTTATGAGGTTTTATCGTCCAAATAGTCGGTTGGTATTTGTCATTGC
>ERZ780076.605-NODE-605-length-15264-cov-3.622132_pt1 | contig 15264 bp, 11 predicted proteins | sample MGYA00511022_ERZ780076 | MGnify/ENA primary metagenome ERZ780076 (study PRJEB29588, sample SAMEA2148733) | human gut metagenome | biome: human gut; feature: human-associated habitat; material: faeces | place: Denmark | collected 2008/2010 ... | reverse complement strand
AACTTTAGAACCCTCAAGCCCGATAGGGCTTGTCCATAAATCGCCTTATTGAAATTCCTGAATACATATAGTAAAATATAAATATAGAATCATAATATATTTCAAAAAGGAGGTCCATTATGGATACCAAAGGAAAAGGCCTGCTCTACGAAATGAAAAACGGTTACCCCATCACCATGTCTGAAGAAGAATACAAGGCGAAAGAAAAGGAAATCCGCTCCATCGCCTCTGACCTCTACGTCAATATGGACGTATTGGATCTTGTGGAAAAAGACTACAAACTGAAACTCCTGGTCCTCTCCATGGCCTCCTACTTCGGCTTCGACCGGGCCACCGGCGAAGACCTCCTCCAGGCCGCCCACCTCACCTGCCCGGCAGAACTGAACCCCATGAAATACTTCTTCATGAAAGCCGGCTGGACCCCCTACTACCTGGAATACACCTTCAAAGAAGACCTGGGCACCCACTTCCATGAAGTCATGGATACCTTCTACACCGACGTGGAATTCTACATGGACATGTCCGAACACCTCCAGTACGTCCGTCTCCCCAACGCCCTCCGGGTCATCTGAGGAATGCCTTGGGCTTGATGAGCACCGGGGACCAAGATTCTGTTCCAACTGAGCGCAAAAGGTTCTTAGGCTTGACACAGCCCAAAGATGCAAGGGCTGCAGTAAAGCACTATCCTTGGAGATAGAAATCATTGCCTCCCCTTTCCCCGCATTTTCACTTTCTGCTAACACGTAAAAAAGCCTCTCCTACAAGAGGCCTTTTTACGTGCTCATTTATCCGTCTAATAAGAATAAACAGAGCCTTATTTTTTGATAACGATGACCGTGCCATGAGGCTTGCTTGTATCCTGAAGTCCCGTAAATATATATATGTCGGAATCTGGACTCTTATTGCTTCATACAGAGCTACCTGTTTCTTTGTCATTTTTGAGAAGTGATGAGCCTTTCCTGACTGTTGGTAAAGCTTAATTATATCGAAATCATCCAGCAGTGTCTGCATCGTGTACTTTTGGTACAATCCTTACTTTTCCATCCTCTTTTTGATGTAGGAAAGATATATCATTGCCAGAACCTGTACGAAGAGCTTTTCCTCTAAATTTCCGGAGAAGGAGACGGACATGCGCCTCATATCCAGCCGCTCCTTCAGATTTGCAAAATCTTTTCTATCAGGTACCTCACACGGTAGAGCGTTACGGCTTCCATCGGATCCTTGATTTCATTGGTAAGCAGGACAAATTAGCCGAAATTGTGCTGGCGTTCACGGATTGCCTTTCCTTTTGGGACAATGTTTAGTCCTCTCTCAAGCATTTCTGTTACTATGAAGTGAGTATTTGTCGTAGTCCTTCATATGCCCATCTATTTTCTTGCCGCTTTCCCGCTTATCCTGCAGACAGGTCAGATACTTGGCGAAACTTAACCGTTCATCGGTACAGCGCTGGTCATGGAAGTATATGAACATAGACTCTCCGCTTGTCACATTTACATTTCCTCATCCTTGGTTGTTCTTCTCTGTAATCCCATTCATCAATGAAGCTCATGGCATACAAGCCCACATCATCGTTATAATTTCCCAGCTGATTATCTTTTCTCCACGAACCTCATCCCAATGCTTTCTTGCAATTTTCAGTCCACAACAAATACCTATGAGAAACTTAGGTATAATCATCTCCATATAAAGAAGGAGTTGCTGTATACGGATATAAGAATATTATAGAAACAGCAGAATTTATCAATTCCCTCATTGTATCGTTATCAGAGTCCCATTCATAAAATTTGAAGAAATCCTCCAACTCTATTCACAAAGGCTATGTGTCTTGGGCAACCTGCAAGTCCTGCATCAACTTTTTGAAATACCAATAGGGGTGCCGGATGAACTGCTCAGCCGGAATAACATCTCGGATTTTTCCATCATACAGAATCCGAATATTACTATCTTCATAATCCATAAGAAACTTACCATGACGGAAGCAGAGAGGCTTCTCCGGGTCGTTTGTGAGAGCGCCTTTTGATAGACGACGCAGTTCATAGTATAGACGATACTCTTCTTCTGACCTGATTTTGAGATCCGGCATCTCATCCGCATGCCGGAGCAAGAAAAGATTGGTGTAATCTGCAATTCCTGCACTCTCTCGCACTTTCACCGGATGAGACAGTCTCTTCCATTCCCGGACGGTGAAACGATAATACAGCTCATCTGAATTCTTTGGAATCTCCCGGATACTCCGCCGGCGGACCAACGCCGTCCTTATCACTTCCCCATACAGAAAAATACCGGAATCCTCTCCAAACAGGTGGCGCGACTGATAAATGGCAACATAGTGGATAGGCAGTCTTTTCTCTGGAATTTTAGAGGCAGGAATATGATAGAAATGGTAAGTTTGGCAAATCTGGAGTTGTTTCACATTTTTCAACACACCAACCAGCACATCCCGTTGTCCCCAATCTACCCGAGCCAGCTTCCGCTCAATACCCAACGGTAGGACCGTACGCTCAAAGGCAGACTCCGGCGAATCTGCCACCAGTTCATCCAGCATCTGCTCCACCATACCCGTAGCAGAAGGCAGAAAAGGCAGCCCGCCGATATTAACGGTTTCTATACTTTTATAAAACTTATGCTTCCGGTACGTTTCTTCATCTGCATAGGGAAACAGGACATATGCGCCAAACATGGTACGCTCATAGTCCCGGGCACCGTTTTCTGATACAATGGCATCCCGATAGCGATGCATGGTATTTATATCCTCTTCCCTTGGACCAGGCGTATGAGAAATCACATTGTAATAGTAACTCCCCTCTACCGCCGGGTCAATTTTGTACTTCGCATCAAAAATATACCGGTATGTCAAACTACCATCCTCCATCCCATTCTTCGTGAGAGTCAGCACATTATCCGGTCTCTGCGGCACCGTAGGAAGCCCTGTTTCACGAGGATTATAAGATAATACAATCCGCTCCCCACTGTAGGGATTCCGGTACCGTACCTCGGAGCCTTTTCCTTTAAGCAACGTCACGAAGAGCCGGTTCCCCTCTACCCTGATCACATCCTGTGACACCAGCTCATATTTCTTTCGGAGCATGCTATTTAACTTTATGAAGCACCAATACTCATAAAGCACAGCCAGATCCTTCACAGATGCATGGAATACATCACCTGTTATATTCAGGCCACGTTCCAACATGAGATAATATTTATACAATTCCCGATAACCGGGCGCCAAAGCAAAGACCAGAGACAAGCCCGCTTCGCTGCCCTGACTTTCTACCGCCTGCAGGAACGTTCCAGTCTCCCGGCACCTCAGACTCTGAACCATGCTATCAATACCGGTAAAAACAGCTCCATCTTTCTCCCTTGCCATGAGTCCGTACATCTGACGGAAAGTTTGCAGCCTCCTTATAGTAGACTCCAAGATATATCGGGTCATCCGGTTTTCCCGGGTATCATAGCTCACCTTCTTCACCGCCGCCATAGTCTTATCCACCAAAATGCGCCCCTGCTTCTTAGTTATATGCTCAGGATGATGGGCCAGCCAGCTTATGGAACAGCGGTCCAGAGAGACAGCCTTGTATCCAGGCACAATTTCATGACGGTTCTCCAACGTATGATGCGGTTCAGAAATAATTTTATCCAGAGCACGCAGGAACCGTTTAAAAATAGTCGTAACTACCGCATAAAATTCAACTGGACTTTCTCCCCGATTCCTGCTCTGCCCGTAACCGTAATAGGTCTTCCGCAGGAAATCAAAAATGATGGCGTACAATTCTTCCGCCACATCTGCCATAATTTCCCTGTAATCCTTGCGGTAACTGATTTTCTCAGGAAATACCTCGATAGTAAGCTTTATATACTCTTTCCCGTTAAGACAAATGATGAAATCAGAAAAGCCGATATTATTTCTGAAATTCACAATTCCTGAAAGCAGTGTACCCCGGCTTCCAACTGGAGTTACTGCCCGCCGAACAGACAGGTTTTCATGCCAGAAAGATACCTCCCCACTACCCATATTTTCTATGATAATTTCATAGGCATGCTGCTCAAAGAAAAGTGGCGCACACGAAAAAGCCTGCTGCTTCCTGTCCACTTCACCGCCGCCTACCCGCAAAGCAGCCACTTCATCACGGCATTGCACACGAAGTGAAGAAGCATCCTCAGCCCCAGCACCATCTGGAGAAGCAGGCGGAATTTTTCCCTTCACCGTAATGCTGATGTTCCCTGCCTGAATATATATCAGCTCATCAGAACCAATAGGACGTGAATCCATCCTCTTCCAGTCTCCTCATCATAAATGCGATCTTCTCTGCACTCTTAGGGTACTTCGGATGCACCGCCTTATCCGCCAACGCCGCTTCCATCTTTCGGAATACCTCTACCGTATCCGTACGGAATCCTTCATACTCCCCGGCGCAATACTGGAACAGATGCACCAGCATATCCCGCACGGCCCCACTGCTTCCTTGAATGCGGGGCAGAATTTTTTGCAAAATCTCATAATCCATGGCCGCCATTTCATTCATTAAATGCATTTTGTGGTTATACAGCCGATAAAAGGCAATTTCATCCCGCACCCGGTACCCCACATGAGCATTAGCCTCTCGCAGGATAGTATTAATTTTCTCCAGCTCCACACTGCAGCTTAGTACATAGTCTCGATCTTCCCCACCACACTGTGCCAAATATAGGTACTCCGCCCGGAAGAAATCATTGGACAGTGTAAATGAACGGACAGGCGAAGAGTCTCTCACCTCTTCAAAATCAGGCACCAGATTCACATAGGAAAACTCAATCGTATTTGCCCGATCCAACACCTTCTTGCTGAAAGGAAACGTAGTTTCATCCATATTCACCGTACCGACGATATATAGATTCTCCGGCAGCCCAAAATCACCATACCCGTTCAAATAGATCTTATCCGTCACGATCCGGCCATCCACCACATCCCGGGTCTCCATGATAGATAAGAGATCGCTCATATAGTACTCTACCCGTGCCAGATTCATTTCATCCAGGCACAGGAAATAGGGATACTCTGGATTTTCCTCTGCGCTCTTTAGAAAATCCGTAAAGGGCCCTTTCACAAAATCCCCATTCAGGTTCAGATGGCCGAACAGGTCAGAAGAATCTGACCAATCAGGGCGTACCGGAACCTGAAGATACCTCTTCTCCCCAGCGGAAAAGGCCCCCACCGCCTCCGCAAAAAGCCGTACCAGCCGCGTCTTCCCTGTTCCCGACGTACCCGCAAGGATAACAAAAGGTTTTGTCTTCAGGCTAAGGAAAAAATTTTCGATAATATTGTCAGGATAGGAGAATCCTTTTTGCGAGATGAAGTGTTTAATCTGCTCAACAATAGCTTTATTATCCATTTCATCATCACTTCTTTCACTGCTAATATTATCATTATCCTTCTTCTGACCAACCAAGCTCAGTCGTAGAGCCAATTTATTCAAATCTTCCATGAGCTCTTTTCGTTTCGCATGTTCCGCAAACTTTTCAGCGCCTTGTAACGCAAGTTTTCCAGCCTCTATTCCATCATCTTCCTTAATATGTTCGACATAGTACAGTAAAAGATTTGAATTCGAATTCCATGACGACCAGCGACCTGCACGCATTTCAGAATACCAGCTGATATAATGTTTGGCTGAAGAAACAGCAACTTCAGGATGAATACGATTAACCTCCTGTGCCGCCTCTCCCAAACTAAGCTTATTTTCGTACACTTTCTTGCCATAAGCATATAGAGATTTGATAGTATCTTCAACCATGCGCCCCATAGATTTTCAAGCACCTCCAGTCTTTAGCTTATTTATTGTCTTTCATGAAGTCACTAACAGGCACGAAGCTCATAATTTTCTCTACAATACCGGAAAGATCATGTTTGATATCCGTCTCCCAAAAACGTAAAACAATCCATCCCATCTCTGTTAGCATATCATTAACCTGTTTATCCCGCTCTACATTTCCAGAAAGTTTTTGTATCCAAAACCCCTTGTTATGAATATCCTTCTTTTCCAACTCTGCTAAATTCCGTCCATGCCAATAGTCACCATCTACAAAAATGGCAATATGGCATCTCGTAATAGCAATATCTGGTTTCCCGGGGAGTACGCTATAATTTTTTCTATATCGAACCCCTTGATGCCATAATGCCCTACGAAGCATGACCTCAGCTTTGGTATTTTTATTTCGGATATGTGACATATTTTTATGACGCTGTTCTTTCGTCAATACATCCAAGACTTTTCACTGCCTTTATAAAATATGATGGTATACCAAAAGAGCCGGCCACGCCTGGCCAGCTCAAAATTAAGGCTTAAAATGAATTATGCCCTCAGTTTCCTTAGGATAATCGCCGGGATGTATAAAACACTCTCTAATAGCTTTTGCAATGCTAAATGCCAAATTCACTGGTACAGCATTCCCGATTTGCTTAAAGGCATATGTTCTTGACGGTCTCCCTGAAACAGACTCAAAATAGTAGTTATCCGGAAAAGTCTGTAACCTGGCTGCTTCTCTGGGCGTGATGGACCTGTTTTGTCTGATATCCGGATGAATATAATAATGCCCATCCTTAGCCAAGTGAGCCACCACGGTTTGAGAATAGGATAAATCAGCAGCCACTACTTTAAATCGATCCAGAAATGAATCCAAATTCTTATGCGTCCTCATATAAGCCGGCAGGTCAGTATACATCAATCTCTTTTTTGAATGATTCCACTGTTCCACTGCAATATGATAGATAGCCTTGTCATGAGCATTTGTTGGTCTGGCATAATGCTGACTTACCATTTCATACCTATCACCAGGATCCCGAATGCCCGCTCGATACAGATATGTCCCATGATACGGTTTTGTTTTGACCGGCGTTGGTACCCCCCCGCCAGCTTGTAAAGAAGGCAAATCATCAAAAATTTCCTTTACAAGATACTGATCCGTTGGCATCTGTTCGATTTTAGGATAAAACCCCTCCGAGCCACCTAACTTCCCTATAAGAATCAAACGCTTACGATTTTGCAATACTCCATAACTTCTAGCATTGAGGACTTTTGTTTCGGTTGTATATCCACATGCGCTGAAAGTTTTTCGCATCAAGTCAAAATGTTTATCTCCATTAGACTCTTTAGCGGACAATAACCCCAAAACATTTTCAAAGACAAAATACCTCGGCTGATATTTCTCCAAGAACCTGGCATAAAGGCGATACAGGTAGTTACGCGAATCGCCTATCATTCCATGTTCATCCCGTGCACGGCCTACCAGAGAATATGCCTGACAGGGAGGTCCGCCGATGATAAGATCAATCGGCTCTCCATCACGCAATTCGTCAATTCTTTCGAAAATTTCATCCAGATTATTATCGTCCATGGTACGGTGGAGAACAGAATTCAGAACTTCCAAAGGAACATGAGCGTAGAATTCTTCCCTTGTAATTCTGCCATTCAGGTAATCATCATAAACATTTTCTTGCCCATGCTGCTTTAGCCAATAGTAGGCACTCCGAGTTTTAAGGGTGAAGCATGCCGCTCTATCCATTTCGATATGTGCAACTGGATGAAAGCCTGCTTTAATAAAGCCTTCAGACAGTCCGCCTGCACCGGCAAATAGATCCAAATAGTTTAGTGGCATATATCACCCCTCCTTTCAGAAAAAAACTCTCTCTAGCATTATAGCAGTAAAAAGGCCTGATGACTAATAGAAAATAGGAAATGAATCTATTTGCAGTCATATACAACATTGACTAATCCGGATAACTTTCATCTCTCGCTTTCTGCAAAACCCCCAAAATTTTAACGCATTGACGATCGGTCGGAAATTTTCCTTTTTCCATTGCAATAGCAGCCTTTAGGAAAGACAAATCCGTAGCAGAGAATATATTGTTTTCAATTCCCCACTTTTGAACTTTTTTCCAATTTTCTACACCATAGTTAGCAACCTGAATCATGGCATTGGCCTTGCTGATTTCCTTCTGCTCAACTTTGGCGTCTTTTTCCTGTTCAGACACCGCTTCTTTAGGCACTAACCATCTGACTAAAGCCGGGCTAAGTTGAAAATTCATTTCTTTCAATTTTTCCCAGCAGTCTGCACGTTTAGCCCATTCTGTGACATTCTGTACCAACCGATTCGGGTTAGTCAGATGATAGAATACCTTTTCTGCCAATGATTCCAGCTGTATCTTCAATTCATCCGACACACGTTGTTTATTCCATACGTCTCTGAAATTGAAAGCATATTGGGGATAGTCCTTCTGGATCAGATAAAACAGCCATGAAAGAGTATAAGTGTTTACCTGGGCTTTATAGCCACCATCATACCAGGCAGCATGTTTGACAATATCATCAACAGCTTTGAACAGAATATCCACGCAGACAACTCTCTTGAAAAACACCTCATTGAAATTTAAATCGTTTTTATTCCACTGTTCTCCTGCCCATTTAGCAAACTCGATAAAGTTCTTTTGCGCACCAAGGCTAACCTTATCCGGCATCATTTGGTAAATATTGTAATATTTAGCCAAATCAGTCTTCGTAAACATCTGCCGCTTCGGATTTTCCATTTGGAATTTCTTCTTTTCAGCTTCTGTCATCTTTGCCTGTTCCTGCCGGTACTGTCCCCTGGCACGTTCATAATACCAATGAGTGCCAAACTGGTTGCCATCGACCGCTGGAGCAATCAGACGTCGGGAAATTTCTTCCATGCGGATGTGGAAAGGCGAATTAGAGAAGAAATCCGCTTCGCTCACCTTATTCTGACTGTTAGCAAATCTTGCAATATCTGGAATCAAAGTCACAGCATTCTCCGGCGAAACTACAGACAATTTCATCGGGACATAAATATTTTGCAAATTGTTAGCCCTTGCCTTGTCCTTGATTAAAGCATTGGCTAGAGATGCGGTTGTCTGCCCGCCATTAACAATCTGCAAACCTGTGATTTCCGTAATCATCAAGGACGAAAATCCCTGTTCCGTTTGGATAGCGTATGCTGTTGCTGCAATTCCATTGTTGTAGGCAAAAAACTTAGCAGGATCATTTAGAATCGTATTTCGGATTCCTTTGTTAATCTTGCCTCTTACAGACAAAAATGACCGGACATTCCCCTCTAAAAGCCTGCTGCCGTAATGATTGTACATATCGGCAAGCACCTTTCCTGGAATATTACAAAGGTAAGCCGTATAATCTTCACTCTCACTGGCTTCCAAACATGGGATTCCCTCTACTCCAAAATCCGATAGATGGATAACTATATCTTCTTTGCCGGTTTTTGATTCCCGGATTCCCTGAAGTCGGCTAATATCCCAGATGGAATATTCCGTTCCTGCCTTTCCAAGTTTGCTACCAGGAATTCCAGTTATTCTTTTACTAAGAACCTTATCAGTAATGAGGTAAAACTTATACTTTCGGACATCTTTGTAACGACCGGAAATATCAACCGCCAAGCCATAACCCGGAGAACTTTCCTCAGCATGTTTCTGAATAAAGCCACTCAAAGCATCCTGAACAAAAGCCTCTTCACGTCGAAAAGAAGTCTCAGCATCTCCTCGTGTTACAGTTTCAGTAACCTCGCTATCAGAGAAATCACAAATAAAAAGCCCCAGACTTTGTTCAAGGTCATCATAATAATAACCATCTATTTGTAAATGCTTATTACGACTTCCCGAACCATCATATTGCACTGGTTCAAAATCTACAAACTCTTCAGCTTCTACAAGTTCCTCTGTGTACAGTGCCAAAAATTCGTCACGAGGAAAAGTCCCATTCTGAGAAGCATTTACATGTACTTCCTGCAATATAGATTGTCTGAATGACTCTAAATCCATGGTTATCCTTCTTTCTTGAAAGGTTCAATCGCGGATAAGGAAATCTGGTATACAGCTCCGGCAATAGAATTTGGTATCTTTCTCCGCCGAAGTGCTGGAAAGCTAGCATTCACCTGGTAATATGATACCGCCTTGAAAACAAATGCAAAGTTGTCATAATAAGAAATGGGAAGATATCCCATCTTTTGCAATTCATTTTGCAATAACTGCTTTAAATCAACTCTTGATTCAACCAATTCCATAAGCTGCTTGTACAACTGGTTTACCGTACAGCCGGATTGATTAGTAATACTTGTTTTATCCGCATATTGCACAACCAACTCGCCCTGCTGATTGGAATCCAACTGTTCAAGAGAAGAAATGGTAACCGCCTCACTGCTGGAAGCTATAGTTTTGATTTCATACCAGGTATCGTCCACAACGAAATCCTGAGCCGCTTCTCTGGGTCCAATCCAAGACAGCACGGATTTCTCTACTCCATACGTGGGAATCATGTAATGGAGTAGAAAGTACATCTCCCCAGTGAGGCCTTTGATAGCATTGAGAGATAGGAGACCACTATGCCCGGAAGCCATGATTTCCCGCCAAGCCTCATACCGACTTTCAACAAATGCCAGTCCTTCTTTTTCACTCTTGACATCGAAAGAAGAATCAACCAAGTCATTGGCAAAAGCTGAAAAGACATCGAGCAAATCCGACTTTTCCAAAGTAAAAGAAAGTGTCCACTTTCCATCCCTGCGGCGACCAGTTTCAACGGAAATCGCACCATTGGCTTGCAGATTACCTGGTTTGACAGATGTCAGAATAAAAATAGTAGGTTTATTATTGGCATCTACGCCTGCATAAAAATGTAACGTTTTACCGGGAGTAAGAAGTTGGAAATTATCTGATACCGTAAACTCCTTAAAAAATGATTGAGTTATCATCTGTCATCCTCCGGAATCGTCTCGTCTGTTTCTTCAAAATCATCACCGGCATTAGTCAGATCTCCGTTGAGTTCCATTATCTGCCGTTGCATAACTTTATTAATCTTGTAGTTGTGCTTGACTGCTCTCTGTCCGTTGATGGAAGGAATGCCAATACTAAGACCAATAAGAGGAACACTGATTTTAGCAGCGATATCTTGTTTCTCAACCGTCGGCTTATTTTCAGCATTCAGTTCCACTGGATAGATGACAAGCAGTGGGTTTCTTTTAATGCCTGGCTGAAAGTAAGTTTCTGCACTATCTGATTTATGAGTCATGTCAAAATTTTTCTTTTCAATATCATTTGCCTGTTCCTTGGTAAGGCCCGCTCTTGACATTCCTTTATCCGCCAGATGTGCACTTTTCCCAGACATCTGTAATACTTCTTTATCCTTCAAATAAGAAAAGCCACGTATTACCAAGGGAATCCTAATTCCACCAAGATCATATAACTTTCCCTTACCTTGTGCTATCACAATATCCCACTTAGGGAAATCGTGTCCATAATCAGTAAATACATGTTTTAAGTCACCTGGCTGGAAATCTGTATTCAGAATATGGCTTTGATATAATGAAAGAAAATCTAACACATCCTGACTATCAACATTCAAAAACTGAATATTTTTCCGTGCCAGATTTTTTGTATCAACGGGTTGTCCGTATTTGTGAAGTAACTCTTCAATAAAGCTCTTTGTGTGGTTCAAATTGTTTTTGATGACATTTGATTTTGCACTTATATATTTCGTATCAATTACGCTACCGCTAAGGACAACCGTACGAACATAATCTTTAGCTGTTCTCATTTTATTCCTGGCTGTAACGATAAGAGCCGTTTTATCCTGACGCACACAAAGGCCAAAGTCTATTGGCGTATCTCCTTCATTTTGCATCCGGATAATTCTACGGTGCAGCTCTTCTGTTGCTTCCGTAATCTGCTGATACCAATCCACAGATTCCTCACTCATCCAGATACGGCAAAGATCATCATAATTGGGACGATAGCCGAACCAACGTCCCATCTGCAACAGCGTATCATACATCTTAGAATTGCGATAGAAATAGCTGGTGCAGAGTCCTTCCAGAGTCAAACCACGGGACAAGCTCAGCCCACCAACCGCAATCAATCTATCACCCGTATCCTTTGATTTCTCATAGTCAAGTTTTTTAGAAGCATTCCCACCATTCACTGCTTCCACATGAATTGGTGCGATAGCTGCATTAAGCCCATTCTGAATGTCTGACCAGTCATATGAAATGCGAGATGTCTCACCAGTAATGGCAAAACCCTTGAAATCACTATCATAAACTTTCTTCAACTCCTGGAATTCTGGATACTGAAGTGCTTTATCTCCCATCTTATAATAATTTTTAACCGTTCTCTGGTACCGTAAGACGAAAGAGTTGACCTGACGTGCTATCCGGTCTTGCACAGAAATAAACCTGGAAATATTGATCATCATAGTGCGATGCTTCGTTTTATCTCCACGAAGATCACGAATTGTATTAGCAATGAAAAACGATAAAATAGCTTGCTTCAAGCTTTCAGGTAATTCTCCAAGTCTGGCATTTTTCTTGTGCTTGAGCGGCAGATATTCTTCACAATCATCATTATTCCGTAAAAGGCAATGGTACTTGCCAACGTTATTTTCGTCCGTATATTTTGCAAGATCTTCTTCATCAAGAGGTTCCAAAAACACTGACTCCGCTCCTATATAGTTAGAAGGTGCCGTAAGCTGATAAATAAAATCCCGCGGAAAAAGATCATCCCCCAACATTTTATCATCTGTATCTGGATCAATAAAGATATTGGCATAAGGCGTAGCTGTAAATCCTACATAGCTGGCTTTACTAAACAACCTAAGCAGCTGCCGAATGCACGTGTTGATTGTGATTGCCGTTGATGAATCGCCATCTTTTGTATTAACAGATGCATTATCCGCCTCATCATCAATCAATAACAATGGCAAATTTACCTTGCCGTTAGTATCCAGATTAAAAGTTTTCAACCATTTCTTCAGGTTGGTAAGTACCGATTTATTCTTTTTCAGAACAAATACAACTGGCGAATTAAAATTTTCCAGCTTACCAATAATGGTCCGTGCAGAATTGATACGAAAATCACTGAATTTCGTAGTGATAGCCATACATTCTTTCTCAGAGTTGAACTCACTAACTCCTATCGCTGATGACTGCGATCCATCGGCACCTGGTTTTAAAAATGCATCACTATCGCGTCCGGTAAAGCCTAAATCAATACGTTCCTGAGTCTGGGAGCGCAGCTTCTCGATTACACCGGTCAAAAGGAAAAACACTCGATATCCTGCATCTGCAGCCTTGTTAATCAGTGCAATATAATTAGATGTTTTCCCTGACTGGACTTCACCAATACAGAGTCCGCGTCTCAGAAAACCTTCCGATTGCTTTGGATTACCCAGCAAATCCATAATTTCATTGGTAGCTGTATCCAACTCATCTATTACTTTAGGTGCCCACCCCTGATCATTTACGAGGTATGCTCTATATCTATCCCAGAATACAGAATCATTCTCCCCTCTGGCTGCATAGTACCAAGACTTGTGCCCTTTCTCCTGAACACAGACACCCCGATCCATCTTGATATGCAGCTTTGACTGCACATCCTCAACGACTTCTTTCTTTTGGCCTGTCGTCAACGGAATAATTTTGGAAAATTTATCTACCCATTTTGTTATTTCATCTTCTTTAACAGAATTTTTCTTCCGTAACTGGTTAATTACATAGGAAGAAACATTTTTCTGTGCGTCTGTCATTTTTCATATACCTCTTTCACTTTCTTCACCACATTTGGATACTTAATGAAAAAGTCCGTTTGTCCCATAATCGCCAGAAAACTTTGTATATCACCATGATTTTCCTCAATCGTAGAAATCATATTAACGGCCATATCGTATACAGTCTGTTCATCCATCAGCTGGCTTTCTGAAGTTGTCTCATTCTTTGCCATCCGATAGTAAACATCCCCATAGGGGAAACTGTTTTCCAGTATCTGTAGAAAACTATCCAGCAATGGTTGTGATTTCTCATCGAGAGCATTCTCAAGTAATTTATATGCCGGAAAATTCCTATTTATCCGATAACTGAAAGTACCACGATCATCAATAACATTCCAGACATGCACCAGCTGATCATTTTGTACTTTTCTACCACGATATCGATACACTTTTTCGCTTTTACCAACCGTCTGGTAAACAATATTGGCAAGACTCTTCTTTATCTTATAGGGTAAGCTGGCTTTCGACTTCTTGACATCGATATCCCATAGAGAATCAAGCGTGTTTGGAATATCAACACGCACACGTGCCAACTTCCCCAGCTCATTCTGTTTTACGAGTCGGAACCAAGTCCCCCATATGATTAGTCTTTTGTTGCGGTAAATATAGAACCCCTGCCTTTGTCGAAGCTCTTCCTTGCCGCCTAAAGTTTTCAGTTCTGATTTCTTAATCTTACTAATAATGGGAAGTACATATGGTTTCACCAATATCTTTTCCCCATCAATGGTGAGTGGGATCTCACCCAGCGACTGGGTAGCCGGATTCTTAGTAAGAAATGGATCTATCCCTTTAACCTGATCACCATTCATATAGATTTTCAAAGGTGGTTTACCAACACGCTCTGTTGCATCCAGAAATCGATGAAATACCAGTGCCAGATGCTGCCTTGTTACATCTATCTTTTCATCAAAGTCCTGATGAAAATTAGCTGACTCTTTTTGGAGACGATCAAAATTTTTCCATATGACTACAGTTCCGGATTCGCAGGCCATCAGATAGTCATAACCAGGAAATTGCTGAATTTCATCTTCTGAGAAGGTTTTCAAAGACCAATTATTCTGCTGCACAATATAATCAAGATCCCAACTGGCAGCACTAATCATTCCATTTTTCTTAGTCATGACAATCAGTGTGCGGCATTGTGATAAACTCGCCATCTTCATGCCGAGTCCAAAACGGCCAAGATCATTTGCTGATCGCTGAGCCAAAGAACTTTGACTCCCATACCTCATAGCATTTTCCAACTCTTCCGACGTCATGCCACATCCGTTGTCTTCAATGCAAAGCCACGCCGGTTCTATAGACTGAAAACCAATGAGCACTTCAGTTGCCCCTGCGCTAATACTATTATCCACAATATCAGCAACAGCCGCTTCAAAGGAATATCCAATGGATCTGGTCGATTCCACAAGTATCGGTGCGTTAGGTACTACAATCTTCTCCCGCATATCGCTACCCCACACTATTAAAAATCACATGATTAAATTCCATGAACTCAAAATAATTATATCATAGGATAGATACAAATATAAAAAGTTTCTACTGCATGTAAGTGTCAAGTTTTCCTCGGTAATTCATTTGACTGTCGATGATTACTATCTCCGTGGCTTCGGTTTAATCAGTATTTCTGTATAGCTCTGGCCAGTCTCCCCATTGGTGAAGAAGAAGCTCC
>ERZ780076.601-NODE-601-length-15458-cov-3.702915_pt1 | contig 15458 bp, 20 predicted proteins | sample MGYA00511022_ERZ780076 | MGnify/ENA primary metagenome ERZ780076 (study PRJEB29588, sample SAMEA2148733) | human gut metagenome | biome: human gut; feature: human-associated habitat; material: faeces | place: Denmark | collected 2008/2010 ... | reverse complement strand
TTGTGGCGGGATTCGATGGCAGTGCTGTCGGATCTCTCGGCAGTCCGCGCGGATGTGGTGGAGGAGATTGGCCGTCTTGGTGATATACTCGGAGATATGGATGTCGATGCACAGATATCCAGGATATCGCTGATAGAGAATATAATCACTGACAAATATGAGAGGGAGAGAAACAGAAATGGGGGGATCAGGAAGCTTTCCAATTCCCTTGGGATACTGGCAGGACTGTTCATCGTGATAATGTTATTGTGAGCGTAGAGGAGAGGAAACTATGACGATCCAGATACTGTTGAAAATAGGGGCGGTAGGTATCCTGGTGGCATTGCTGAACCAGATACTCAAGCATTCCGGGAAAGAGGAGCATGCATATCTTCTTAATCTGGCAGGGCTTATCATAGTGTTGTCATGGGTGATTCCCTATATACGGGATCTGTTTAATGAGATAATGGAACTTGTAAATCTGGGACAGTGATGGATGGTGATGTGATGAATCTGATAGCAGTGTCATTTGCAGCGGTGATAGTGGTACTCATAGCCATAAAGATAAAGGATATGGATTCCGGATATGGAGTCATTCTCTCGATGGCGGGCTGTGTGATGGTGATGTATTTCGTGGTTAGTAGATTCAGACAGATCGCGGATTATATAGACAGGATCACAGCATACATATCGGTAAATATCACATACATAGATGTTATCCTGAAGATGATCGGTCTTGCATATGTGTGTCAGTTTTCAAGTGACCTGTGCAGGGATGCGGGATACAATGCCATAGCCTCCCAGGTTGAGATGGCGGGAAAGATATCCCTCATACTTCTAAGCATGCCGGTTCTCATGAGTGTGATAGATCTGGTGGTGAAGATAGTTGAAGGGTAGGTATTTTTTTAGATGCGGTGTCCGCATGGCTTTGTTGATCTATATGGTCGGTGTGTTTGCGCTGCTGCCAGAGTACCAGGTGTCAGCGGATATGCGGATCGCAGAGTACGAGAGTGATCCTGATAGCGACTGGGTGGATCAGCTTGACGAACTTATCAGCGAAAAGATGTCGGTTAAGTTCAGCGAGATATATGAACTTCTGAGGACCGGTGATATAGACGGTGCCTGCCGGCGCGTTGGAAGGGCTCTGGCGGACAGCATCGCCTATGAGGTGAGGACAAGCCGCGTGCTTGCTCTGCAGATAATCGCGGTAATAGTTCTTGGAAGTACATTTGCCCAGGTGTCGGGCAATATCGGAGAGTATGTAATGGAAAATGGCTTCATGGTGACATATATGGTGCTTGTATCGCTGCTGCTCGGTGATTTCGTCATAGTACAGAATGTTGTAACAGACACGATAGGGGATGTTACCGAGTTCATGAGGGCGTTTTATCCTATGTATGCATCTCAGATATTGTATGTCAGTGGACCTGAAAGCGCCATGTACTCGCAGTCGGTGCTCATACTTGTGATATACATATGTCAGACGGGGATAATCGGATTTATCCTGCCCCTTATAAAGTGCAGCGGGATAGTGGCGCTGGTGAATAATCTCAACAAGGAAGATAATTTCTCAAGACTTGCGGGGCTGATGAAGAAGCTTGCCAGCTGGGGGCTTGGAACGATGTTCGCCGTTGTCACGGGCATCAATGTCGTGAAGAGCATGATAGCACCATCGATAGACAGGGTATCAAGAAACGGGATACTCAGGGCTATAGGAAAGATGTCTGGCATGTCATCTGTCAGTGCAGTGCTGAGTGTCATGATAAGTACAGGAGAGTTTATAAAAAACTGTATGGGGATGGCGTGTACAGTTATCATAGTGATACTGGCGGCGGTTCCCATGATAAAGATACTTATTATAGTATTTACACTTAGGTGTATCGCGGCTGTGGTACAGCCTGTTGGGGACAGCAGATATTCAGAGGGAGTTGGGATCATGGCGGCGACAGCGGAACTGATGCTGAAGGCATGTGGTATAAGCGTGATGATGTTTGTGATCAGCATAGCTCTTATGACAATGAGTATATCGTCGTAGCTGAATGCAGGCAGGATCAACCCCTCCTGCCTTTACATGGAGGGATGTAATGCTCAGGGAATGGATAACAAATATAATAGTGTGCGGCATATTGTTCTCGGTTATCCTGTATCTTGTGCCTGACCCGAAGATGAAGAAATACATACAGACGGCCATCGGATTTGTCATGATGATAGTCGTTCTCACGCCGGTCATAAGGTGGCTGCACAGCGATGACCGTGTGATCTTTGATATGTATGAAGAGTCGCTTGGGGCAAATATAGATGGTGGGGATGATGAGGTGTACGTAGAACTTATGGAGAAGGTAATACAGGATTTTATTTCTGACAGGTATGGGACATATGCAGATGTGGATATAGAGTTATCCGATGAAATGGAAATAGCTGGAATCCGGGTAATTCTTTCCGGAGATAATCCTATGGAAGGGGAGAATGCACAGACCGGAAAACAAATAGATCACGGGGAGGCTGATTCTGGGGAAATGTCAAAAGTGCTTTCGGATGAATACGGGCTGGACCAGGAAAAGATCAGCATTGCAGGAAGGGCTGGAAAATGAAAATGAATATTAAAGCGATACTCAAAAGCAGCAACAACAGGATATATAAGTTGCTGCTTGTTTTGATTGCAGGGATATGCATGCTTATCATAGTATGGCCGTCAGACCGCCGGGATAGTTCTCAGGAGAACACGGATGATGCGGAGAGCGAAATCTATGGACAGACGGCTGACAGTTACGCAGATGGGCAGCAGGCAACGGACAGCATGGCGGATGAAAACTATATGGATGATGTAGCAGCCTATACTGAACGCCTTGAAAAAAGACTGGCGGGTGTGCTTGGGACAATGTATGGAATATCGGATGTGCAGGTGATGATAACAGTAAAGGATAACGGGCAGAAGATCGCACTCAAGGACAGAAATACAGCCCAAAGTGAAGATGACGACTCCAGTCAGACATCCGTCACTGAGGATACAGTCCTTAAGGAGAGCGGAAGTCAGAGCGTTCCATATGTGACAAAATATGTGCAGCCTGAGATTGAGGGAGTTGTGATATGCTGCAAAGGTGCGGAAAATGCAGAAATGTCGCTGAAGATAACAAATGCTGTTCAGGCATTATTTGACGTTCAGGCGCATAAGATTGTGATATTAGAAGCAAATTAATGTGGAGGACTCTATGAGAAGAGTGAGTGGTAAAAACAGACTTGCGATAATAGCACTTGCAGTTATGATCGGTGTGGCTGGTTATATGAGCTTTGCAGATGCGGGAAAGGACAAAAAGACAAAAAAGAACGGCAAGGAACAGGTCGAGGTCATAAGCTATGATGAAGTTGCGGGAAGTGACAGCAAAAATGTGGCAGATGGAAGTGAAAACATTGCTGCTGATGAAGCGCAGGATACAGATGAGGGACTATCGGAGGATATGGAGCTCAACGGTCCGGAGGAAGAGATAGGCGATGCGGTGCTCACCAGTGCCAGTGCAAAGGCTGTCACAAACAATATGGCATCTGTCAAACTCACAAGGGAGCAGAACAGGTCAAAGAGCAGAGAGACACTCATGGATATCATAGGTGATGAGGCGCTCAGCGATGAGGCAAAGAAAGAGGCGGCTGATACATATGTCAGATTAAATGACACGATAGAGATGGAGACTGATATAGAGACTGTGCTGGCGGCAAAGGGATACACAGATGTAGTAGTCACGATAGGAGACGAGTCGGTCGATGTGACACTTGGCGCAGCAGAGCTAGATGATGCGGAGAGGGCACAGATAGAGGACATAGTGACACGTAAAACCGGTTATAATATCAGCAATGTGGCAATATCTATGATGGATGGCAAGTAGGTACTGTAAAATCTCATATACTTGCAAAATAGCTGTCAGGATATTATAATGTGTGATATATAAATCTAGAAGTCTGCCTATAGGAGAAATCTAAGGCAGACTTGACGGATTTGTCAGTCCGTAAAATACAATCCGGGAGGTATGAATGAGTATGAGTGATACAGTACAGAACGGCGCAGCAACTGATGCCCTGGACAATAAAAAAGACGAGATAGTTCAGATAGATAAGGTTCAGGACGGTTCATATAATATTGAGGAGAATAACTCTCTTGGCAAGGTACAGATAGCAGATGATGTTGTTGCTATCATAGCAGGTCTTGCTGCTGGAGAGGTGGAAGGTGTATACAGACTTACCGGAAGTATTTCAAATGAGCTTGCTTCGAAATTTGGCAAGAAGAATCCGGCAAAGGGAGTCAAGGTGGAACTGCTTCCGGGAAAAGTCAAAGTGGATATTGCTATAGAAGTGCTCTATGAGTACAGTATTCCATCGGTATCTGCACAGGTTCAGGATAAGGTCAAGCAGGCTATAGAGACCATGACAGGACTTTCTGTTGAGCAGGTCAACATCAGGATAGCAGGTGTGCGTGTCAGTGACGCCAGGTAGACTGGCTGATTTAGATGATGCAGATATAGACATGGCAGAATACGAGTGATAGTGGAGAGGAAAACATGACAAGAAGAGAGATAAGAGACAAGATATTCAAGATCGTATTTACAGCAGAGTTCAATACTCAGGAAGAGATGAAGGAACAGCTTGAGCTGGCATTTGACACGGAGATGCCTGGGGATGAGGAAGACGATCCTATGCTGTATGCGTCTGTATCGGAGAAGGACAAAGAATATATAACAGATAAGGTTATGGATATACTTGCCCATAAGGATGCCATAGACAACACGATATCAGAGATATCAGAGGGATGGAAGCTTCCGAGAATAGGCAAGGAGGAACTTGCTATCCTCAGACTTGGTGTATATGAGGTAGTTTATGATGATACCATTCCTGAGAAGGTAGCCATAAACGAGGCGGTTGAACTTGCAAAGAAATATTGTGATGTCTCAGCAAGCAAATTTGTGAATGCACTTCTTGCAAAACTAGTAAAAAAGGAAGAAAGCGGTAATGCCACAGAATAATATATATACAGTTCAGGAACTCAATCGCAGGATCCAGGATCTGATCAGCGGGGAACCGTGGCTGGGCAATCTGTGTGTGGAGGGTGAGATAACAGGATTTGGACGTGATAAGAAAGGTCATTGTTATTTCTCTCTCAAGGATTCCAGTGGAGTTATATCCGCTGTGATGTTCGCCGGTAAGCAGAGATACGGTTTGGGTTTCACACCGAAGAATGGCGACAAGGTTCATGCCTTTGGCCGGGTGGAAGTGTATGTGCGTGATGGAAAATATCAGCTCTATGTGGACAGGCTTGTGCGAGTGGGCGATGGTGAGGTTAATGCCAATCTGCAAAAGCTCATTGCAAAGCTTGAAGGCATGGGGCTTTTTTCACAGGAATACAAGAAACCGATACCTCGGTATCCCAGGAAGATAGGAGTTGTGACGGCTGGAAATAAGGCTGCGATAAGCGACATATGTAAGGTAGCAAAGACAAGGGATCCGTATGCCCAGCTGTATTGTTATCCCGCGACGGTGCAGGGACAATATGCCGCGGCGGATATATCAAGAGGAATAGAGATACTGGATGGCATGGGTATGGATGTCATAATCGTTGGTCGTGGAGGCGGATCTGCGGAGGATCTGTGGGCGTTCAACGAGGAACAGGTTGCATGGGCCATATTCAATGCTGAGACACCGATCATCACTGCGACAGGACATGAGATTGACACGACGGTTGCAGATATGGTTGCGGATAAGAGAGAGTCCAACCCATCCACGGCGGTCATGCATGTACTTCCGGTGGTGAAGGAGACTGTTTCGGAGTTTGAACAGAGATATCTGTACATCAAGGCACTTATGGATAATCGGATGGAGAAGTATCGAAGAAATCTGGACGGCTATGCGAGACAGTTAAGGCTGCTGAGCCCGGAGGCACAGCTTGGGGCGCAGAGAGAGAAGCTTGACAGACTTCAGGAGACGATGAAGTCCCTTATGAGTGCAAGGCTGAGCAGCGCTCATGACAGGTGCGAAAGGATGAGTGAGAGACTTGAGGGCGGAATGTACAGAAAATACGAACTGCGACTCAATGCTCTTGCGGTTATGACGGAGAGGTTACACGGACTCTCACCTACAGCCAAGCTTGTTAACGGATTTGGATATATAGCATCGGCAGATCAGCCAGTCACATCTGTGGGGGATGTAGAGCCGGGCAGCGATATTGAGATAACAGTACACGATGGAAAGATATTGGCGTCTGTTACGGACATTAATGGATTTCGATAGACAGGAGGAATAGCTATGGCAGAGGATATACAGAAAACGGCAGCAGGATCTGATGAACAGTCACTCGGAGACATGTCCATAGAGGAAGCTTTTGGAAGACTTGACGAGATAGCCGCCATACTTGAGAATGCACAGACAGGACTCAGGGAATCTCTGGATGTGTATGCGGAAGGCGTCCAGCTTATAAACAGATGCAGGAATTATCTTTGTGACGTTGAGAAGGAGATGATAACACTCTCCGGTCAGGAGGATGAATGATGAGCGTAAAGAGTGAGTCATATAATGATGCATACAGTGCAGAGCAGAAGAAATCACTTGATAAAGCGATCGCTGAACGCGCGGAGCGCATAGATGGGATAGTCGCAGGGTATCTCCCAAAGGTGGAGGGATTTCCGAGAACTGTTTGCGAGGCTATGGCATATTCTGTGGAGGCCGGCGGCAAGCGCCTGAGGCCTATGCTTATGGAAGAGACATACAGGATGCTTGGCGGCAGCACAGATGTGGTAAAGCCGTTTATGGCAGCGATAGAGATGATACATACATATTCTCTCATACATGATGATCTGCCAGCCCTCGATAACGATGATTATAGAAGGGGCAGACAGACATCACATGTGGTGTTTGGTGAGGCTATGGCGATCCTTGCCGGTGATGCTCTTCTGAACTATGCGTATGAGACCGCATGCAAGGCATTTGATCTGGATGAAGATGCGCGCAAGGTTTCTGAAGCTCTGCGGATACTTGCTAGAAAGCCAGGAGTTTACGGCATGCTCGGAGGCCAGGTGGTGGATGTCGAGATGACGGGAAGAACGCTTACCAGGGAACAGCTTGAATATGTGTATGAGAACAAGACTGGAGCCCTCATAGAGGCATCTATGATGATCGGTGCGGTCCTTGCAGGTGCGGATAGTGAACAGGTTGAGGCCGTTGAGAAGATCGCATCAGATATCGGAATGGCATTTCAGGTTCAGGACGATATACTGGATGTTTGCGGGGACAGTATGGTCCTGGGAAAGCCAACTTTGAGTGATGAGGAGAACGGCAAGATCACATACGTCACGATACATGGAATAGAGAAGTCCAGACGGTATGTCAGGGACTTATCGGAGAGAGCGGTAAGAGAATTGGAAGAGATGGACGGTGACAGTGAGTTCCTGAGGGAGCTTGTACTCTGGCTGATAAACAGGCAGAAATAACAGGTCTGTCTATGGTGTGTTTATGAATATACTGGATAGAATAAATAAAGAAAACGATATAAAGAACATTGACAGTGATGAGCTGCCGAGGCTGGCAGAGGAGATAAGGAAATTTCTGGTATCACATGTGAGTGAGACAGGAGGACATCTGGCACCAAATCTGGGGTGCGTAGAGCTTACGATGGCCCTCCACCGTGTGCTGAATTTCCCGGAGGATAAGCTTATATGGGATGTTGGACATCAGTCGTACGTCCACAAGATACTGACGGGCAGAAAAGACGAGATGGGCAGTCTGAGACAGTTTGGAGGCATGTCGGGATTCCCAAAGACAAGCGAAAGCCCATGTGACGCCTTCAATACCGGACACAGTTCGACCTCGATATCAGCAGCCCTAGGTATGGCATGTGCCAGAAGCATAAAGGGCACACATGAGAATATCGCGGCAGTGATAGGCGATGGCTCGTTCACCGGCGGGATGGTGTATGAGGCCATGAACAATATGGCGGACATCAAGACGAGCTGCCTTGTCGTGTTAAATGACAATAACATGTCTATAGATCAGAATGTTGGCGGAATGTCCACGTACCTGAGCAAACTTAGGGTAGGTCAGCAGTACAATGATTTCAAGGGCAATGTTGAGAAAGTACTTATGAAGATACCTGTGGCAGGAGAGCGTCTGGCGAAGGGACTCAAGAAGTCCAAGGATTCAATTAAACAGATACTGGTGCCGGGAATGTTCTTTGAAGAGCTTGGCGTTACATATATAGGCCCGATCGATGGACATGATATAGAGACTATGGAAGCTACATTCAGAAAAGCCTTGAAGCTTGACAGACCTATACTTGTGCACGTTAAGACGGTCAAGGGCAAAGGCTATGTTCACGCTGAAAGACATCCGAGCTATTTCCACGGTGTCGAGCCGTTTGACATCCGGACAGGTCATGTGATAAAAGAGAAAAAGACAATGTCTAACACGGGCGTGTTTGCAAGAAAACTTATCGAACTTGGCAGAACCGATGACAGGATAGTTGCGATAACAGCCGCCATGGGAAAGGGTACCGGAGTGTCTGCATTTGCCGAGGAGTTCCCTGAGCGGGCTTTTGACGTGGGAATTGCTGAGGAGCATGCGGTGACATTTGCGGCCGGGCTTGCTGCATCAGGACTTGTGCCTGTTGTTGCAATCTATTCATCGTTCCTGCAGAGGGCGTATGACCAGATACTCCATGACGTGTGTCTGCAGAACCTGCATGTGATATTTGCCATAGACAGGTCAGGTCTTGTCGGAGCTGACGGCGATACACATCAGGGAATATTTGACACGGCATTTTTATCGCACATACCAAATATGACAGTGATTGCGCCAAAGAACAGATATGAGCTCACGAAGGCGATGGAATGGGCGGTAGGCTATGACGGTCCGGTTGCGATAAAGTATTCAAGGGGAGATGCATACTATGGTCTCAGTGAATACAATGTGCCATTTGAAAAAGGAAAGAGTGAGATCATACACAGAGGACACGGGCTTGCTATCATGGCTGTGGGCAATATGGTACAGGAGGCCGAGAAGATATACAACAGGTATATATCTGAGGGCGATGATGTTACATTTGTGAATGCAAGATTCCTGAAGCCTCTTGACACTGAACTTATCGATGATCTGAGTCATGACCATGACAGGATAGTCATGATCGAAGAGGGTATAAAGCGCGGTGGATATGGAAGTGCCGTGGAGGAGTATGTTGAGGAACATGGTCTGCCAGTGAAGGTGATGACCTGTGCCATAGATGACAGATTTGTGCCGCAGGGAACGGTCAGTGAACTCAGACGGATGCTGGGGCTGGACGCCGATTCCATATATGACAGAATAGGACACGCGGATACAATACAGTAAGATAATCAAGAATATAAGAGGACAGAAAATGAAGAAAAGACTGGATGTGCTCCTCGTAGAGCAGGGGCTTGCTGATTCCCGCGAGAAGGCGAAGGCGATCATCATGTCCGGAATAGTGTATGTAGATAACAATAAAGAGGATAAGGCTGGAACTACATTTGAGGAGACGGCCAGGATAGAGGTCAGGGGAAACACCCTGAAGTACGTCAGCAGAGGCGGGCTTAAGCTTGAGAAGGCGATGAACAATTTCGGAGTGACACTCGAAGGAAAGGTGTGCATGGATGTGGGAGCTTCCACCGGTGGATTTACCGACTGCATGCTGCAAAATGGTGCGGTAAAGGTGTACTCAGTGGATGTCGGACATGGACAGCTGGCATGGAAACTCAGAAATGACGAGAGAGTTGTCTGTATGGAAAAGACAAACATCAGGTATGTAACACCGGATGACATAGATGACGTGATAGAATTTGCATCGATAGATGTGTCGTTTATATCCCTCACAAAGGTCCTCCCTGCGGTCCGCGAGCTCATGACACCAGGCGGTGAGATCGTGTGCCTGATAAAGCCTCAGTTCGAGGCGGGGCGTGAGAAGGTCGGAAAGAAGGGTGTTGTCCGCGAACTCTCAACACATATTGAAGTAGTGCAGATGATCGTGGACTATGCCAGGGCAAATGGATTCAGGACACTTCATCTGAGTTATTCTCCGATCAAAGGCCCGGAGGGCAATATAGAGTATCTGCTCCATATAACGAAAGATGAGAGCCGTGAAAATGAGGAGTTTGATATCAGGGCGTTGGTTGAGGAATCACACAGTGCGCTCAGCAAATAAGCTGGAGGATTTATAGATGAAAGCGATATATATACTGTATAATCCTGACAAAGATGATGAATCCGGGGTGCTCCCAGGACTTACGGAGTATATACATTCCCATGGCGGACAGAGTAAGTGCATGGACTGCTATAGCTTTAGCGCACTAACAAAGCAGCAGGTGAGTGATGTGCTTTCTGGCTGCGAATGCGTTATAGTGCTCGGCGGGGATGGAACACTGTTAAATGCAGCATCTACGGCCAGTCATGTGGATATACCGTTGTTTGGTATAAATCTTGGAACAGTAGGCTTCCTCACCGAGGGAGAGGTCACAAACTGGAGAGAGATAGTTGACCGCCTGATGGCTGATGATTTTGCCATTCAGGAGCGCATGATGATAAAGGGCTCTATAAAAAAGTCGGGATGCAGGCCGGAGGGCAGCGTGGATGCGCAAAAGGAAAGCAACATAGGAGCAGCTCGTGTCGGCACCTTCAGGAAGAGGGCGCTCAACGATATAGTTATAAGCAGGGCTGGATTTTCGAGGCTGATCGGACTTGATGTGTATGTGAACGGGAGTTTCCTGAACGCTTATGAGGGCGACGGAATCATCGTGTCAACGCCGACCGGCTCAACCGGATACAACCTGTCTGCCGGCGGACCTATTGTGGACCCGATGGCGCGTCTTATGATAATCACGCCGGTTTGTCCCCATTCGCTCACGTCCAAGAGCATAGTTCTTCCGAGTGATGCAAAGGTGTCGATTGCCATAGCAAAAAAACGGAAAACACAGGACACAGAGGCAATAGTGTCATTTGATGGAGGAAATGATTATGAGCTTTCCGCCGGGGATGTGCTTGATATATGTACATCACAGAGGACGACGAAGCTCATAAAGGCAAGTGATGTGAATTTCTACGAGATACTTAGAAATAAGCTCGGGGGTAAATAGCATGAAACAGAAAAGACAGGCAAAGATATTGTCTATAATAGAGCAATATGATATAGAGACCCAGGATGAACTTCTGGAAAAGCTTGCTGAGGCTGGTTTTACAACGACTCAGGCTACGATATCGAGGGACATAAGGGAGATAAATCTGACTAAGGTGGCAGTTGCCGGAGGCAGGCAGAAGTATACACTTGGCAAGAGCACGAACCATGAATCGATAGAATCTTACAGAAAGGTACTGTCTGCGGGAATACTGTCCATGGTCCCCGCTGAAAATCTGATAGTCATAAAGACTGTGTCTGGAATGGCTATGGCAGTTGCCGCAGCACTTGACAATGTGGAAATAAATGGACTGCTGGGAAGTATCGCGGGTGATGACACGATATTTCTGGCGGTCAGGAGCAAGGATATGACTGACGCGGTGATGAAGACCATCGATCGTATGCAGAGATAATATATACATTGTGGAATGACAGCTTCCATGAGTTATGATATGTGTAGAGAATTCTGTGTAAATACAGGAGGAGACAATGCTACTTAATGTACATATAAAGAACATCGCCCTGATAGACGATGCGAATGTTAATTTTACAGACAATCTTAATATACTGACAGGTGAGACCGGTGCCGGAAAAAGTACCATGATGAGACTTATGCTGGGACTTCTTAAACCGGAAAGCGGTGAAGTTATATTTTACAACGATTGCGGTGAGACTGTCATGGCATCCGCACGTTCAAGGGCAGGCATAGTGTATGTACCGCAGGGTAACAGCTTGTTCAGTTCAACTATACGGGAAACCCTCACAGGAGGTAACACAAGTATAACAGACGACGACATAAAGAAGTCGCTTTATATGGCAGCGGCAGAGTTTGTTTACGAACTTCCCGACGGACTAGACACACAATGTGGTGAAGGTGGCGAAGGCCTTAGCGAGGGGCAGGCACAGCGTATAGCCATAGCCAGGGCATTGCTTTGCAGGGGACGTATAATGCTTCTCGACGAATTTACTTCGGCTCTGGATGCGGAAACTGAAAGTAAGCTAATGGACCGTCTGACGGAAAATTATACCGGTAAGACTTTGGTATTTATAACTCATAGAAAAGAAATTGCCGACAGATGCGACAATGTGGTTCGTATAAGTAGAAACAGTGAAAAAGATGAAAAAACTTGTATTGCCTAACGAGATACTTATGGGGGAGGTAGAAAGGCTCCTGTCGCAGGGAACAGCGGTTACTATAATGACAAAGGGCAGCAGTATGATGCCCTTTATAGTAGGCGAGAGAGACAGTGTAGTGCTAAATCCTTATGGGGAACCGAAGGTTGGAGATATAGCGCTTGCCCATTTGGAAAACGGGGCATACGTTCTGCATAGAATTATTGATATCTCTTCTTCGGGTATAGTCACTCTTATGGGCGATGGGAATATCAGAGGTACGGAGAAATGCCATATAAGCCGCTTATGCGGAAAAACGGTATCGGTAATTAGAAAAGGCCGCAGATGTAATCCGGATTCGGATACATGGATATTCATGGCAAAATTATGGAGACGGTTATTGCCGGTGAGGCGTTATCTGTTGGCTATATATAGAAGGATTTTTATAAAACTGATATAATCTGATGAAAAAACTTAAATCATATATTGTCGGCGGACACAGATTTTGTGTGTCAATGGATTTGAAATCTGTGCTTTGGGAAGGAATGGGTAATTATGAGCCTTTTCTTTCGGAAGAGTTTAATATAGAGCCGGATACTTCCTGTGCGGATATATTACATAATTCCGTTTTCTGTGTTGACATAGATTTATCATCTGACGGTAAGGATATTATTTCTTCGTCACGAACTTTGGCCGATTTCGATGATGATACGGCATATATCTCTGTGATGTCAGGCGTGGGTGGCGAACGTATTTTCCTTATATCGCTTAACAGCAGAATGAAAGATAGGTGCGGTTTATTGGTCGTAGATAAAGACTTGAGTAAGTGTAAATTGTATGCCGGAGCATGTGCTACGGGAGGTCATGGACTTTTTGTTGTTAACAATGCCATTATGCTTCTTTACGCACTCTGTACTTCTGTTATGAATACATTGTTGATACATGCTTCTGTCGCTGTTGCCGACTGTTTGGGATACGCTTTTCTGGGTAAAAGCGGAACAGGAAAGAGTACACATACCAGATTATGGCTTCAGAATATAACCGGAGCATGTCTCCTTAACGATGATAATCCGGTGGTCAGGATTAATGAAAGAGGAGAAACCATGATATATGGCTCTCCATGGAGCGGAAAGACACCTTGCTATCGTAACGAGAGTGTGCCGCTGAAAGCTGTAGTCAGGTTGAGTCAGGCTCCTTATAACTCTATAAGGAAATTGTCAGGTGTGTCAGCTTATGCTGCTGTTGCTCCGTCTGCATCGTCCATGAAATGGGAAAGTAGTATGGCAGACGGCCTTCATGATACTCTTTCTAAATTGATTTCAAATGTAAGTATATATCATTTGGAGTGTCTTCCTGATGCGGATGCCGCATTTTTGTGTCATGATACAGTGAAATGATTTTGTAAAAACTACGTTATAATAATAAAACAATATGAGGATAAAGAAAGGATTCGTGCTGCGTGAACTGGCAGGCGAGAAAATTATTTCCGGCGAAGGACTGGAACAGATAGATTTCAATAAGATAGTAACTTTGAACTCGTCGGCAGCCTATATATGGGAGCATATTTCTGACAGGGAGTTCGATCTTGAAACAATGGTTGATTTACTTTTAGACCGTTATGATATAGAGCGTAGCGTGGCATTACAGGATTCACGCCGTCTGCTTGATGACTGGAAGGCCATTGGTCTTATAGAAGACTGACCATAATAACAAGTATGCATGTGTGTCGGCATCAGTTGGCATACATGCATTTTTTTGCAATGTTTATTTAATAATTAGGTATATATTTGCGTATTTTTGTATTTATAGGGTATAAAATCCGGTTGTAAGTGATTATTTATACAAAAAAGAAGTAACTTTGTCGCCGGTAAGAGTTTATTAATAAAAATGCAAGAAACAGTACATAATATTATTGAGATTTCACATGTCTCAAAATACTTTGATGACAAAGTAGCTCTGGACGATATTAATCTCTATATCCGCAAGGGCGAGTTTGTAACAATACTAGGGCCGTCCGGGTGCGGTAAGACAACATTGTTGAGGCTGCTGGCAGGTTTTCAGACAGCATCAGAGGGAGTGATAACAATCAACGGTAAGGAGATAACACAGACACCTCCTCATAAACGCCCTGTAAATACGGTTTTTCAGAAATATGCCTTGTTCCCGCATCTTAATGTTTACGACAATATAGCATTTGGTCTTAAACTCAAGAAGTTGCCAAAGGACGAAATAATGCGTAAGGTTAAGAATGCGCTGAAGATGGTTAGCATGAGCGATTATGAATATCGTGATGTGAACTCTCTTTCAGGAGGACAGCAGCAGCGTGTAGCTATAGCCAGAGCAATTGTGAACGAGCCGGACGTGCTTCTTCTGGACGAACCGTTGGCGGCACTTGACCTAAAGATGCGCAAGGACATGCAAATGGAACTTAAGGAAATGCACAAACGCCTTGGCATTACATTCGTATATGTTACTCACGATCAGGAAGAGGCTCTGACACTAAGTGATACCATAGTGGTTATGAGTGAAGGACGTATCCAGCAGATAGGTACACCTACCGATATATACAATGAGCCTGTAAATTCTTTTGTGGCCGATTTTATTGGCGAAAGCAATATTCTCAACGGAATAATGATACACGACCGTCTTGTAAGTTTTGCAGGGGTGGAGGCTGAGTGCGTTGATGAGGGTTTTGGCGACAATGCTCCTGTAGATGTCGTAATACGTCCGGAGGATTTGTATATCTTCCCTGTCAATGAGTCTGCTCAGTTCCGCGGAAAGGTTACATCATGTATTTTCAAGGGTGTACATTATGAGATGGTTGTAGTGGCAAACGGTTTTGAATTCGTGGTTCAGGATTATCATCATTTTGAGGTCGGTTCTGATGTAGGACTGCTTGTCAAGCCTTACGACATACACATTATGAAGAAGGAAAGGGTATGCAATACTTTTGAGGGTAAGGTGATAGACGATACTCACGTAGAATTCCTGGGATGCGAGTTTGAGTGTAAAAAAGATGCTGTAGCTGGCATGGAGCCTGGTACTGAGGTATTGGTTGATGTACCGTTCGGTGGAGTTGTGCTTGATGACAATCAGGAAGACGGAACACTGACCGGAAACATAAGTTTTATACTTTACAAGGGTGACCATTATCATATTACCGTTGATTCCGACTGGGATGAAGATGTGTATGTCGATACAAATGATATTTGGG
>ERZ780076.572-NODE-572-length-15906-cov-4.400858_pt1 | contig 15906 bp, 8 predicted proteins | sample MGYA00511022_ERZ780076 | MGnify/ENA primary metagenome ERZ780076 (study PRJEB29588, sample SAMEA2148733) | human gut metagenome | biome: human gut; feature: human-associated habitat; material: faeces | place: Denmark | collected 2008/2010 ... | reverse complement strand
GAGCTTGTTCCCGAAATCCTGCAAATGGTAGATGAAAGGCAGATTGCTTTTCGTCCTGCCGTTGAAATCTCTTATCTGAACGAAGAACAGCAATACACCTTGCTTGAAGCTATGAGCTACAACGACGCTACCCCGTCGCTTGCACAGGCTATCAAAATGAAGAAGTTTATGCAGGAGGGTAAGCTGACAGGCGAGGTTATCCAAAGCATTATGGAGGAAGAAAAACCCAACCAAAGGGAAAAGCCTGCTTTCCGTGACGAGAGGATAACCAAACTCATTCCTAAATCTGTTCCCAAAGGACAGGAAGCGGATTTTGTTGTAAAAGCATTGGAGTTTTACAACCGACACTTGCAGCGAAACAAAGCTCAGGAACGATAGCCGCACACCGAGGGCGAGGTCTGCCTGTTTTCGTGGATAGCCGCTTTTTCGGCTTCCCCCTCTCCACACCTCACCCCCTTTCTACTACCAAGACTATCCGAAAAAAGAATATATGCAAAACTCTTTGTTTGAAAGATTTTCTACCTTTGAGAGCTTCTGAGGTTTTTCGTATAATGAAGCCGCAAAGGAGGTCTATGCTATGCGAAAAAAGATGATTGCAATGCTATTTGTGCTGATATTGACATTAAGCGTCTGTGCTGATGTTTCAACAGCCCCCGAAGAAAGTGATAATTATGAGCTTGTAACGGAAACAGAAGCCGCCGCCGAAACAGAAAGCACAGAAAGCAGTTCTTTCTCGGAAAGTAAAGAAAGTGAAAGTGCCAAAACGGATACTGAGCTTGAAAGCAATGCCGAAGTTACAGAGTATGAGCCTGTTGAAAGCGAAACTTCAAAACAGAACGAGCCTGTATCGCAAGGAAAAAATCAAGTATCTGAAACAAAACCTGCGGTAACGGAAAGCAGCTCTGCTCCTGTCGAAAAGCCAGAGAAAACAGAGCCGCCTGCGGAGATACCACCGCAGACAATCCCCGAAGATACAAAGCCTAAAACCCCCCAAACAAAAAAACACAAAACCCGCCTATGATTATGAATTTGACATTGAAACGGTCAAGGAAGATTGTATCGGCATTGGTCTGGATATGGGGCTTACCTTAGACAGCTCACTCACTCCGAGTAATTCTACTTGGTGGAAACCTGTAACGGCATCACAGAACAATCAGGGCGAAGCATTAAAGCAAAGCCTTGAACGCTATATCACATTCCATACTGTCGAAAATCTCGGCGCATACGGAATTGATGAAATCACAGCTTTTAATATTTATTGCGAAGCAAGAGGAAACGGCAGCTACTCGATTTATTTCCTCTTTGCGTGAGCAGCTATCAGGCTTTTCCCTCTGTTCAAAGACAGAGGGATTTTTTATGCCCAAAATCAAGAAAGGACGGTTTAACAGCCTATGAAAACTAAGTTTACAAAGAAAGGCAGGCGTATCCTGTCGGCGGCTCTCTGCTTGCTGATGATGATAACAGCTCTGCCGATGTCCGCCTTTGCGTGGACGAGCGAGGAAGGTAAAAGCTGCACATCTTCCTTTGGCGATTACTATGTCGGCTCTGACGGCGAGTATTACCGAAGCAAAGCCCCATATTCGTTCATTGTTTATGACAGCAACGGCGATATTTCTGTAAGGACGGCGAACGGAGGCAATGCGAAACGGGAATATCTGATGACAGATAATAGCGGGACGCATCAGGTTTACTGCGTGGAGTCTGGCGTTGATTTCAACACGGGCAATTCCTATGTGTCCAAAAGCGGAAAGAACAGCTCGTATTTTCAAAACCTGCCAACTGACGCTCAGTTCGGTATTATGATGGCTTTGATGTATGGCTGGCACGAGGGTAAATCCTCTCCCGTTGCAGGCACAAATACAGATGATTACGCTTTTGCAACCCAAACAATTATCTGGGAATATCAGCAGCAGCTCCGCACAAGCCCCTCAAACCGCCAGAGTGCAAACGGGATTGACGGGGACACTTACTACTATTCCCTGAAAGGCAGACCCGCCGAGAAATGCTACAACTGGATTTTGTCGCAGATGTCAAAACACTATACCATTCCGAGCTTTGCAGCAAGAAGCCAGAGCAATGCGGACACCTACACTCTCAAATACAATCCCGATACAAAGAAATACAGCCTGACGCTTGAGGATACCAACAACACATTGTCCGATATTAAGTTTTCCGCAAGCGGTATTTCCGTAACAAGAAGCGGCAACAAATATACTTTTACGAGCGATAAGATGATTACTTCTCCCGTAACAGTATCGGCACAGAAAAATGTCAATCTCGATTGCGGAGAAATGCTTATCTGGGGCTGTGTTGGTAAACAGACAATGGTTTCTGGAGCTTCCGACCCCGTATATTTCTATCTTAAAATCGACACAGAAACCTACGGCACAGGGCAGATTAAAAAGACCTCTGAGGACGGTGTTGTGTCTGGCATTAGCTTCAATATTTCTGGAAACGGTGTAAATAAAACCGTTGCCACAGGCGCAGACGGTACGGTAGATGTTCAGCTAATGCCGGGGGTTTACACCGTCACAGAGCAGTCCATTGACCGATACGAGCCGCAGAGCGTTCAAAGGGTAACGATTGTAAGCGGTCATACTGCTACCGTAACCTTTAACAACACCTTGAAGCGTGGCAGTCTGGAGATTATCAAAAACTCTGAGGACAATCTTGTGGAGGGTGTGAAGTTCCACCTTTATGGCACATCTCTTAGCGGCTTGCCCGTTGATGAGTATGCTGTTACCGATGAAAACGGTGTGGCAAGATTTGAAAATGTCCTAATCAGCGGCGAAACACCTTACACCGTAGAGGAAGTAGATACGGCTATTCGCTATGTTGTTCCCGAAAGCCAGACAGCTCCTATTGAATGGGAAAAGGTTACAAGCCGCAGCTTTACGAACATTCTCAAAAAGTTCAATGTGACCGTGACGAAATCCGATGCGGAAACAGGCACGGCACAGGGCGACGCTTCTCTTGCAGGTGCAGTTTACGGCATTTATAAAGGCGAAGAACTGATTGACACCTACACTACGGACGAGAACGGGCAGTTTACAACAGACTATTATATCTGTGATGATGATTGGACTATCCGAGAAATCAGCCCGTCTGAGGGTTATCTGCTCGATACTACAATTCATCATATCGGCGCAGAGCCAGAGCTTTATACCGTAGAGCGCAACAGTACCGCAAACGATGTGACCGAGCAGATTATCAAGGGCAATATCGCCATTATCAAGCACACCGATGACGGAGAAACCCAGATTGAAACACCCGAAACGGGAGCAACCTTTGAGGTCTATTTGAAAGCCGCAGGCAGCTATGACGCCGCAAAGGAAACCGAGCGAGATATACTCACCTGTGATGAAAACGGCTTTGCTCAAACAAAGGATATGCCTTACGGTGTTTATGTCGTGGAGCAGACATCTGGGTGGGAAGGTCGAGAGCTGATGAAGCCTTTTGAGGTATTTATCAGCAAGGACGGTCAGACCTACCGCTATCTTATCAATAACGCTAATTTTGAAAGCTATATCAAAATTGTAAAGAAAGATGCGGAAACAGGTGCTACCATTCCGTATGCAGGCGCAGGCTTCCAGATTTACGACCCCAACGGTGAGCTTGTGACAATGACTTTCACTTATCCCGAAGTGACGACCATTGACACCTTTTATACCACAGCAGACGGTTATCTCATTACGCCGCAGACTTTGGAATACGGCACAGGATACTCAATCGTGGAAGTGCAGGCTCCGTATGGCTATGTTCTGAACTCCGAGCCTGTCTATTTTGATGTAACGCAGGACGGCTCTGCCGAAGAAAGCGGCATTACGGTCATTGAGGTAGTTCGCTCCAATATGGCGCAGAAAGGCACAATTACCGTTTCTAAGTCTGGTGAGGTGTTCACTTCCGTTTCTGAGAATAACGGAATGTATCAGCCCGTATTTGCAGTACAGGGGCTTGAAGGTGCGGTTTATGAGATTACCGCCGCCGAGGATATTTATACTCTGGACGGAACGCTGAGAGCTTCTAAGGGAGAGGTTGTTGACACTATTACCACAGGCACGGACGGAACTGCAAAATCCAAAGAGCTGTATCTGGGCAAATATGAGGTCAAGGAAATCACAGCTCCTTACGGAATGGTGCTGAATGACGAAATTCACGCTGTCGAGCTTGTGTATGCAGGTCAGAATGTTGCTGTTACCGAAACCGAAACGAGCTTTTACAATGAAAGGCAGCGTGTGGAAATTGACCTTGTAAAGAGCCTTGAAACAGACGAAGCCTACGGTGTTGGCAATAACGGTGAAATCTTTGATGTAACCTTTGGATTGTATGCAGAAACAGACCTTACCGCCGCAGACGGTACGGTTATCCCCGCCGATGGTTTGATTGAGATTATTTCTCTGGACGAAAATGGCAAAGGCACGGTCAATAGCGACCTTCCGTTCGGCAGCTACTATGTAAAAGAGCTGTCAACCAATTCCGCTTATGTCCTGAATGAGCAGAAATACCCTGTCCACTTTGAGTACGCAGGTCAGGACACTGCGATTGTTCATCTTTCCGCCAATGACGGCGAAGCTATTGAGAATGAAATCATTTACGGCTCGGTAAGCGGTCTGAAATCCGATGAGGACGGAAACGCTCTGGGCGGTGCGGTTATCGGTATCTTTAAGACAGGTACAGAGGAGTTTACAAAAGAAAATGCTATCCAGACTACCACATCAGCCGATGATGGTAGTTTTTCTTTTGAAAAAGTGCCGTATGGCACTTGGGTAATCCGTGAAATTGAAAGTCCCACAGGTTTTGTACTCTCCGAGGAAGAAATCGCCGTAACTGTCGGCAAAGTTGATGAGGTCGTGGAAATCGAGCTTGTGAACTACTTTATCAAGGGGAATATTGAACTGACTAAGGTTGACGCAGATTATCCCGACAATAAGCTCACAGGTGCGGTCTTTGAGGTGTATGCCGATACAAACGGCAACGGCGAATTTGATAAAGACGATAAGCTGTGCGGCGAAATGACTGAGCTTGAGGGCGGCGTTTATCAAATGACCGAGCTGCGCTACGGCAAATATTTCGTCCGTGAAAAAACAGCTCCAGACGGCTTTGTGCTTGATGATGGCGTGTACGGCGTTTCCATCGAGGAAAACGGCAAGACCTATACCGTAGAAAACAAAGCAGGCGTTGGATTTATCAATGACGCACAGAAAGGCTCTCTCAAAATCGTAAAGACTTCCTCTGACGGTAAAGTTGAGGGCTTCTCTTTCCGTGTGACAAGTGCTGACGGCTACGACCAGACCTTTAAGACCGACAAAAACGGAGAAATCTTTATTGAGGGTTTGCGTATCGGTGAATACACCGTGTCCGAAGTCAGCGACTCGGCTTCCGCAGGATATATCCTTCCTGCCGACAAACAGGCAACCGTCAAAACAGACTCTACTACTATTGTTGAAATGCACAACGAGGTCAGGGATACGCCCAAAACAGGCGATGACTTCAATCTGGGCTTGTGGGTAAGCCTTGCGGCTGCTTCCGTTATCGGCGCAGGCATTCTCGGTTTTGTCGGCTTCAAGAAAAAGAAAAAGGAGGACTAATTGATGGACGCTAAAACCATTATCGCTATTGTGCTTGTCGTGTTCATCGTCGGTGCGGCAATATGGCTTAACATCCGAAACAGAAAGAAGAAATAACCCGATTTTACAGATGGGGGCGGCTTATCAGAGTAAGCCGCCCTCTTTCCATATATGGAGGCAATCTATGAAAAATCTGAAAACCATTGAAGCTAAGGTAAAGGCTATTCTGCAAAAGAACGAGGACGCAAGAAACGATGATATGACCCTCTATCTGATTGTTTGCAACACCTGTTTGAAAGACGCAGGGGCGATGTCTTTTGCAGAGGTAATGGAACAGTATAAATATCTTGGTCTGCCGAGCTTTGAAAGCGTGGGAAGAACACGCCGCAAGCTGCAAGCAAAATATCCAGAGCTTGCGGGAAACGCCCGTGTAAGACGGCTTCGTGCCGAGGGCGAAAAGGCATACCGCAAATACGCTAAGGAATGAGGTGTGAAATGGACGAAAAGCGCATAAACGGCGGTTATGAGATTATTGAGAGCTGTACTATCGGGAACAACGAGCTTGTCATCGGTCATAACTCCAAAGCCCCCAACCCGTATGTGTGCTGGTATTGTAAGGACGGCTCGGATTATTTCTGGGGATATTACTGCAATCAGTTATCTGAAGCAAGAGAAAAGCTGAATGAACGCTACCAGAGAGAGTGCCGTATGCCCTACAACCAGCCCGATAAAAAACAGAAAAGCCGTGATGACCGTGAGCGATAAACGAAAATATGACTGCACGACCTGTCCTTATCCCCGATATAAGGACGGGTCTGTTATTTTCTGCGATGTCTGTATCCGCAGGATTTTAGACGAGCAGAAAGAGGAAAAGAAACGAAAGGAGCAATCGAATGAGTGAAGAAAAACGAATGCTCGGCAATTATGAGGTCGTGAACAGCATTTATATTGGCGACAAAGAGGTTGTTTTCGGTGTAGATAAAAGCGATAAATACCCTTTCCTTGTAAGCTACTGCGACTACCATAATCCGTTTGGTGTGCCGTGGGCAACCGAAAGCGTCGGCTGTGACGATTATCTGGAAGCTATGGGGATTTTCATTCAGCGAGTACAGTCCCAGATAGAGCAAACCAAATCCGAATTATCCAAATTCGCTTTTGACAATACCGTGTTCACGAAAGACCATTGTATTCCCGACAAACGCAGCAGCAGTATTGTCGGCAAGGTTGTCGTTATCAATGCAGAGCCGAAACGGTATGAATATCAGCACCCTGCTTTTCAGCTCGTTTTGGCGGACGGCGGCAATGGAGCAACAGGCGGCAGAGGTAACGCTGTCTTTGGTACTTGCCTTGCTACAGGCGAAAAATCCAGATGGGAACGGTACGATGTGTTGGGTGAAATCAAGCCTGAATGTATGCCAGCTTGGGCAAAGGAAGCTCTTGCAAAAATCAAGGAGCAGCAGAAAGAGAAAAAACAGAAAAATCGGGAGGAACGCTGATATGGAGATACGAGCCTTAACCCCTGCCGAACAGAAATACACCTACGCTCAAAGTATGCAGCTTGAGGGACAGACAAGTAATATCGGACACTTGCGTGGAGATTTTGCATCTTCTGGATATGGCTTTTACACTACTTGGTTTGATACAAGACCGCAATGGAAAACGGACGAGTTTAAGAAAGAGCTTGACGAGGTTATCAATTCGCTTCGTGAGGACAAGGGACTTTTGCACAACCGCTATGATATGAGTGCGTTTGCAAAGCATTATCCCGAAAGCGCATTTGCAGGAAGCTATTGCACCGAGTACGGTTTCCGTGTGGATACGGAAAAACACGCCTTTCTGTTTCGGTGCAATCCGACTAAGGGCGATTACAATTTTTACTGCTATTGCTTTGTGAAAGAATGGCTTGATAAGCATATCCAAAAAGCTGAACAGGGTATCCGATTTATCGACCCAAATTACAAAGAGCTGTTTCGTATCCCAGACGGCGGCAAAATCATCATCACATCATCGTGGGGAGAAAAAACCGAACGCCCCTGCCGTTTTATTGACGAGTATCATACCGAGATTGGAAATAACATTTTCCATATCTGCGAGTTTGCCGAGCGTATGGAACAAAACGGAGCGACCTATGAGCCAAAGCCCACAGAGCCGCAGACGGTAACAAAAGCCCCAAAGCATAAAGATTTAGAACGATAGGAGGTTTTGAAAATGGCACTCAACCAAAAGGCAATCAAGGTGCTTGGTAAGGTCTTTGAAGCAGGCTTTACTGATGAAAAGTCGATTGCCGCTATGACAATGGACGATATTCTTGCGATACAGGGTATCACCATAGCCGACATCGGCATTATCAATGAGCTGCAAAAGAGTATCAAGGCAAACAAGGTCATTTCCTTTTTCGGGGGTAATGCTGAATGAGTACAGAGCTTATCAACCGTATTACAGTAAAGAAAGACGGTGTATATCTGTCCTCACACAGTTCAAATGATACTGCCCCCTTTCACGCTTGGCGGTGTAACAGCCTTTCGGAAATCTATGCCGCCGAAGGACAGGCAGGACTTGACCGAGAAATCGTCTGTATGCTGTATGAATACGCACAGCTCCGTGGCAGTCATAAAAGCCTTGACCGTTATCGCTATGCGATTGAAAGTCCTGCTGCTCACGCCATCTATAAAAAATATACCGACCAAATTGACGACAAATACGAACAGATGGACAAAGCAGATAAGGACAGCGTATGGTACAAGCCGACAGAAAAGGCAAAGGAATATCGAGCCTTTGAGCGTGAAATGCGTAACAAAATGTACGCTGAGATTGCCGAGCGATGCGGCGAGTATGACCGTAAACACAAAAACCGAGATTTAGAACGATAAGGAGGTGTGTAAAGAATGGCTGCGAAGTATCAGCTAATTACAGAGCTGTATCGGCGCACAGGCGTGGCGGTTGCTAAAAATCCGCAGGCGTGGCAGAGCTTTTTGTCTGCCGCTTGCCGTAACTATAAATGCCGATTTGATGAACAGCTCTTGATTTACGCTCAACGCCCTGACGCTGTTGCGGTAGCACAGCTTGAAACTTGGAACAAGCAGTTTAAGCGTTGGGTAAACAAAGACAGCAAAGGCATTGCGGTGTTCGACCCGAAAGGTCGCAGGAACACGCTGAAATACTATTTTGATATATCCGATACGCACGAGGGCTATTACGGCAGCCGCCCTGTTCCGATATGGCAGATGAGTGAGCGATACGAGCAGGCAGTTATTGAACGGCTTTCCGACAGATTTGGCGATGTGGAAAGCACCGACCTTGCTTCGGTGCTGATGGAAACGGCAAAAAACGCAGTTGAGGATAATTTGCAGGATTATATGCCGCAGCTCAAATCCTGTACGCAGGATAGTTTGTTAGAGGGTCTTGACGAATATAATATCGAGGTCATTTACCGACAGCTTGCGGTCAACAGCGTAGCATATATGCTGATGAGCCGCTGCGGTGTGGATACCGAAGCGGTATTTGAGCGTGAGGATTTTGCGGAAATCATCAGTTTTAATACCCCCGCCACTATCAACGCACTCGGCATTGCGACAAGCGACATTTCTGAAATGGCGCTCAGGGAAATCTCTCAGACTATCCGAGATGTGCAAATTGCGGAGAAAAGTCAAAATCGCACCTTTGCGCCGCAATCTCAAACACGCTATGATGTAGGCAGAAAACAAGCCGAAAGGAGTAATCATAATGAGCGAAATCACATACACCAAACAAGGGGATTATCTTATTCCCGACCTGACATTACCGACAGAGCCAGAAATTCAGCTTGGCAGATACGCTTTGATGCACAGGGATTATCTGGAGCAGTACAAACGAGTGACCTACCTCAATCTGCTGACATCGGGCGAGCTGAACAAACATCTTTACGAAGTGGAACAGACGGCTCTTACGAGGTTGGAGCTTCTGACAAAACAGCTTTGCAAGGAGCAGGGCGTGACGGAGAAACTGAAAGAAAAAGCACCGATGCAATGGGTCGGGCTGATGAACAATATCCGCAGTCAAGCGGAGGAAACGATACTGAACGAGCTGATTTACAGCTAAATGTCGCTGATGAACAGCAGGTCACAGTTAATCTCCCCACCGTAGAAGAACAGATTGAAATGTTAGCTGAAGCAGAGGACGAAAAATCCTCTGCTTTTGTTATTTCTCAGGAAGATATTGACTCTGTTCTCCTAAGAGGAAGCGGCTTTCAGAATGGTAAATACCGTATCTACCGTCAGTTTCAAAAGAATGAGGACGGCAAAAGCAATATTGATTTTCTCAAAAAAGAGTACGGCACAGGCGGCGGCACGCATTATTTCCCAGACGGTACGCAGGGACACACTTGGCACGATGGGAAAGGCATTGCGATTGAAAAGTACGGCTCGTCTGCAAACCCCGACCTTGTTCTTTCTTGGGCAAAGGTCGAAAAACGGCTGCGTGAGCTGATAAAGAATGACCGCTACCTGAATGAAAAGGAAAAAGACCACTACGCCGATTATCTCGAAAGTGAGGAAGCTCCGCAGTACGAAATCGACACGCAAAGGAAAATGGCAAGGCAGCGTTTCATCGACGCAAACCGTGACCTTCCCCCTGCCGATAAGAGAGATACCCTTGCTTTGCGGCTGTCCGATTTTATCCGTGATTTAGACCATTATGAGAAAGACCTGCTTGAAAATGTGGAGCGTACCGACCTTGCAGATGTAACCGCCGAACAAATGGAACATCATTTAGGCGACCCTTCTACTGTTCAGCAGCTCATTGATTTTCTTGCTTTGGTACAGGGAAAGACCGCCGATGTTTACAGCCGCAGCAATGCGTGGCGGTTTTCACAGGAGCTTATGGAGCTGTATCCTCTCCGCTATGTCTATCACGAGGACAATGTTGTATATATCGGGGCAGACAAATATGAGATTGCGGCGTTTGATGAAAACGCTGTTTCCCTGCGTAATCCTGACTTTCCATTGTTCGGCAAGGAACTCAGCCGAGCTGATTTTGAGGAAAAGTTAAAGGAAAACCCTGCTAACGACCATTTGAAAGTAGTCGTTACCGAAAAGCAGAGTGTTCAGACACCGTCCGAAGAAAAGCCAGACGGCATAAAGTTCTCTATCGGATTTTCGGAACACCCCGCCTTTTATGACAGGCAGTTTAATGACCGATATACCGATTTGAGCTTTGCTCTGGGTAACTATCTTCTTGGCGTTCTGGACGAAAAGCAGCATAGAGAGCGTGAAAGCAAAGATAATGTCGGTTGGTATCATAAGACCGATTTTGAGATTACCGCTACTATCGGCGGCGAAGATTTCCATTATGAAGGACGGTTTGATATTGGCGACGGCGAGGGCGACCTTATCTCCCATATCAAAAACTTTTACGAATACTCTCTGTCCCCGAATTGCCCGTTTATTCCCGAATGGAAGAAACAGGGCGAGGATTATTACCGTGAACAAATAGAAAGCCTGCAATGGGGACGAGATGTGTTTGTACCTTATCTGGAGCAGCATAAAACGCTCACCCCAGAGGACGAAAAGCTCTATGCGGAGATTATGGCAACGGAAAGCGATTGGTTTGTCCCTGTTGAGGATAAACAGCAGGCTTCTGATTTGCAGCCGCAGATTGTCGCTTATTATAAATCCGATGACGAAAATATTGTCATTGTGCAGGCTTCCAACGGAAAATATTTTAATCACTACGGCTACGATGAGGACAGCAACAACTTTGCTTCTGCGGCAGGCGGCTTTGATACCTTTGAAGAAGCCGAGCAAACCTTATACGCTCACCGCCCGACAGCCATAGATATAACAGAGGAAAAGCAAACTCCGCATTATACCGTAGAACTGACTTCCGATGCCTTTGCCGACCCGTTCATCATACGGGATAACACCGTACCATACGGAGAGGACGGGCAATATTACGATGTGGACGGTATTTACCAGACCTTTGAAACCGAGGAAGAAGCACAGGAATATGCCGACACCTTGAATAGTGCCGAAAATATCGTCAAGCTGTTCGCCCAGAAAGATGAGGAACGAAGCCAGCAGGAACAGCCCGATATACAGGATAACTCTGACCTCATCGGTAAGGAAATCCTTATTGATAACCGCCGCTATGTCATTGAAAGTATCAGCGAAATAAGCGGCGATGTGTCAATGCGGGATATGACCTTTGCAAATGCCGTGGGCTTTCCCATAAACCGTGTTGAGAAAATCGGCTATATCCGCAGTCTGCTCAGTAAGGCACAGGAAGAAAAACAACCCGAAAAGGCTGTATCTCCTGTCCCTGCTCCCTCAGAGCCACGGCACAATTACCGCATTACTGAGGATACTTTGGGTGTCGGCGGCGCAAAAGAAAAGTTCCGTAATAATATGGCGGCTATCAATCTCTTGCACGAGTTGGAGCTTGAAAACCGACTTGCCACACCCGAAGAACAGGAAATCCTTTCAAAGTATGTCGGTTGGGGCGGTCTGTCTATGGCGTTTGATGAAAACAATGCGGCGTGGGCTGATGAGTTCAAAGAGCTGTATGCAAGTCTTTCCCCAGAAGAATACCGTGCGGCAATGGAGTCCACCCTGACAGCGTTTTATACGCCGCCTGTTGTAATCAAAGGTATGTATGAAGCTCTTGAGCGTTTGGGATTTTCCGAGGGCAGTATTTTAGAGCCGTCCTGCGGAACGGGCAATTTCTTCGGACTGCTCCCCGATACGATGGCAGGCTCAAAGCTCCACGGTGTAGAAATCGACCCTCTTACGGGAAAAATCGCAAAGCAGCTCTATCAGAAAGCCAATATTGCCGTGCAGGGTTTTGAAGAAACAAAGCTCCCAGACGACCACTTTGATGTGGTTATCGGCAATGTGCCGTTTGGCGATTTTAAGGTCAACGACAGCCGTTACAACGCCCAGAAGTTCCTTATTCACGATTACTTTTTCGCAAAGGCTCTTGATAAAGTTCGTGCGGGCGGTGTCGTTGCGTTCATTACCTCTAAGGGAACAATGGATAAGGCAAGCCCCGAAATACGCAAGTATATTGCTCAGAGAGCCGAGCTGCTCGGAGCTATCCGACTGCCTGATAACACTTTCCGAGCAAACGCAGGCACAGAGGTTACGAGCGACATTCTATTTTTGCAGAAGCGTGACCGAGTGATTGACACAGAGCCAGATTGGGTACACCTTGATACCGATGAGAACGGTATTACGATGAACAGCTATTTTGTGCAGCACCCAGAGATGATTTTAGGCGAAATGAAAATGGAAAGCACACGCTTTGGTTTTGACTCCGCCTGCAAAGCCTATCAAGATATACCTTTGTCGGAGCTGCTTCATAACGCTGTTCAGAACATTCAGGGAGAAATCCCAGAGTACGAAAACGAGCTTGATGAAATCTCTGACGGGCAGGACGCTTCTATTCCCGCCGACCCGAATGTGCGAAACTTCTCGTATGCGTTGGTGGACGGCAAGGTTTATTTCAGAGAAGATGACCGTATGACCCCTGCGGCGGCGTCTGTTACCGCAGAAAACCGTATCAAGGGACTAATCCAAATCCGTGATTGCGTGAGAAAGCTCATAGAGTATCAGACCGAGGATTACCCAGATGATTTGATACACACCGAACAGGAAAATCTAAACCGTTTGTATGACAGCTTTACGAAGCAGTACGGACTAATCAACAACCGAGGAAACTATCTCGCTTTTGCATCGGACGAGAGTTACTTCCTTTTGTGTTCTCTGGAGGTGCTTGACGATGAGGGTAATTTCAAAAGAAAAGCGGATATGTTCACGAAAAGGACGATAAAGCCCCACCGTGAAATCACTTCCGTTGAAACTGCAAGCGAAGCTCTTGCCTTGTCTATCGGTGAAAAAGCCCGTGTTGACCTGCACTATATGGAACAGCTTACAGGCAAACCGAAAGAAGAAATCATTAAGGACTTGCAGGGCGTTATCTTCCGTATCCCCGCAACCGAGCCTGCTCAGTATGTAACTGCCGATGAGTATTTGTCTGGCAATGTAAGAGCCAAACTCATAACCGCCGAAGCCGCAGCAAAGGAAAATCCAGAGTTTGCGGTCAACGCACAAGCCTTAAAGCAGGTCATACCGCAAGACCTGTCGGCGGCTGAAATCTCTGTCCGTCTGGGTACGACTTGGATACCGCAGGAGGATATTCAAAGGTTTGTAATGGAGCTTTTAACTCCGTCAAGCTATGCACAAAGCCGTATCAGGGTAAGATATACCCTGATTAACGGCGATTGGTTTATTGAGAATAAGAGTTCCGATTACGGAAATGTAAAGGCGGACAGCACCTACGGTACAAAGAGGGCTTCCGCCTATCGTATTATTGAGGATACTCTAAATCTCCGTGATACCCGTATTTTTGATTATGTCTATGACGAGAACGGAAACAAAAAAGCCGTATTCAACGCAAAGGAAACCACGGCGGCACAGGCAAAACAGGAAGCAATCAAACAGGCGTTTCAGGATTGGATATGGAAAGACCCAGAACGGAGAAACCGCCTTGTCAGGTATTACAATGACACTTTTAATTCTGTCCGTCCCCGTGAGTACGATGGAAGTCATATTACTTTCGGCGGCATCAGCCCAGAAATCACCCTAAGACCGCACCAAGTAAACGCTATCGCTCATATTCTCTATGGCGGCAATACGCTCCCTGCCCACAAGGTAGGTGCGGGAAAAACCTTTGAAATGGTAGCCGCCGCACAGGAAAGCAAGCGGCTCGGACTTTGCAATAAAGCGATGTTCGTTGTTCCAAATCATCTTGTCGGTCAATGGGCTTCTGAGTATCTGCGTCTGTATCCGAGTGCTAATATCCTTGTGACACGAAAGCAGGATTTTGAAACGGGAAACCGCAAAAAGTTCTGTTCCCGCATTGCCACAGGCGATTATGATGCGGTCATTATCGGGCATAGTCAGTTTGAAAAAATCCCGATGAGCATTGAACGGCAACGGGAACAGCTCGAACAGCAGCTCGATGATATTGAGCGTGGTATTGATGATGTGCAGGCAAGCAAGGGCGAACAGTTCACGGTCAAGCAGCTTATGAAAACCCGAAAAGGGATAAAAGCAAAGCTCGACAAGCTCAACGATTCCAAGCGTAAGGACACGGTAATCGACTTTGAACAGCTCGGCATTGACAGGCTTTTTATTGACGAAAGCCATTTTTACAAGAACTTGTATCTCTACACGAAAATGCGGAATGTCGGCGGCATTGCCCAGACCGAAGCTCAAAAATCAAGCGACCTGTTTATGAAATGCCGTTATCTGGACGAAATCACAGGCAACCGAGGGACAATATTCGCAACGGGTACGCCTATCAGCAATTCAATGGTAGAGCTGTATTCTGTTCAACGGTATTTGCAGTATGATACCTTACTGCGAAACGGCTTGCAGCATTTTGATAGTTGGGCTTCTACCTTTGGAGAAACTGTAACGGCTCTGGAGCTTGCCCCAGAGGGTACAAACTACCGAGCTAAGACACGCTTTGCCAAATTTTTTAATCTGCCAGAGCTGATGCTGATGTTCCGTGAGGTGGCGGATATACAGACCGCCGATATGTTAAAACTCCCTGTGCCGAAAGTAAATTACCACAATATCAAGACAAAGCCGAGCGAGATACAAAGCGAAATGGTAGCTTCTCTTGCAAAGCGAGCTGAGAAAGTCAGGGCAAGGCTTGTAGAGCCGAACATTGATAATATGCTCAAAATCACGAATGACGGGCGCAAGCTGGCTCTCGACCAGAGAATGATTGACCCGATGCTGCCTGATGACCCAAACAGCAAGGTCAACGCCTGCATCGACAATGTGTACCGTATCTGGGAGAACTACGCCGACACAAAAGCTGCACAGCTTGTATTCTGCGACCTTTCCACCCCGAAGAATGATGGCACTTTCAATGTCTATGACGATATGCGTGAGAAGCTGATTGCCCGTGGCATTCCCGCCGAGCAGATACGGTTTATTCACGAAGCGACTACGGACGCACAGAAAAAAGAGCTGTTTGCAAAGGTACGAAGCGGCGAAGTCCGTGTATTGTTAGGCTCTACTCAAAAAATGGGCGCAGGCACGAATGTTCAAGACAGGCTCATAGCCATTCACAATTTGGACTGTCCGTGGCGACCTTCCGACCTTGAACAACGGCAAGGGCGTATTGAAAGACAGGGAAATATGTTCCCAGAGGTTGAGGTTTACCGCTATGTAACCGAGCAGACCTTTGACGCTTATCTCTATCAGTTGGTAGAAAGCAAACAGAAATTCATATCCCAGATAATGACGAGCAAAAGCCCTGTCCGTTCTGCCGAAGATGTGGACGAGGTTGC
>ERZ780076.571-NODE-571-length-15921-cov-2.971007_pt1 | contig 15921 bp, 11 predicted proteins | sample MGYA00511022_ERZ780076 | MGnify/ENA primary metagenome ERZ780076 (study PRJEB29588, sample SAMEA2148733) | human gut metagenome | biome: human gut; feature: human-associated habitat; material: faeces | place: Denmark | collected 2008/2010 ... | reverse complement strand
CGGACAGAACATTTAGGAATGTTGTCTTGCCGCTTCCCGTTCCTCCACTGACAAAAATGTTGTAGCCCGCCTTCACCAGTGTCTCCAGGAACTGGGCTGCCTCCAGCGAAATGGTTTCCAGACCGATCAGCTTCTGCATGGTGACAGGCTTGTCCGGGAATCTCCGGATCGTGACGATCGGACCATTCAGAGCAATGGGATTCATGACAATATTTACTCTGGAGCCATTATTCAACCGGGCATCTACGATGGGTGACGCTTCATTGACCACGCGATTACACCCCGCCACAATCTGCTGAATGACATCCTGTAATTTTTCCACGGAATCAAAGGCTCGATCCAATTCCCGCAGTTGTCCATCCTGTTCTACAAAAATGTGATCCATGCCGTTGATCATGATCTCTGTAACAGAGCTGTCCTCCACAAAAATCTGCAGAATATCCAGTCTTCTCAGGGAATCAAACAATTCCTTACGCAGACGTCTCCGCAATTCTACCGGGCATAACTCCAGACTTTCCTGCTCCATCAGTACTTCATCGATCGTATCCTCCACTTCTTCATCCGTATAATCTCTTCCATAATCCAGTCTTTCCTGTACCATCTGACGAAGTTTTCTTCTCTGCTCTAAATAATCCATTTGTCCTTCTCCTATTCTACTCTTCCAATGTCTCTATTTCTTTTCTCACATAATCTGCCAGTTCCCCTCTGGTATACTGTTCCATTTCCACGGGAAGTCGCTGAAAGTATGGCAAATTCAGCTTTCTGGTCTTCCCCTTTACTTCCTCTTTCTCGCATAGTGACAATAGCTGTTCATATTGATCCAGTTTACACTGTGACATCTTGTCCTCTCTGGTCAGCGTAAATACTTTGATACACATCTGCAGAACATCCAACAGCCCCTGTATGCTTTCACTCAGATCCAGAATGACATATTCGTATTTCCCCAGCTCCTCGATCCTCTGGAACAGACTTCTCCATTCTTCCCAGGTGATCCCCAACAGGTTCTGTCCGTTCCGCATGGGTGGAATATAATCCAGATTGCCTTTTCTCTGAATGACCGTCTGCATGCGAAGAGGAAATTTTCCTTCATCTCCTGCTAAAAAATAGAGCAGATCTGCCAGATCCCGGTCCTGTCTCTCCGGAAGCAATTCTATGATCCCCACATAATGTTCGAAATTCAGATACAGCGTGGGATGTTTTTCTGCCATCAGCTGTGCGAAAGACAATGCGAACGTACTTTGAAGGCATCTGTGAACCGGAGAGTACATTCCGATAAAACGGGTCTTATATTCCGCACATAACAGCGGCATCCGTATCCCCGTCGTCTCTACATACAACGCCAACAGTTCCTTCCACACCTGTCCCGCTTCCTGATATTTGTTAATATTGGGAAACTGATTAAAGCGGAGAGTTCCGCTCTCATTTAAAATTGCCTGACATGTCGGCTGTAATGTGTTCAATGCCTCCTCACAGGAGGATTCCGCCACCACCAGCATTGTTACCTCCCCGCTTTTCTCTCCCGCCAACAGTTCTTCCGCCCTGGTATAAGTATGGATCTGCCAGGGCAATTCCTTTTGCCTCTTCAGGTATTCTGAAAAAAGCCGCGCGTATTCTTCCTCCCGGTCATACAGAACCAGAACCGGTTCCTTTTGTTCCATCAATACATTCCTCCCATATACATCAATGCACTGCAGAACACCGGTCCCGCCATGCAAATCCCTGCTCCGGCACCTTCCCGTTCTCCGGCAAAATAAAGTTTCCATCTTCCACACCGGAATACGTCCCATAAGTACTCTCCCAAATAGTACAAACGGTCTTTCATATTGCGTTCCAGATACATTTTGAAAAGTGCAATTACTGCTGCAATCATGAGCGCGAAAAACAGAAAATAAAGTACTTTATTCCAGGGAAAAAAACCGGCACAGACTCCCAACATCTTAACATCACCGGCTCCTATGGCTCCGATCCAAAAAACAAAATAAAGTAATATCGTTGTCAGTAATGCACTTGCCAGATATTCCAAAACGCCTTTGTGCCCGCCGCTGATCAACCGATACCCCAGGCCTGCAAACATGCAGCATACGATCAGCCAATTGGGTATCCTGTGCGTTTTGTAATCAAAACAGCAAGCTATTGCCAAAAGTATACATAATACCCCAAATATCTCATCTCCTTCTCCTGATTTCACATTCTTTTCCTGCGTATAGTCCTGTCGTCACCTTCCTCCCAACTATTCAAGATCAGTCTTCTGGTAATGCGGGATGAATCTATCCCAAAATAGAAATTCTAAAAGATCTTATAAGATGCTCTGAACAACCATCGCGATTGGTTGTAAGATGAATTATAAATGCTCACTTTCCGTCTGGCAATACCTTTTTCGTAAAAAGATAAACTTTAGTACATTTTAACAAACAGAATTGTTTTTCATATTTTCAGTCATCCTGAAATACGCTATTTTACACGCTTTCCGTATGTCAAAACACCTTTTTATAATATTTCATAAATACTTAGCCCGTACAGCATCACAATGCCCGGAATTCCAAGGATTCCCGTTGTCAAAATACTTACTGCATTGATTCCAACCACTGTAGTAAATCCAAGGAAAGTCACACCCATATTAATAAAATAAATGGCAATGGTTCCCATAATGCCCCGCAATGCAAAATTGAGGAGCCACTCTGCCTTTTTCCCCAAAAAGCTTATGAGCAGCAATAATGCCGCCACTGCTAACAGCCATAATAAATTTTCCGGATGTTCCACTGTTGTTCTCGCATTCCCGACAATTCTTTATCCTAATCTATTCCTCTTTCCGTGTAAAAATGTCTTCCGTTTTCCTCCATGTCAGGTATATTTTTCCTTTTTTGTTCCTATACTGTTAGCAGAAAGGACGGTTAATGTTATGAAAATCTTTTTTAGTCAGGCAGATGCCTCCCCGGAAATCATTGAAGAGGATTTCTCTCCCATAGATCTGAAAGAATCCATAAGAAAAACCCGCCAGGCGTTGGAAATCGCCTATGCGGGTTTCGATAATGCTTTGGAAAGTGATCTCATTGACAGTTACATCTATGAGATCAATGCGCTGCAAAAAAGGTATCAGCATCTCACAGAGCTGGCCGCTCTGCAGCCGGCGGATCGGGAAAAAAATCTATACCAACATTCCCCGATTAGTGCCCTGGTCAGCCATGTTTTCGATTAACTGGTTCCTGCCGTAAGTCAGTCCGGCATATACTGTCTGAGAATTGTTCATCACCGGGCCGGAAGTATCCTGATCCTGGATCTGCCTGTACGCATCGCAGAGAGGTGCGATCACTTTGCGAATCTCTTCCAATATTGTGCGGTCTCTGCGGACTTCACATACAGCAAGTCTGCGAAGGCAGAACAGGTACAGTCTGGAAAGCTCTCCTGCCGGGCTGTATTCTCTGTGCAGAGAGTTCAGGAGCTCTTTGATACATCCCCTGGCTCTGTGAACAGCTTCCACCAGTCCGGCATCATCTACTGCCTGCTCTCCGTCTGCCAGATATTGTAAGGTCATTTCATACAGGATCACGATCAACTGCGTGGAATTCGCCTGTGTAATCCGAAGTGTAAATTGTTGTTTGCATTCTTTTGTCATTCTGCCATGTCCTCTTATTCAGAACTTTCCTACTGTAACAACTGCAGTACCTGAGACGGTCTCTCGTTGGCCTGTGCCAGCATGGAGGTTCCTGCCTGTGCCAGGATCTGATAAGTCGTATAAGAAGTCATTTCTTCCGCCATATCTACATCCATGATACGGGAATATGCGGAAGTCATATTTTCGCTGGTAATATCCAGACTGTTGATCGTAGATTCCAGACGGTTCTGGAATGCACCCAGTCTGCCTCGAACGGAAGATACATATTTGATGGCGCCGTCTACGCGATCAATGGCATCGTCCGCACCTTCTGCAGTGCTGACATCAACATTCTCAATTCCCATATTTTGCAGGGAAACAGCCGGAATATTTACTTCCAGCACCTGATGCTCATTGGCTCCGATCTGTAAACGCATAGCGCCGATACCTGTGGCATCGATCGTCAGATTCTGAATCGTTGTTACTGTTTGTGCTCCGGTCAGTGCGCCGCTCACATCAAGTCGCATCTCAAATCCGTTTTCTCCGGTGATAGTCAAAAGATCATCCTTCAACTCAGTCTTTAGTGTCTTCGCATCCGGGAAACCATCTCCAAACGTCACATCTCCGTTCAGCACAATATTGCCGTCCGCATCCTTTGTCAGCGGTATAGACTTTATGGTATATTCTTTTACCGGCACGTCGGTAGAATAGTAGTTCACCTTAACTTCCTGCTTGTTGGTATATCCCTTCAGATCGTACTCCCCATTCAGCAGTTTCTGTCCGTTGAACTCTGTTACGTCAGAAATTCTGGTGATTTCCTCTTTCAGTTGCTTTACTTCATCCTGTACGGTAGCTCGGTCATCATCCGTCATTATACCGTTGGCAGCCTTGACGGAGAGCTCATTGATTCGCTGCAGCATCTCACTGATCTCGGTCATGGCGCCATCTGCAATCTCGATAATGGATACGCCGTCGCCGGCATTCTGGTTTGCCACGGACAGGCCCTCGATCTGGGCATTCATACGTTTGGACATTGCCAGTCCTGCCGGATTATCCTTTGCATGATTGATCTTTAATCCGGAAGAAAGTCTCTCTAATGATTTGGACAGCAGGTCATCATTGGTAGATAAGGCATTGTTGGATAACATTGCCGATACATTGTAATTAATTCTCATGTGTTGTTACTCCTTACTTTCCGCTGCTGTCTGCGACAGCCTGCAGGAATCCTTTTGCCAGGCGGTACAGTTGCGCCGCCTCTGCCCGGCTCTCTATTGTTTCTGCATTTTGCGTCTCACCGGCAGCCATCCTTGTCATATCCCGGGAGCTGACAACAGAAAGCTTTTCCGCTTTCCAGTCTGCAGAGGTATCTGTCTGAATCCATTCAAGGAATATATCGGAGGTCTTTTCCAGTTTCGTAACCTCTTCCGGGGTATTTCCTACGAGATAACCTTCGATGTGTTCTCCGTTGACCTGTAAATGCGCTTCCAGCTGTTCGTCTCCCGCATCTACCCGGATATCCACAGCCGAGGTCTCTCCGGTTCCCTGCTGTAGGGTAAGATGCACTCCTGCCAGCTGGTCTCCCAGATACATCGGTAGGAAATACTCCTGCCTGTTCTGAAGATTTCCTGCAAGGCGCAGCTGTTTGTGTACCAGCTGTAACTGTTTCACATCCAGATGGCTCTCTGCCTGTTCCAGACTGATCGTCTCTGTCTCCTGTAAAGCATCCTGAAGCATGGTCCGGTAATCATCTGCAAAATTCTGCTGATCCAGCTGTTCCCACAATCCGGAGGCTTCTGTTCCGGCAGGCTCCTCTCCGGTTGCCGCCACAGGTATTTCTTTCTCTTTGTTGTATTTCTTACGATAGCGTTGCAGGTCGCTGAACAGTTCCGCCGGATCCTCCAGCAGAGCCTGAGCTGCCAGCAGGTTAGAAGTACTGGTATTTACCTCTCCCCTTTCCAACATTTGTGCTGCTCCCGGTTCGGTCTCTACCGCTTCCCGCATCTGCTGCAGACATTCCTGATAATATGCGTCTCTGCTCTCAGTGTCTTCTGACACATCTGTCAATATTTCTTTTGCCATCCCTACAGAAATCTGCTCTGAAATATTGTTCTCCGATAAACGTACTTCCTGTGTCAGTCCGGTATCATCCGACACTTTCCAGTCCATATGGGAGGTTCTTCTGCTCCTGGCAGCTGCCAGAAGTGTGGAAAATTGCAATTCTGCGCCGGTATTTACCACTGCGCCTACTGCGGCACCATCTTCTCTCTCAATCTGGTGTACCATACGATAGATACCAATATAAGCTTTCCGCTCATTCTCCGTGATATCTTTCTTTTGTTCCAGCTGATACAGGAAACGGCTGTAGTCCTCCGCCTCTTCCTCATAACTCTGAGGATTTTCGGCAAAATAGGACTCCAGTTCCCCAAAAGTCTTCTCCAACGGATTTACGCCGTCCCGGATCATCTGCAATACATTCTTCGGTGTCAGTTTCTCAATCACTGCAGTGACCTGTTTGTCTGCTTCTTTGACTCTTTCGATATTTTCTGCAGTAATCTCCATCCGGTTATACGCGAGGATGCGGACCGACCGCTGGTTCTCCGGTGTTTTATCCAATGACATATCTGTCAGAATGTCATCTACATTGGAAAATGCCTTGCGGATGCTGTCCCCCAGATCTCTTCTGGGGGCTGTCATCAGTGTCTCATAACGTTCATTTGCTTCTGTATAGGCCGTCTGCAACGCCTTACCTTCGCTGTGAAATTCTGCCACGGTCTCCTGAGAAACTTTCTGTTTCAGGCTATAGGGTCCCAACACGCTGACCGGCAGTCCCGGCAGTTCGTTTGTCACCTGTACGGTCTGTGTATAGATCTCATATTTTGCCACGGCATCCGCATCGTTGGGGAAATACTTATCCGCAACTTCTGCCTCCGCTCTACGCAGTGCTTCGATCAGCTGCTCCATAGGGGCCGTATCAATGGAAAAATCACTCTGTAAGAGTTTCACATTCACTTCCGCTGTCATGCGCAGCCGGATCTCTTCCAGTTGTTTTCTGGCCGCCAGATTCTCCGCCGTGACATCCCATTTTGCATCCGAGAACCAGTCCTGTACCATTTCTGTGGCTTTCTCGTATATATTTTCCTGCCGTGCCAGATTCGCATGAACAGGGGATTTCCCCTCCGCGAGTGCCGATGCCGCTGCCTGTGCAAAAGCATCCTCACTGACGGGATAGTCAATCGTATCCAGTTCTGCCAGCTGCTGCAGGGTATCCGTTGTCAGTGGCAAACCTGCTCCCACCAGCCACTGCGCTTTCTGGCGATTCTCATCATTGACCGGCAGGCCGGCATCCGTGATCACCTTATCCATCTGGTCCTGCAATTCCTGCGGTACGGTATTCTGCTGTACTTTCGCACCGCTGTTCTCTGCCACATACAAGTTCCAGATCTCCGGCTCCAATCCATTATCTACAAGATACCCGACCTCGCCTTCCTGGGGCTGCTGCAGAGAAGATGCCAGCTCCCAGGCGGTTTTTAATTCATCTACATTTTCAGGAGTCAGAGGTATATCCGTTGCCCGGAACTGTTCTTCAATACTTTGTGCCAGTGTATCGCTGCCCACAGCTGCCGCCAGGGTGTCCAGATCTATGTCGTCCGTGTATCCGGCAATGTTCTGTCCGGAACGCACCAGTTCTGCTTTGATCCTGTCCACGATGGTAACTGCGGTATCCTGATCCAGTTCTCTGGGGTCAAATCCGTCCTCACAAGCCTTCGCATAATCCTCCTGGGACATAGTATGTGACAGTAGTGTCATGTAATCCTGCTGTAATGCCACATTGGTGTTCCCGGCATCCTGCTGCAGTTCAATCAGGGATTTTCCCTTATTATTCTCTTCATTTCCCACAGGCATTGGGATCTGCCCACTCTCGTATACGGCTCCAAAAGTATTTGCATTCACACTTTTTTTATTGCGCTGTATTTTATCTCTGCCCCAGGTATTTTTCTCCGTCTGGATACTTTCTGTTCTATTTTCTGTATCAGTTACCGTCTGATTCTGAAATGTTATCTTCACGCTTGTCGTCCTTCCTGGTAATAACTCTTGAAATAACTATTCAGAGACTCATTCGCAAAATCGCTCTTTCAGAACTTTCCTTTTGCCCATTGAGGCTATATCGCCCTATAAATATCACTAAATCCTCTTACGAATACAAGCATTCAAAGAGGCCTTAGTGATATTTACATGTCTCTGAATAGTTAAGAAAAAAGATGAGTGCACCTTTTGGTCACACTCATCTTTTATTTCGGTCGTTTCTTATAATTTCTTAACCGGACTTAGAACAGAAATACAGCAGCTCCGTAAGGGGGCAGATCAAAGCTGATAGAATAATCCTTGTAATGGTAAGGTTTTTTCTCTGCCATGATCTCTGCGGGAATCTCATTGCCCCAGCCGCCAAAACGTTCCTCATCACTGTTGAGCAGCAGCTTATATTTCTTCTTTTTCGGCACGGGTACGGTATAATTCTCCCATTTCATCGGAGTCATATTCAATACAAACAGCAGATTGTTTTTGCCGCTGGAACCTTTTCTCACGAAACAATAGGTGCTGTGTTCTGCATCATCCGCATTCATCCACTCGAAACCGTCCCAGGTATTGTCGATCTCATACATTGCAGGATACTTGCGGTACAGTTCCAACAGTTCCTTTACATAGGTATGTACGCCCTGATTCAGCTTCTCGCCTAACAGATACCAGTCCAGTTCGCGCTCTTCACTCCACTCACGCTCCTGTCCGAAATCCTGTCCCATGAACAGCAGCTTTTTGCCGGAATGTCCGAACATGTAGGTATAGCCCACACGCAGATTTGCGTATTTATCCGCAGTATAACCTGGCATCTTATTTACCATGGAACACTTCAGATGTACCACTTCGTCATGAGACAGGGGCAGAATGTAGTTCTCACTGTCATTGTAGCTCATGGCAAAGGTCATAGCGTAATGATTGCCCTTACGATACAAAGGATCCAGCTTCATGTATTCACAGAAATCATGCATCCAGCCCATATTCCATTTAAAGGAGAAGCCTAATCCCTCGCCTCCGATATCGCTGGTCACATTCGGCCACGCCGTGGATTCCTCGGCAATTGTCACAAATCCGGGATACGTTCCACGGATGACAGAATTCAGATGGTGGAAGAACTCAATGGCCTCCAGATTCTTGTTGCCACCGAATTTATTCGGCAGCCACTCACCTTCTTTTTTACCATAATCCAGATATAGCATGGATGCCACCGCATCTACACGGATGCCGTCCACATGGAACTCTCTGAGCCAGAACAAGGCATTGGCTACCAGGAAGTTCTTTACTTCATTTTTGCCGTAATTGAAGATTTTGGTTCCCCATTCGGGATGCTCTCCCAGACGGGGATCGGGATGTTCAAAAATGCACTGACCGTCAAATTCAGCCAAGCCATGGGCATCAGTTGCAAAATGCGCAGGTACCCAGTCCAGAATCACGCCGACTCCGGCCTTGTGCAGTTCGTTGATCAGGTACATGAAATCTTTCGGCGTTCCGTAACGGGAAGTCGGTGCATAGTAGCCGGTCACCTGATATCCCCAGGAACCGTCAAACGGATGCTCTGCAATACCCATCAGTTCTACATGGGTATACTTCATCTCCTTCAGATATTCTATGATCCGGTCCGCAAACTCCCGGTAATTGTAGAATCCTTCGGCGGTACCGTTGTTAGGATGCTTCATAAAAGAACCGATATGGCATTCGTAGATCGCCATAGGCTCTTTATTCATATCCTTTTTGTCCCGGGCTTCCATCCACTTGGAATCTCTCCAGTCAAAGCCTGTAATATCGGTAACGATAGATGCAGTGCCCGGCCGGTATTCCGCATAATTGGCAAAAGGATCGGCTTTGTAGAGCTTTCTGCCATCCCTTGCATAGATCAGGAACTTATACATCGTTCCCTCTTCCACGCCGGGAATGAACAGCCCCCAGATACCGCCTTCTCCCAGCTTCTGCATGGGATGGGATTCCTCATTCCATTCATTGAATGTGCCAATGACATTCACCTGTGCTGCATTTGGTGCCCATACTCCGAAATAGACTCCCTGCACGCCGTCTTCCACCGACAGATGTGCACCCAGTTTTTTGTAAATATCATAATGGGTCCCCTGGGCAAAAAGATACTGATCTGCTTCGGAAATAAATACCTTCTCCTTCGTCATGGCCGCGCCTCCCGCTATAAAATTTAACTGTTCAGAATAAGTTATACAAAATCTTTCTCGGTGAGGATGATCATATCCTCATCGTCATATCTCTTGGCGAACAGTACATCGAAGAAATGCTTCAATGTCTTTTTATTTGCATGAGCGATCGCTTCATCCACGATCTGCTTTACATCCACTACCGTAACCACATGATCTATCGTCTGCATATCTTCGATTCTGGTATGTAACGCCAGCTCTCCGAGTTCGTCAATAGAGTATTCCATCTCCCGTGCATACTGTTTGCCGAATGCCACCAGCGTGTTATTGCTGAGGGCTTCCACATCCATTCGTGCGGTAAAGCACTCTCTCAATTTTTCATGTTTCTCGAGGAATTTATCAATATCCCTCTTCGTATCTTCCAGAATAATTACGATTCCCTGACTCTCCTGCTGCAATGCCTTGTGAAGTACATTTGCCGTAGCATCGTTCATTTCGGATGCCTTGCAAATGATCAGCGCGCCGTTTTTCAGCTTGGATAAGGTATCTGCAGTATCCTTTTTATTCAATGCATGTCCAGAGATCTTTGCCACTTTTCCGGAGAAATTGCTGTCGGTTGCCTGAATTTCGCGAACCATGTTCTTCGCCAGAGATAAGGTATCCATACCCTCTTCTCCAGTGATGATCACGTTGCCGGTGTAGGCTGCCAGACTGATATTATCAATGGCCTTGACTAACTGCTCTCTGGCAGATCTGCTCTGGATAAAGGGTGCGTACAGTTCTCTCTCTTCTCTGGTAAGCGCACGAACCTTTGCTTTGTCTCGCTCTACTGCGGGGCGCTCCGGCTGTTCCGGTGCTTCCCCGGCCTCCGGCGTTTCCTCAGCCGTCAGTTCTATCTCTTCGCTGGCTGGTTCCTCATCTCCCGATTCTACTGCATCCGCCGTGGGCTCCTCTACAGGCTCGTCATCCATTGCTTCTTCCGGTTCTGCCTGTTCCTCGTCTACGATTTCTTCCTGCTCATAGATTTCTGCTTCCGGTTCCTCAAATTCTTCTGCTTCCGGCTCATATGCAGGTTCTTCCGCGAGTTCTTCTACAGTATCCTCTTCCGGAAGCTCTTCTACAGGCTCTTGTTCCGCTTCCTCTACAGGAGCAGCCTCCGTCAATTCTTCCACGGGTTCCTCTGTGGCAGGCTCTTCCGTGATCTCTTCCAGCTCTTCTACCTCATCGGTATCTGTTGTATCTTCTGCCACGGTATCTGCCGTGTCCGCAGCTTTTTCTTTTTCCAGTTTTTCCAGCAATCCGTCTCTTACCGCCTGCTCAAACTCCGTGAACATGGCTCCGGTCTGCTGTAATACATGTTGGCGAACCTCTTCTTCTCTCTTCTCCAGGTTCTCCTTCTTCTTGCGTTCCCACTCTGCCAGAATATCCTCGATATTCATCTGGCCGGTGATCTGTTTCTCAATGCTCTCTGCCTCCGGCATTACCAGGCTGATCTGACCGTCGGATTCCTGTGCCAGCACATCGGCCAGTTCCTTGGGTGGCTCTACGGGAGCTTCCGGTACTTTCTGTGTTTCCGGTTCCTTCACGATTTCCTGTACTTCCGGTGTCTTCTGTACTTCGGATAGCTCCGGTACTACATCGGTTCTTCTTGCAACAAAAGGCTCTTCCGGCAGAATCTCTTCCGTCTCTACCTGGGGCACCTGTGACAGATCGCCGATTTCTCCGGTCTCCCCAAAGAATACTTCCGAGCTCTCCATCTGCTCCGTCTCCGGCTCCAGATCGTCTTCACTGACATCTGCGATCTCTGGATAATCCAGAGACTCCGTATCGGAATCCCCGGGATCGATCATGGGTGCCACGATAGAACGGGTAATGGAATCCGAAGTCTCCTTCGCATGGTCCTCACTCAGTACCTCCCGCAGGCCTGCTGCCAGTTCTGCCTGTAGATTGATCGTATTATATTGTCCCACATCCATGGTCTTCACATGAATGTCGAAATCATCTTCCGCCGGCTGCGCGGGTGCCTGCTGGGGCTGTACCGGCTGGACCGGGTCATAGACTCTGGTGCCATCAATCACCTGATCATAAGCCCCCTCCTGCACATTGTCCGGATTGGAATCGTAACTTCCATCCTGTGCATAGCCCTGATTCGGGTCATAACTTCCATCCTGTGCATAGCCCTGGTTCGGGTCATAACTTCCGCCCTGTGCATAGCCCTGATTCGGGTCGTAACTTCCGTCTTGCACATAGCCCTGATTCGGATCATAAGTTTCGTTCTGTCCATAACCGGGATCCTGCGCATAATTCTGAGAATACTGCTGCGTACCGGGCGCGTCAAAACGATGATCGTATTTTTCCTGCTGTTCCGGTGTTAGCGGCTGATGGAGCATTTTCAGCTCCATTGCCTTGATAACGTATTTGCCCTCGCCAAACCAAAGGATCAGCTCATCACATTCCTCTACACATCTGGCAGCAAGTCCTACTCTATGATATAGATAAGCCAACTCATATGCCCATTTTTCTCTGTAATCTCTCTTTTTCAGTTCTTCCAGAACAGCAATGCGCTCTTCCAGACTGACATCCTGCGCCTCATATAATTTGTACTGCAAAATATATCTGCCGGGATCCTTGGGCGCTACCTGCACAAACTCTTTGTAATACTCGATAGCCTGTACATACTCTTCCATTTTGATGGAAAGTTCGCACAGAGAATAGCAGATCGTCCTTCCTCCCGGACGGCGTTCATATGCCAGAAGCAGCATATCTCTGGCATCCTCGTATCTTCGATTGATCTTGTAAAGGTCACTGATAGTGCACAGCATCATAACACTTTTGACTCTGCGCCAGTCAATGGTATCCGCAATCTCCGCAGCCTGCGCATACTCCCCACGGCTGATCAAGTCTTTGATTTCTTCCGCTCTTAATTTATATTCACTCTTATCCAAGGTATTTCGCTCCCTTAACCTTTTCTTATCCTAAGCTTCTCATTCCCCCGGGTATACTACCCCACTTTTTTCTTATTCAGTGTACCATAGTACCCATTGATATGTCAAAATCAAACTGGGCAAAATGTATGGAAATCTCCCCTTCGGAATACTACCCACGAAAGTGGGATGACTTCTTGGGCTTTTGACGTTTTTTCGCCTGTCGGATTGCTTCTTTGCGTCGGTTACGAAGGTCCTGATCCACCGAACGATACCGGGATCTGGAACGATTTCTTCTGCGGTTAAATCTCCAGGTCAGGCGGGTACTGCGGTGGGCAAAATGATAATTCTTGAAAAACGTACGTAATAGCAGTGCAAGGAAGATCAATACCGCAATTCCCACGATACAGAAAAATACTTTTACCACATTAATGAAAATAACCGCAGGACCACCGGAAGTGCTGTTTTCCTCCTCCGGAGATGTCTCCTGTGCAGCCGTTGGAATTCCACCATTGTTTCCGGTGTTATCTCCTGCTGTTTCGGTTGTCTCTGTATTGTCTGCCTCTGTGGTCGTTGTGCCTGACTGCGTTTCATCGGTTGCACCGCTTTCCTCTGCAGACTCCGTGGTCTCTGCCGTATTTTCCCGGAAGACACTACTGCCCTTTTCCGCTGCCGTAAAGTCCAGGGATGCCGTTCCCAGTACCACATCATTGTAAGTATAAGTGATCACAGCCACCTGTCCTGGTTCTGTATTATCATAGGAAATACTGGACACCGCATCCTGAAAGGTGATGGTGTTCGGCAAAGTGATGCTGTCCGTCTGGTTCAGTTCCAGAATCGGTTTGGAGTTGCCGAAAATATCATTCCCACTGTAAAAAGATCCTACATTCTCGATATTATACTTGGTCTCTGTCTGAGAAATGTTCACTCTCTGAAAATTGCTGAAACCATAATCAAACAGAGTGATTGTATCTTCATAGTAATTCGGATTTTCGTCTTTCATGACCACACAGATCAGCTTCATGCCGTCTTTTTCCGCACAGGACACCAGTGTACTGCGGGCAACATCGGTGTAACCGGTCTTACAGCCTACCAGATACGGATATGCATATTTACCGCCGGGGATCAGTTCCATCTTGTTGACTTCCATAATATCATCTGGCTGGCGTTCCGACGGCAAAATGTGCAGCATATGTGTCATTGTCATTTTACACAGCGCTTCGTTGGCAAAAAAAGCTCTGCCGAGCATCTCCAGATCATAGGCACTGGTGTAATGATCCTCATTGGGAAGTCCGTTGGGATTGACGAAATTGGAATCAACACACCCCAGTTCCTTGGCTCTTTCATTCATGATCGGTGCAAAGTCCTGCCAGGTCGTTCCGGAAATATGCTCTGCTACCGCGAAAGAAACTTCATTGGCGGAGCGGATCAGAATGGCATTCAGACATTCCTCCATGGTCAGCTGCTCGCCGGGGTCAATAGCGATATGGTTGCTTCCGGGATCAATATCGTGTACCGCATCATAGGAGAAATCCACGATCTCATCCATGCTGCAGCGCTCGGATGCGATCAATGCTGCCTGAATTTTGGTGGTACTGGTAGGGTATTCCTGCTGATGGATATTTTTGGCATAAAGGATCGCTCCGGTATCCGCATCCATCAAAATGGCGGATTCTGCGCTGACTACCGGTCCCGTAGGCCAGTTTGCCACTTCATTGGACTGAATGGCCAGTGCCTGATTGTGGGCGATGTTCTCTTCTTTGATCGTTGCAGCAGAGACACTAAGCCCCTGAGATGCAAAAAGGCAGAGAGCGCTGATTCCCATCACTGCCCTGGTTAAAAAACTTCTATATGAAAAATGCCTGAAAAACTGCATGTATAAATCCTTCCTGATATCTTCAAAATAAAATGGTGTATGATAATGCGCATTCTTTATCATACACCATTTTACCTAAAAACCAAAGTCTTATCTCTATTTTTTAATTCTTTTTAAGACCTTCTGCGAACGCTGTCATTCTCTATACGGAATACCGTAAATGTTCCTGTCCGTCGAAGTCTTTCCACACAAAATTTTTGCCTTCCCAGATCATGTATCCGTGCCAGCTTTCTTCCTTGGAAATCGACACGGACCCCGGATTCATGCAGATATACTGCTCTGTCTCATGAACAACGCATTTCGGCACATGAGTATGACCGTGCAGTAAAATATCTCCGGAATGCAATGGCGGCAGTTTCTGCTCATTATAGATATGTCCATGGGTGGCATAGATTGCCTGCGTCCCTTCCGCAAGTACACAATAATCACTCAGCACCGGAAATTCCAGCACCATCTGATCCACCTCCGTATCGCAATTACCGCGTACACAGTAGATATCATTTTTCCGCTCGTTCAATAAAGCGATCACTTCCTTGGGCGCATAATCTCTGGGCAGATCATTTCTGGGGCCGTGGTATAAAATATCCCCCAGTAAAAGCAGCCTGTCGGCCCCTTCCTCCGTATATGCTTCCAACAGTTTTCGACAGTAATATGCCGATCCGTGAATATCCGATGCAATCATCCATTTCATAAATTTTCTCCTCCTACTGCCAGTATAATCCCCCGGCCTGTGACTTGACAAGCTTTCTCAGATAAAGTACATTGACAATACAGATTACTATTAAGAAAGGCTGAGATTACCATGAGGTTACGAAATATTACCGGTTCCCGGGAAGTTATTGCGGAAAGTCCCTATGTCGTACCGGAAGATACCCTGGAAGCATGCCCCGGAACCTGGCATGAGATTTTCGGAAACGATCATCCGATCCATATTGAGATCGGTATGGGAAAAGGACGTTTCCTAAATACCCTTGCAAAGCAGAATCCGCAGATTAATTATGTGGGAATTGAAAAATATTCCAGCGTATTGCTCCGCGCGATCCAGAAAATGGAAGAGGACGAGCTTTCCAACCTGAAATTCATCCGTATGGATGCAGAAGACATCGATAAGGTATTCGGAAAAGGTGAAGTGGACCGCATTTATCTGAATTTCTCCGATCCCTGGCCCAAGGACCGTCATGCGAAGAGAAGACTTCCTTCGAGACAGTTTCTGGCCCGCTATGATGTGATCCTGAAAAAAGAGGGTACGCTGGAATTCAAGACAGACAACCGCCCGTTGTTTGATTTCTCACTGGAACAGGTAGAACTTGCCGGTTGGGA
>ERZ780076.542-NODE-542-length-16778-cov-3.987502_pt1 | contig 16778 bp, 10 predicted proteins | sample MGYA00511022_ERZ780076 | MGnify/ENA primary metagenome ERZ780076 (study PRJEB29588, sample SAMEA2148733) | human gut metagenome | biome: human gut; feature: human-associated habitat; material: faeces | place: Denmark | collected 2008/2010 ... | reverse complement strand
AACAGTTCAGGTATATTATTCAGTAAATGGCAAGTTTACACAGGCTGGTAGTTCTACACTGAATTGTGTGGTAGGAAGTACAACTAAACTTGTTGCAAGGGATAAGGATGGCAATCTTCATGAGAATATAACATGGAGCTCAAATAACAGCAGAGTAGTATCAGTTAATAACTTAGGAGAGGTTACATGTAAGGAAAGCGGAACCGCTCAGATAACTACAAACCTCAACGGAAGACCTGTTGGATACATCAATATAGAATGCCATAATCCTGTAAATAGAATGAGTTTTATTGACAGAGATAATAAGAATGATGATGGAACAGATATAGCTTATGGGGATAATTCTGTGATTGATCTTGAGTGTGGAAGATATGCTGGTATTAGTACGAAGAATCTGACAGCTAAATTCTACAATACAGATGGTGTTGTAGCTCCCAAATTTTCAGGATATACATGTGTTATATCTGATTCTAAGGATAACTGTGACAATGAATCGAACTCTGTGGTTTCGTTTAGAAATGGACAGTTAGCATCAGTAGGTCCTGGTATTGCATATCTTCACTTTACCTCCAAGGATAATCCGGAAACCAAGATGGTTATCCAGGTGAATGTCATTCAGAGGGCAGATAGCATTCAGGTATCACAGAGAACACTTTCAATGATTGCAGGTAGGACAGCGACTCTTACAGCGATAATCAGTCCTGCAGCTACAGCTAATCAGAATGTAACATGGGTATCAGGGGATGACAGTATAGTTTCTGTAGATGAAAATGGAAAACTTACAGCACATAAGGCAGGAACAGTGGACATAACCTGCATAGCTGATGATAATCCTAATGTACTCAAGAGCAAATGTACGGTTACTGTACTTGAGGCAGTAGCTGGAGTCACTATGGATAGAACTGAGTGCACACTCACACTTCCTAAAGACAGATCAGTTCAGCTAAGCGTGAAGATTGATGCAGAAGATGAGTCAAAATATACCCAGAAATGGGTTTCCTCTGATTCAGAGGTTGCCAAAGTGGCTAGCAATGGTTATGTAACAGCTATTAAGCGTGGTACAGCAGTCATTACCTGCTATCTTTCAGATGATCTTTTTGCTAGTTGTGAGGTTACTGTAAATCAGAATGTTACGAATATAGAACTTAATGTTGAGAAGAATGAACTCATAATAGGAGAAAAGATGCAGGCAGTTACTAAGGTAACACCTGAGAATGCAAATAATAAGCAACTTATATGGTCGTCAAGTGATGACAAAATTGCTACGGTTGATCAAGAAGGAAATATAACAGCTGTAGGTAAAGGATCTGTTACAATAAAAGCAACAGCAGCTGATGGAAGCGGAAAATATCGTCAGATAGGACTTCGGGTTAAAAAACTGGTATCAGATGTTAAGCTTGAGAAAGATTCCATGATAGCATATATTGGAAGAGCATCAAGAATGGATATTAGTGTCATTCCAGCGGATGCAAGTAATGGAAATCTTATATGGGAGTCAAGTGATGTAGGTATAGCTACAGTAAGTGGCGGACGAACAACTGTAGCTGTTACAGGTGTTAAGCCTGGTGAAGCAACAATCACAGCAAAGACCAAAGACGGAAGCGATATAGTAAGAAGCTTTACAGTGACTGTATATCAGCAGATTACAGGAATATCTTTTAATGAGGCAAGAAAAGACGTTAAGGTAGGGGCTAAATTTAAAAATACATATACAATCCAGCCGGATACTGCAAATAGCAGGGAAATTACATGGTCAACGTCAAATGAAGCGGTTGCTACTGTAGCTTCAGATGGAACGGTAACGGCTGTGGGCAGAGGTGTGACTGTAATATCAGCAGTGCCATCAGATGGAGTAGGTACACGGTCTACGTATGTTGTCAATGTAATCCAGCCGGTAAAAAAGATAACATTGTCAGCAACTAAGTTGTCTCTTGCAAAAGGAAGCAAATACACACTTGCGGCAACGGTTTTACCTGCTAATGCCAACAATAAGAAAGTTACTTGGAAAACTTCAAATCCGAAGATTGTGAATGTGTCAAATGGATATCTAACAGCGGTTGCAAAGGGCACAGCTACTATCACTTGTACGGCTAAAGACGGTAGTGGAAAATATGCAACTTGTACAGTAAAGGTAGTACAGCCTGCAACATCAATAAAGTTAGGGGTATACCAGAAGACTATGTTGAAGGGATCAACATATACACTGAAATATGCAGTTGGTCCTGCATCAGCAAGCAATAAGAAGGTGGTATGGTCTTCATCAAATAAAAAGGTTGCAACAGTGACTGCAACTGGTGTAGTTAAAGCTGTTGGAAAAGGAACAGCAGTAATCACGTGTAAGACAGCTGATGGCACAAATCTTACAGCTTCATGTACAATTACATCGATAGTTCGAGTCTCCCGTGTTAAGCTCAACAAGACATCAGTAGCTGTAAAACGAGGGGGAAGAGTTGCACTTAAGGCTACAGTTGCTCCTACAATAGCGAATAACAGAGCGGTTGCATGGACATCTTCAAATAAGTCCATTGCCACAGTTGCAGCTAATGGTGTTGTAACTGGAAAGAAGAAAGGTAAGGCTGTCATAACCTGCAAAGCTAAGGATGGTAGTGGCAAGTATGCAAGATGTACAGTTGTCGTAAAGTAAACGTATATTGATTAATGTTAAAATATTAACAATTAACGATTAAATATAAAATAATTAAAATAAGACCTGCTATATAATCATTTTCGCATTTTATTTGATATATGGTGGGTCTTATTTTATGTGAACAGGAACATAGGGGGTCAGGTACCTCCGTCCCCGACGAATGTCCGTCCCCGACGAATGTCCGTACCCGACGAATGTCGTATGCTGTTCTTTATTTTTATTTAACGTTAAAAAATGTTGTAAGCAAATTGTAATTGTGATACACTATTAGAAAAATTGATTTCATTTACATGGAGGCATTTATAGATATGAAGAAGCTTATTTTAGTTACATCACCACCAGCATGTGGAAAGACATTTATTTCAAAGCAGGTTGCAAAGGCACTTCACAATTGTGTATACCTTGACAAGGATACACTGATCGTGCTCTCAAAGCAGATATTTGTAGTTGCCGGACAGGAGTACAATCGTTCATCAGACTTCTTCCAGAAGGAGATCAGAGATTACGAGTATTACTGTGTACTGGATCTTGCATTTGAGGCACTGGATTACAATGATACAGTACTTATCAATGCTCCGTTCACAGAGGAGATCAGAGATGATGAGTATCTTGATAATCTTCGTGCCAAGTTGGCAGAGAAGGATGCAGAGCTCTTCGTTATCTGGGTAAATACAAGAAAAGATGTATGTCACGAGAGAATGATCAAGAGAGCTTCAGACAGAGATACATGGAAGCTTGAGCACTGGGATGAGTACATCAACAGCCAGAACTTCAATCCACCAACCAACATCAAGGATCTCTTTATATTTGAGAACTCATCAGAAGAGGAATATGAGGATTCCATTAAGAAGGTTGTCAAGGCAGTAAGAGGTTAATTGGCACATACAATAAAATATTTATGACAGGAGTAATGAATATGGCAACAATCAGAAGTTTTAGAGCCTATAGACCGAGACCCGATGTTGCAGGCAGAGTAGCTGCCTTGCCATACGATGTGTATAACCGTCAGGAAGCAGAGATAGAGGTCAAGCGTGAACCATTATCATTTTTGAAAGTGGACAGAGCTGAGACATCCTTTGGACCAGATGTAGATACATATGCTCCATGTGTATATGATAAGGCTGGCCAGCTGCTTCAGGGTATGATAGATGATGGAACGTATATTATGGAGCGCAGACCAGTCTATTATATTTATGAGCTTATCATGGATGGCAGACATCAGACGGGACTTGTGGCATGTGCTTCTATAGACGATTATATAAATGGGGTTATCAAGAAGCATGAGAACACAAGAGAAGACAAGGAGATAGACAGAATAAAGCATGTTGAGGCGTGCGGGGCGCAGACGGGGCCTATATTCCTTGCGTACAGAGCTATAGATAAGGTTGATGAGATCATAGGCAGAGTGAAGTGTGGAGAGAAGCTTTATGGCTTCACATCGCCCGATGGAATAACCCACAATGTATGGATCATAGAAGATCAGGGGGATATCGACACCATCAGAGAGGCTTTCGACAATGTAAATGACATATATATTGCGGATGGACATCACAGGGCTGCATCTGCTGTGAAGGCTGGAATGCATATGAGAGAGAAGAATCCGGGATACACCGGACAAGAGGAGTTCAATTATTTCCTCTCTGTACTTTTCCCTCATGATCAGCTCATGATCATGCCGTATAACAGAGTCGTTAAGGACCTGAATGGACTTGATAAAGATGGATTTATGGACAGTATATCACAGATATTTGATGTGGCTGAGAGCAGCACCCCCGTTGATCCAGATATCAAGGGACAGGTCGGCATGTATATTGATGGACAGTGGTACAGACTGAATGTTAAGGACAGTATTGTACCAGATGATGTGGTCGGAAGACTGGATGTGTCGGTGCTTCAGGACAATGTGCTTGCACCGATACTTGGAATACAGGATCCGAGAACAGATCAGAGGATCATGTTCATAGGGGGAATCAGAGGACTTTCAGAGCTCGAGAGATTGGTGGATGACGGAATGGCAGTTGCATTTTCCATGTATCCTACATCGATCACAGAGCTATTTGATATAGCGGATGCTGGTCTTCTCATGCCGCCGAAGTCTACATGGTTTGAGCCAAAGCTTAGGAGTGGAATATTCATTCACGCCATAGACGGAAGATAAATATGTAGGAGAAGGTTTTATGGATATATTTGTACTAAAGTCAGATGAGATTGCATCGATAACAAGAGCTACACACGGCAATCCTCATCATATACTGGGAATGCATAAATGTCTTAAAGACTGTTATGTGAATGCATATCTGCCTGGGGCTGCATCCGTGTCTGTGATGGATGGGGAGCAGGAATATCCGATGAAGGAGATAGGATCTCAGGGATTTTTTACAGTCAGAATAAAAGATAGATCAGAATTTGCATATAAACTCAGGGTTACAAAAAAGATATGGGGGGAATCAGGTGAGGAGGATGCCGTAAAAGATATATATGATCCTTATTCATTTGGTTACAGCGTTGATCCGGAGATGGTCATGAAAGTCGTTGATGGCGATGATGATGTGGAGTCCGGATTCCATGTGAAAGAAGTGTTTGGGGCTAGAAAGATCACGATGAACGGAGTTTCCGGTGTGTCGTTCTGTATGAATATGCCGGGGGCAGTCAGAGTCAGCGTGGTTGGAGATTTTAACGGCTGGGACGGAAGAGTAAATCCTATGAGAAGGATTGATTATACGGATATATTCGAACTGTTTATTCCGGGAGATCTTGCGAATACGAGATATAAGTTTGAGGCATTATATAGAGATGGCAATGTGGATATATTTGCGGATCCATATGCGGTTGCTTATGAGGTGGCGCCGGGCAATGCATCCATACTGACAGAACTTGAGTACAGCTGGAATGATTCAGCGTATATGAAGAACAGAAACAAAGCAGCAGGCGTCAATATATATGAAGTTCATATGCCTACATGGGGCAATGTTCCTGACGATGGAAAGCTGACATACGCAGAGTTTGGCAGGGAGATAGCCACTTATGTGAAGAATATGGGATATAACTATATCCAGTTCATGCCGCTTATGGAGTACGGAGATGATTCAGGCTGGGGATATGATACTGTGGGAATGTTTGCGCCGACATCGAGGTATGGAACACCAGTAGATTTCATGGCGATGGTCGATCATCTGCACAGCAAGGGCATAGGGGTGATCATGGATATGGTCACTGTGAAGGACATAGATTGTCTGTCGTATTGGATCGATACCTATCACCTTGACGGAATCAGAATAGAGGATGAAGAGCTGGTGAGAGAATTCAGAAACATCACTGGTGACAGATATGCGGATGTGCTTGTCGGTCTTGGATGGAACAATGAGGCTGTGACGAGGGTAACGGATTATATGATGATCCCGCCGGCAGCCAGAGGAAGCTTCAGTGATTACACCTGTGGTATCACATTTGATGAGAGTGACAGTTCTGTCTGGGCACTCAGCCATGATGCTGTTGCTGGACAGAGAGGCAGCTATGCATCAAAGATGCCGGGAGGATATGAGGACAAATATGCTGATCTTAGGGTGCTTTTCGGACTTGTGATGACGCTTCCGGGAAGAAAACTCACATTTATGGGTCAGGAGCTAGGCGGATTTAACGGATTTGATGGCAGAAGTATGATAGACTGGTCGGTACTTGAATTTGATGCCAACAGCTACTTTCAGAAGTATGTTAAGGAGATCAACAAGCTGTACAGTTCAAAGACAGCCTTTCACGGACAGGCAGATGGCAATGTGGAGTTCAGTGAAGATGGACAGGTCATGTCATTTGTAAGAAGGGGAATGAGGCCTGATGATGTGATGTATGTAGTGTGCAACTTCGGACTTAAGGATGCGGAGTACAGTATGCCAGTGCTTGCAGATGGCAGGTACAGAGAGGTGTTCTCCAGTGACAACCAGAAGTTTGGAGGCGAGGGAAACAATAACAGAGGCTATAAGAGCTCCGCTGATGGTAGGATAACGGTTACTGCTCCAGCGCTGTCATTTGCGGTCTTTGCCCATGTAAACACTAAATAAGCTATAGAGATAGCGACTATAGATCGATAGAGATATGACGCTGTGCGGGGATGGGCGGCTTGTGGCTGGGATTTCTGCACAGCGTTTTTAGCTTAGTATTTCATATATTTTGTTGAGTAATGAAGACAGGAGGAATGTATATTTATGATATTACCAGAGACTTTAGTCAATATGGCATCATACAGTGCGACCACGGAAAATGTTGTTGAAGACGCCGTGAAAGAGGCAACGGACCAGGTGAGTGTCATAGGACAGTACATCCAGAAACTTACAGACTGGTGTATGTCAAAGCTGGGAAGCATAGTTGTGGCAATTATCTTTATGGTAGTGTGCTTCAAGCTTGTGAAGCTGCTCCTAAAGATACTAAGAAGGAGCTTTGAGAAGTCTAAGCTTGACACGAGTGTTGCAGGATTTTTCGTGTCGGCTGTGAAAGTTGTGTTAAATGTCTTGATAGTTCTCACAGCTGCAAGCATTGTGGGACTTCAGATAACATCGTTCATTACCATACTGGGTACAGCGGGAGTAACGCTTGGCCTTGCACTGCAGGGCAGCTTGTCCAACCTTGCGGGAGGACTGCTTATCCTCATGCTAAAACCGTTCAGAGTTGGAGATTATATAGTAGAGAACAATACACACTGTGAGGGCACAGTCGTATCAATAGATATTTTTTACACCAGACTTATAACCCTTGATAATAAATCAGTAGTCATACCAAATGGCAACATATCTAACACTTCTCTCGTAAATGTCACGGAACATGATATGAGAAGAGTTGAGATCCCATTTTCGGTAGCATACGACTCGGATATAGAGAAGGTAAAGAGAGTTACACTGGATGTGATAAAGGATGTTGACGGTTATCTGAAGGATGAACAGGTATTGCTGTATATAGATGAATTTGCTGACAGCGGGATCAATATGTATGTCAAGTTCTACGCAAGGATCGAGAAGTTTTTTGATGCAAAATGGGACGCTATGTGGAAGCTGAAAAAAGCATTTGATGAAAATGGAATAGAGATTCCATTCAACCAGGTGGATGTACACATGATTCCTTGCAAAAATCAGGGCAATCGAGTATAATCCATAAGGATGTATTGATATCAAAGCTGTGCAGACATAACTCATATGCGCAGTCTTAATATAAATTTGTTTAAGGAGTGATTGATATGACAAAGATTGATATTATCTCAGGTTTCCTTGGAGCCGGTAAGACAACGTTGATCAAGAAACTTATTGAGCAGGCATTTAAGGGAGAAAAGCTGGTTCTTATTGAGAACGAGTTTGGAGAGATCGGAATCGATGGCGGTTTCCTGAAGGATGCCGGTGTTCAGATCACAGAGATGAACTCAGGTTGTATCTGTTGTTCACTGGTCGGAGATTTTGGTACTGCACTCAAGCAGGTTATAACAGACTATACACCTGACAGGATCATTATTGAGCCATCAGGAGTTGGCAAACTGTCTGACGTTATCAAGGCAGTTAAAGATGTGTCAGCAGATCTCGATGTGGAGCTTGACAGCTATACAACTGTTGCAGATGTATCAAAGGTCAAGATTTACATGAAGAACTTCGGTGAGTTCTTCAACAACCAGATAGAGAGTGCCAACACTATCATCCTGAGTAGAACACAGACAACTACACAGGACAAGATAGAGAAGGCAGTAGCCATGATCAGAGAGAAGAATGATCATGCAACAATCATTACAACTCCATGGGATGAGCTTGATGGAGTTGCTATCCGAGAGGCTATGCAGAACTATAAGTCTCTTGAGGAGACAATGATGGATGAGGCAAAGAGCGGACATGATCATGAGCATGATCACGGAGATGACTGTACGTGCGGATGTCACGATCATGATCACCATCATGACCATGACCACCACGATCACGAGCATCATCACGATCATGAGCATGATCACGAGCATCACCACGATCATGGAGATGAGTGCACATGTGGATGTCACGACCATGATCATCACCATCATCATGCAGATGAGGTATTTACGAGCTGGGGTAAGGAGACACCTCACAAGTACAATGAGGATAAGCTCAGAGAGATTCTTGACACCCTGGCTGACACAGAGAAGTATGGCATTATCCTACGTGCAAAGGGAATTGTGCCTAGCGATGCTGGTGACTGGCTGTACTTTGATCTTGTACCAGGTGAGTTTGAGATCAGAAAGGGTAAGGCTGATATCACAGGAAAGCTCTGTGTAATAGGAAGCAAGCTTAAGGAAGATGACCTTGCACAGCTGTTCGAGGTTTAAATAAGGAGTTAATATGATGGGACGTCAGAATAAAGAGATACCCGTATATGTGTTCATGGGATTCCTTGAGAGCGGCAAGACAACATTTGCCAAGGAAACTCTTATGGACAGGGGCTTTACAGGCGGAGCCAAGACTCTGCTTCTTGTCTGCGAGGATGGAGAGGAAGAGTACGATCTTGAGGCTCTGAAGAAGGCGAATATATATACAGAGTTTATAGAGGAAGATCAGCTTACAACTGACCATCTCCTTGATCTTCAGGACAAGTATGAGCCTGAGCAGGTTATGATCGAGTACAATGGTATGTGGAAGCTTGATAAGATATTTGAGATAAGAGTTCCAAAGGGCTGGACAGTCGTTCAGGTTATCTCATTTGTGAATGCTGAGACATATGATGTGTATTCACAGAATATGAAGGCGACTATGGTCGAACAATTTAACAGCGCAGACATGGTGATCTTCAATAGATGCGATGAGAACTCCAAGATCCCCGAGTGGAGAAGATCTATCAAGGCAGTGAACAGGAGAGCACAGATCATCTTTGAAATGAAGGATGGTTCTATAGCACCTGAGACAAATGAGCCAGAGGATCTGCCGTATGATGTGACCGCTGATGTCATAGAACTTCCAGATGACGATTTCGGTATCTGGTATGTGGATGCATCAGATATGAAGGAGCGATATGATGGCAAGAAGATACACTTCAAGGCCATGGTATTCAGACCAAAGCAGTACGGAAGCAACGCATTTGTTCCTGGAAGATTTGCCATGACATGTTGTGTTGAGGATATCCAGTTTGTCGGATTCAAGTGTTACTATCAGGGAGCTAGAAATCTTGTGGACAGACAGTGGGTGGATGTGACAGCGAAGATCGGATATGAGTATTATCCTGATTTTGACGGAGAAGGACCAGTTCTTACGGCTGAGAAGGTCACACTTACAAGTGCTCCTGAAGAGGAAGTTGTATATTTCAGTTAAAAATAAGATCCCTGTATACAGGCAAGCTTTGTATACAGGGATTTTTTGTGCCATAACGCCGGAAAGATTACTGAGTGGAATGTTGAAAAAGGTCTTACGAAAGTGTAAGTTGCGTAATTTTCTTGTAGAATTTATTATTAGCATAGTTGTAAAACTATAACGGAACAGAAAGGCATCATATGTTCAAAAATAATTTGGTATGTGGAAGTGCAATAGCGATAATGCTTCTTACTAATCTGGCGCCGATGACACAGATAAAGGCAGATGCGGCAGCGTTGTCACAGGCGGGAAGTAAGGCTATAAATACAGTATATGATACACAGGATGATGAAGGCGATGACTCATTTGCAGAGATGGACGATGAATCGGATGGGACAACTGAAATCAGTGCAGATGGAAGTACATATGGAAAGATAGAACGCAAGATCATCACTAGAAATCCTGACATCAGTGTAAGCCTGAATTATGGTATTGACGGATATGCGGTTTATGATTCGGGCTCTCAGGTTGTATTGAATGTGCACACAGATGTGGAGTTTAGCGGCAGGGTGGTCCTTATGCCGGACTATGACGAGGTGTACAGTGACAGTGCAACCATGAAATATTCCCAGGAGATCGACTGGGGAGCAGACTCGGACAACACAGTGAAATTCTATGTAAATGAGCTTGGGTATGGAAGGCTGCTCGTTCAGATAGAGGATGAGGATGGTCAGGTAGTATATGCTGAGAGTGATCAGCCAAGTGTGAGCGGTTATGAGATGGCGACAACAGTCGGAGTACTGTCTGATGACCGGGATTCATTTGAGAATCTGGAAGATGCGAGGGTCAGAACCCAGAGTGACAGTGTGAGTGTCAGAAAACTGAATATGCAGACAGACCTGTTCCCAGATTCGCTTCAGGGACTGGAGGTTGTCCATTATATTCTGATAGATAAATATGATACCTCAAAGCTCTCAGAAGATCAGATGGAGGCTTTGCAGGAGTGGGTTTTCGAGGGTGGTACTCTCATATTGTCACTTGGCAAAGATGCGGACAGAGTTCTGGGCGGATTCGACAGCAAGTTTATCAACTATGAATTAAATGGAAGTTCATCGAAAAATGTCACTGTATGGTCTGATAAAGGCAGTTCAACTGAATATAAGAAAGTATCTTTTGCAGATATCTCGGTATATGGAGCACAGGTAAACGACGCGTTAGGTGGTGTAAGTGTTCTGGATACAGGGTACGGCAGGGTAGTGGTGGTTCCGTATTCTCTGGTATCAAAACCGGTGGCTGGCGGCAGCGGTGAACTGCAGCTTATGGAGATGATACTCAAGGCTGGCTACACCGACAAGATAAACAACCTTGTCCAGGGTTCATTTTACGATAACAGTACAGGTTATGGAATAATAAATGCGATAAATACAAACAGGAAGAAGGTGGTATCACCGTATATTTTTATAGTGATACTGGTGGTTTACCTGATACTGTGCGGCCCTGTAACCTACGTTGTGTTGAAAAAACTTCGCAGGAGAGAGTGGATGTGGATAACGGTTCCTGCGTGGGCGTTGGTTGGAACTATTGCAATATACATTGTAAGTACCAGATACAGCGTGACGAGACCCCTGGAACTTACATTTGAATCGGCGGACATAAGCGATAACATTATGAGACAGAATGTATATACATACATAATAGGCTCTAAGGCAGATAGTTACTCAGTGGATGTGAACAGTGAGTATGACAACGTACAGGTTATGGATGAGTATTACGGAGATGCCACATATTCCCAGTCTATGAACATTGAGAGATGCGCCAGCGATGATGGCATAACGATGAAGTTTGATACCCATATTCCATTTGGCGGCATAAGTCTTCAGGCGAGCAGCGTGACGACAAATGACATAGGCAGATTTGACAGTTCATTGAAGCTTTACACTGATGGCATAGAGGGAAGTGTAAAGAACAACACGGCATATGATATGCGGGACGTGGTTGTTATGACTGATGGATATTATTACTGTTTGGACAGCCTGCCGGCAGGGGAATCCATGGATATAAATAAGCTCCAGAACAGAAAGATGACAAATGGTTTATCAATAGACTGCATGAAAAACTATTATATATACAGATTTGGAAGCGGCTATAATTATGATGATGAGGCAGATGTCATGATGTCGAGAAATTATTATATGCTGCTCAAGATGGGAGCGTATTCATCTGTTCCATCAGGAATGGGCAGGATAGCTGTGTGGGCCACGATAGATAAGGAGGCCGATATAAGTGATGGTCAGTCATCTGAGAAATATGGTAATTACGTGGTATATGATATACATCCCCAGGATTATGAGGATTTAGACGGTGCATATTACAGCAATATATACACAAGGGATGTCAACAGATTTGAACAGTCGGATTATGACACCGATGATCTTATGATGTATTCGGATCAGGTGGACATAGATATATGCTTCCAGAACGATGACAATATAACTACCGTTACAAGAGAGAGCAGTACGAAGGATGAGTCAACAGCAAGTGTGATTGTGAAGGCATATAATTTTTATACAGACAATTACGATGTCATATTTGTAAATGGTTCACAGGAGATAGAGGGAGACAGACTGGCTCCTTATATTGAAAATAATGAGATGCGGCTGAGATGCATATCGCCACATAAGGGTGAGGATTATACAGAGACATATCTTCCGCGTATAAGTGCAAGAGGGGGTGGACAGTGATGGTAGATATTGTGAATCTGACAAAATATTATGACGGATTCGCTGCCCTGGACAATCTGAATCTCCATATCGACAAGGGGGAAATATTTGGCTTTGTGGGTCCTAACGGGGCTGGAAAAACCACCACCATGAAGATCATGTGCGGACTAATTAAGGCTACATCGGGAGAACTTCTGATAGATGGCGTTAATGTACTGAAAAAGTCGGCGGATGTCAGGCGTAAGATAGGATATGTTCCTGATTTCTTTGGAGTATACGACAACTTTAAGGTTATAGAGTATATGGAATTCTACGGTTCCATGTATGGAATGTCCAGACAGGCTTCAGATGAGATGGCAGACAGACTGCTGGAGCTCGTAGGTCTGTCAGACAAGCGAGAGGAGTTTGTGGATGTGCTGTCAAGAGGTATGAAGCAGAGACTTTGTGTGGCAAGAGCCCTTATCCATGATCCTGAACTGCTGATATTAGATGAGCCAAACTCTGGACTTGATCCGAGAGCTAGAGTAGAGATGAAAGACATAATGAAGAAACTGAGAGAACTGGGCAAGACAGTAGTGATAAGTTCACATATATTGCCGGAGCTTTCGGAGATGTGTACGAGCATAGGGATAATCGATCACGGAAGGATAGTGTCCAGCGGTAAGGTTGATGATATAATGGCGCAGGGACATGCGGAGGCGCCTGTAAAGATAAGGGGGTATATATTAGGACTCAGCGGACACGAGGCGCTTGACCGTATATCCGTGATAATCAGGGAGCGCTTCAGCGTTGACCGCATAACTGAAAAAGATGGAGAACTAATAGTGTATTATCACGGGGACCGTGAGAGTGATGCAGAGCTTCTGAGGAGCCTTGTGGATAACGGTGTTCATGTGCATCAGTTTGTTAGGGAGAAGGAGAATCTTGAATCCCTGTTTCTTGAGATCACAGGAGGTGGTGCAGATGACAAAAACAACACTCATTAATCCGATACTCAGGAAGGATGCGCTTGTAAACGCCAGAAGCCCGAAGATGATAATAGTGGTGACCATGATAAACTGTCTCTTCGCCATCATTGCATCAGTCGCATTTGCCATGTCATTTGGATCGGGTTATCAGGCATATTATTCATACATAGTAAAGCTTTTCCCTATTCTTGGGGGATGCGAGCTGGCTATAATATGCATGGTCCTGCCTGTGATGACAGCTACATCGATAGCGGGCGAGCGTGAGAGGCAGACACTAGAGATAATGCTCACAACACCTGTCAGGTCGTTTTCTATAATAGCAGGAAAACTTGCCTCTGCAATGGTGACAACATTTATGTATGTTGTGGCAACTCTTCCATTCCTTGCTGTGTCGTTTGTCGTGGGAGGTCTTGGATGGAAGTCACTGTTTGAGTTTATCGGAATCGTTTTGTATGTTGATATATATATAGGAAGCTTTGGAATGTTTTATTCTTGTGTGCGAAAGACATCGGTGTCAGCCACTATATCAACTATCATAACTGTGGTTGCAATCGTGCTTATATCATACCTTGCAGGAAGAGTTATGATCTCTGCTATGTACATGACTGCAAGTGTTGAGGCTTTTAAGTTTTATCAGGCAGGGATCAGGACGATTTATGCTCTGAATCCGTTTTTATGGATATTTGAATTTGCAGATCAGACCTTTTATGCAGACAGCCTGTTGCCGTCACTTGAGAAGGCGGGGGGCTATACAGTGTTTATGTCGGACTATATGACATGGATATCTGTTATATTCAATCTGACTGTGGCGGTGGTGATGCTTAAACTAGCATCGGCAAAGCTGCGGTCTGGAAACAGGAGAAAGACACTATCCAAAAAGGAGTTTGACTTGTAGGATAGGATAGTTTATTCTCGTTTATATGATATGTGCTTCGAATGGAGAGGCTGTCCGGAAGGACAGAAAGGAGCACACATAAGACATGTACAGTAAAGTTTTAAGTGGACTTGTTCGAGGTGTGGAGGGAACGCTTATATCCGTTGAGACGGATATACATGACGGTCTTCCTATGATGAATATGGTTGGATATCTGTCCGCCTGCGTCAGGGAGGCCGGAGAACGCGTCAGGACCGCACTTCGCAATTCCAATTTCAGTTTGCCGCCGAAAAGAGTCACTATTAATCTGTTTCCGGCGGATATCAGAAAAGAGGGAACGGCGTTTGACCTTCCAATTGCAGTAGGAATACTTGCGTCTATGGGGATCATCCCACAGGAATCCATTGAAAATATACTTATATTAGGTGAGATGGGCCTTGACGGACATGTAAGTTCGGTCACAGGAATTCTCGCCATAGTTCATCATGCCTATACGCAGGGAATCAGAAAGTGCATAGTCCCATCTGGCAACTCACAGGAGGCTGCGATCATAGATGGTATGACAGTTATACCGGTGGAGAGTCTCACAGAGCTTGTAGATTATCTCAGTGGAATAAGTGCCATAGAGCCGGAATATGTTGATGTAGACGGACTGCTGGGAGAAGCACCTGACAGAAGGGAATGTGATTTCTCTGAGGTTAGGGGGCATGAGACATTGAAGAGGGGTGTTGAGATAGCGGCGGCGGGAATGCACAATATATTGATGACCGGCCCTGCCGGCGCGGGCAAATCCATGATAGCCAGACGTATTCCAACCATACTGCCAAAGCTTACATTAGAAGAGAGCATAGAGATAACAGAGATATACAGTGTGGCAGGACTTTTGAAGGATGGCGCCTCCATAATAAACAGGCGCCCCTTCAGATCCCCTCATCATACGATCTCATTGCATGCCATGTCAGGAGGCGGCAGGGATCCAAGACCAGGAGAGATAAGCCTGGCCCACGGAGGTGTCCTTTTTCTTGATGAGCTGCCTGAATTTGGAAGAAGTGTGCTTGAGGTGATGCGCCAGCCACTTGAGGAGGGGGCGGTCAACATATCAAGACTTAATGGCGTTTACAGGTTTCCGGCGGACTTTATGCTTGTTGCGGCGAGAAATCCGTGTCCATGTGGACAGTACCCGGATGTAAATAAGTGCACATGTACAGTTAACCAGATAAGAAATTACAATGCGCGCATAAGTAAGCCGCTTCTGGACAGGATAGACATAAATGTGGATGTGAGGAAGGTCCAGTATGGCGAATTGTTCGGGGATGGAGTTGGCGCTTCATCATCAGAGATGAGGGCGCGTGTCCTGGCTGCCCAGAATATACAATTGTGCAGGTATAAGGGTGAGGACATACGGTTTAATTCGCAGCTCGACTCCGGCATGTGCGAAAAATATATACCGCTTGGAAACGCAGAAAAAGAATTTATGGAAGATTGCTTTACGAGACTCTCACTCACCGCAAGAGGAAGCTACAGGGTGCTCAAAATTGCAAGGACCATAGCGGATCTTGACGGTGATCAGGATGTGAACGTAAGACATCTTGAGGAAGCGGTGTTTTTCAGAAATGCGGATGGGGGAGGTGCAGTCTGATGATAGATGACGAACTTCTATATCTCTGGTATGGAATGATGAACCGCATGGTACACACCCAGAAGATTGAGCTTGCATTCAGGTTTGGCGGCATCCGTGGGTTGTGGGAGACATCAGAAAAGGTCTTGCAGGAAAGTCTTACGAAGAAACAGTTTGAAACGGTAATGGAGAACAGGACGGAGCATGCTGTACTTGAATACAGGAATAGGTTGGAGGCTGGGCATATCACGTATGTATATCCAGGGCATGACTGTTATCCTGGAAAATTGTATGATATTCCGGATCCACCTATGCTGCTGTTTGCTGCAGGAGATATAAATGTGCTGAAGGATATGGCTCTGGCGGTGGCGGTTGTTGGAGCCAGAAAGGCCTCGGTGTATGGCAGAACGATGGCGGACAGGATCTCGGCGGATGTGTCGGCAGCAGGTGTTACGATAGTTAGCGGAATGGCACTTGGGATAGACGGGACTGCACATCGGGCGGCGTTATCCGGCGGTGGAAAGACGGTGGCAGTTCTTGGAAGTGGTATAAATGTGCCTTATCCAAGAGAGAATTATGATATATACCGCAGCATAGTAAATGGCGGAGGCGTTGTGGTCTCGGAAAGTGGACTTGATGTGGCACCGGAGGCATTTAGTTTTCCCTACAGGAAC
>ERZ780076.541-NODE-541-length-16783-cov-2.788199_pt1 | contig 16783 bp, 13 predicted proteins | sample MGYA00511022_ERZ780076 | MGnify/ENA primary metagenome ERZ780076 (study PRJEB29588, sample SAMEA2148733) | human gut metagenome | biome: human gut; feature: human-associated habitat; material: faeces | place: Denmark | collected 2008/2010 ... | reverse complement strand
AATAGATTTTGGTTATTTACCATGTCTACTTAAGAGGTATCATATCAGAATTTCCTCACCTGCTTTTTTGTTTCTGTCTCTACGCTGATATGCTCTTACCAGTATACAACTGATAATATCTGCCCTTCTCTTCCATGAGCTGGTCGTGTGTTCCACGCTCGATAATTCTTCCCTGCTCCATAACCATAATACAGTCTGCATTGCGGACTGTAGAAAGTCTGTGGGCAATAACAAACGATGTTCTTCCTGACATAAGCGCATCCATACCCTTCTGGACAAGTCGCTCTGTTCTTGTATCAATAGATGAAGTAGCTTCATCAAGAATAAGTACAGGTGGGTCTGCTACCGCTGCTCTTGCAATTGCAAGAAGCTGTCTCTGTCCCTGGCTTAAATTAGCACCTCCGCCATGAAGCACAGTGTTATAGCCATCCGGAAGTCTCTTGATGAATCCGTCAGCATTGGCAAGTCTTGCTGCTGCGATGCATTCCTCATCACTCGCCTCAAGCCTTCCGTATCTGATATTATCCATGATTGTACCCGTAAAGAGGTTAGTATCCTGAAGAACGATACCAAGGCTTCGTCTTAAATCATTTTTCTTAATATTGTTGATGTTAATTCCATCATATCTGATCTTACCATCCTGAATATCATAGAACCTGTTGATAAGATTAGTAATTGTAGTTTTTCCTGCTCCTGTACTTCCGACAAATGCAATCTTCTGGCCCGGTGTAGCATACATTTTAATATCGTGAAGTACCATTTTGTCCGGATTATAGCCAAAGTCAACTCCGTCAAATGTTACATCACCAGCAAGTCTTGTGTACTCTGCACTACTGCCGTCCTTTGCAGGCTTCTTCCAAGCCCACATCTCAGTATTTTCTTTAGTCTCGATAAGCTCATTGTTCTTGTTGTATCTTACATTTACAAGCTCAACGAAACCTTCGTCAACCTCCGGCTTCTCGTCACATAACTCAAATACTCTTCCAGCACCAGCCATCGCCATAACGATACTGCTCACCTGCTGGCTTATCTGGGTTACAGGCTGTGTGAAGCTCTTGTTAAGACTTAAGAAAGCAACAAGTGTACCAATAGTAAGTCCTGAAAAATCACTCAGAGCAAGAATACCACCAACTATTGCACATAATACATAGCTGATATTACCTATATTACCATTAACAGGCATTGTGATATTAGCAACCTTGTTCGCATTGTTTGCACTCTCACGAAGCCTGTTGTTAATCTCCTTAAACTGCTCAATACTCTTATCCTCGTGGCAGAACACCTTGACAACCTTCTGTCCTTCCATCATTTCCTCAATATAAGCATTAACCTTACCGATATCCTTCTGCTGCTCAACGAAATATTTTCCGGAAAGTGCACTCAGCTTAGAAGTTACATAAAGCATAATAACAACCATCACAACCGATACGATTGTAAGCGGAATATCAAGCACAATCATACTTACAAATGTAGATACAAGTGTAATGCATGAATTGATAACCTGAGGTATACTCTGGCTTATAAGCTGTCTTAATGTGTCAATATCGTTAGTATATACTGACATGATATCGCCGTGTGCATGAGTATCAAAATACTTAATAGGAAGTGACTCCATATTAGTAAACAGCTCTAATCTCAACTTCTTTAAAGTTCCCTGACCAACATTTACCATAATTCTGTTGTAGCAATATGAACATAATACACCGACCATAAGAACTGCAGCGAGCTTGATAAGTGCGCCTGCAAGCGGTGCATAATCATGTACTGCTGACTGTGTCAGCGGAATAATATAACTGTCAATAAGCTTCTGGATAAACAGCGTTGCTATCAGTGTTGTAAGCGCTGAAACAAGTATACACACAAGCACTGCTATACACGAAAACCTGTAATTCTTTAAAATGTATCCAAGCAGCCTCTTCATAAGAGGAAGTGGATTTTCTTTATTTTTCTTATTCTTCATATCAATATTCTTATCCATACTTTGCCTCCTATTCTCCTGCCTCGTCAAAATCACCGCCGCCCTGTGTCTGGACCTCGTAGATTTCGCGGTAAACCTTATTGTTCTCAACAAGATTTTCATGAGTATCAAAACCACTCACACAGCCATTCTCAAGCACTAATATTCTGTCTGCGTCCTGAATACTTGAAATTCTCTGCGATACGATAATCTTGGTAGTTCCAGGTATCTTTGTTGCAAATGCTTTCTTAATCTTAGCGTCTGTGGCTGTATCAACAGCACTTGTTGAATCATCAAGAATAAGAACCTTAGGGCGTTTAAGCAGCGCTCTTGCGATACAGAGTCTCTGTCTCTGACCACCGGAAACATTGCTTCCACCCTGCTCAATCCATGTATTGTATTTGTCAGGCATTCTCTCGATAAATTCATCTGCACAGGCCTGACGGCAGGCTTCTATGCAATCCTCCTCAGACGCATTTTCATCGCCCCATCTCAAATTATCAAGAATAGTTCCTGAGAAAAGCACATTTTTCTGAAGAACAACTGAAACCTCATTACGAAGAGTTTCAAGGTCGTAGTCTCTTACATCAATTCCGCCTACGCATACAGAACCATCCTTAACATCGTACAGACGGCTTATCAGATTAACGAAGCTTGACTTTCCGCAACCCGTTCCGCCTATAATACCGATTGTTTCGCCCGCATTTATATGGATATCTATGTCTTCAAGGGCATCCTTGTCGCTGTCTTTCTTGTATGTGAAGTTCACATGGTTGAAATCAATTCTTCCATCAGGTACTTCCATAACCGGATTCTCCGGATTAGTAATATCAGCCTTCTCATTAAGAACCTCAGCAATTCGTCTTGCACTCGCTGCACTCATTGAAACCATAACAAATATCATAGAAAGCATCATTAGTGACATCATCATGCTCATTACATAGCAAAACATTGATGTCAGGTTACCCGTTGTCATAGTTCCATCAGTAATAAAATGTGCTGCAAACCATGAAAGTGCAATAATACTTCCGTATATAACAAACATCATAATAGGATTGTTGAATGCAAGCCATGATTCCGCCTTAACAAATGTTTTGTAAAGATTCTCGGCAGCCTTACTGAATTTCTTATTCTCATGGTCTTCTCTTACAAATGCTTTGACAACCCTTATTCCTGTAACATTCTCCTGAACGCTCGCATTCAAGTCATCATATTTAGCAAAACCTTCTGTAAAGATAGGAGTTACCTTATATATAATAAAGAAGAGTACAAATCCAAGAAGAATAAGCGCACCTAAGAATATAAGACTTAATGTAGGATTGATAATAAAACACATAACCATACTGCATATCATCATAAGTGGTGCTCTTACCGCAATTCTAAGAATCATCTGATATGCATTCTGCACATTTGTAACATCAGTAGTCATACGGGTAATAAGACCTGCTGTGCTATATTTGTCTATATTAGAGAATGCGAAATTCTGGATATTCGAATAGATTCCCTCTCTTAAGTTACATGCGAATCCGGTCGACGCAGAAGCCGCATATTTTCCTGCCTGAATTCCGGAAAAAAGACTTATAAATGCAAGCACAAGCATAAGTCCACCGTACATGAACACCTTGCTCATGTCCCCGGCCTGAATACCCTTATCGATAATACTTGCCGTAACAAACGGAATAAGTATTTCCATAAGCACTTCAACAATTATATATATTGGCGTTTTTATTGAGTCTTTCTTATATTCACCAATATAAGCTGATAAAGTTTTTAACATTTCTTACACTTCCTTTCACAGTTATTCACATCATCGTACACTTTTTGTAACAGACGGTGTAATTCTTCTTTTTCATCAGCGGAAAGTGCTGACAAAAACCATTTCTCTTTCTCAAGCATTGCCTTGCCTGCATGAACGCACATGGCTCTGCCCTTGTCTGTTATTCTCACATGCTTGACTCTCTTATCCGAAGGGTCATAGAAGCTTTCTATCATTCCCTTCTTTTCAAGCCTCGCTGCTGTTCCCGCTATTGTGGCCTGGGCTACGCCAAAGTGCTTCTCAAGCTCCTTAAGGGTAATACATTCATCTTTAGTTTCATTAATTATCATAAGCATCTTAACCTGTGAAGATGTCATGTCATCTGCTCTTAACTTCTCATTGGCACATCTTCCAAGAATATCATTAAGACGCTTTATAAGCTCTCCACAATGGAGTGACTCTCGCTGCATATCTGCTCCCTTCATAACAAAACGGCATCCGAACCTGCCATTCTTTTAATAAAATTCTTAAATAGCTTTGCTATATTACAAAAATGACAGCACGCTGTCAATAGCGTGCTGTCATTTTTATTTTTATTTAATATTTATTGTTATCTGTAATAAGCAGGCTTCAGATGAACCGGCACCCCATCTGAATACTCCGCAATATTAGTTCCCTGAATAAGTGGCCTTACATACTTAATATACTCATCAGAAATATCTGTTCCATCTGCGGTTATCCATTCTGCTGGGAACTTCTTTTCCTTATTGCATATATCGTTCACATCTGCAAGTCCGTAATTAATCTCATATCCGTTAGTATCATCTCTTACAAATGTAATCATTTTTCCAGTTTCACCGTCAAGAGCTGCTACAACCGCTGCCTTTCCTGCTTTTTCGGCTTCATCAATATCTGTTGCTGAAGCAAGAAGTGATGAACATCTCTGTGGAAGATTAAGCTCAATACTTCTGCATTTGATTCCAAATTCTGCTTTAACATAATTTTCAAGATACTTTCCACAGCCTGTAAGCATCTTATGTCCAAAACCATCAACCGATGCTGCATCTGCATATTCACATATGAATCTGCCGTCTTTGTCCGAAATTCCTTCTGATACGCACACAACAACTGCAGTTTCCTGTTCAAGTGCCGCCTTAAGTGACTTCTTAAATTCTTCCATATCAAATGCATGCTCTGGCATATATATAAGATAAGGATTTCTGCTATACTCTGTTCTTGCAAGTACTGATGCCGCTGTAACCCAGCCTGCATGCCTTCCCATAAGTTCAACAATTGTCACAGACGGATGTGCATAACATGTTGCGTCAAGTATAATTTCTCTTAATGTTGAAGCAACATATTTTGCAGTTGAACCATACCCTGGAGTATGATCTGTCATTACAAGATCATTATCAATTGTCTTAGGTACACCTATAAATCTTATGTCCGATTTCTTCAATAATGCCACTCTTGATAATTTTGACACTGTATCCATTGAATCATTGCCACCAATATAGAACACATATCCAATGTTCATCTGTGCAAATGCATCAAACAATTTATCATACACCTTATCCCCTAAATCTTCTGGAAGCATATACCTGCAGCTTCCAAGAAAAGAAGCCGGTGTTATCTTTAATCTATCAATCGGCTCATTATCTGCCACTTCAGAAAGATTAATGAAATTGCCTGCCAGAAATCCCTCAATTCCATGCACCATGCCGTACACAGTGCCAATCTTTTCCTTATTTTTAAGTCCTTCCTCAATCACTCCATATAATGATGAATTAATAACCGCTGTCGGTCCGCCTGACTGACCTACCAGAATATTCTTTAACATATCCATGCCTCCTACATTGTTGCTGTTGCTGTTGCTGTTGCTGTTGCTGTTGCTGTTGCTGTTGCTGTTGCTTAGATTGTATCATCTGTTGATTATTGATTGCAACATGATACCTATCGGTAGTCGCATTTTTTATTTTCTTATAGGAACATTTCAGCCATTTTCTATCATTAAAGCTGTCTACATAGCAAAATATTCCTATAAATTCTGTTTTTGAAGTCATCTTATAGGTCTTTTTCTGCATTTTCACAATGATTTTTTTAAAATACACCTATTTTTCTCAAATTCTACCTATAAAGTTAACTTATTTTTAAATTTTATAGGAAACGGCGGCTAAATCGGCAGACAGAAGATAAAATTCATATAATAATAATGTTCCTTAACAAGTTGACACATCTCCACTAAGCGTATAATATTCAGTTATTCACACATTTAAGGAGTTTAATATGAGATTCGTAATACAGCGTGTTAATCATGCAAATGTTAAGATAGATGGCGAAGTTGTTGGAAATATCGGACATGGGCTTCTGATTCTTTTCGGGGCTGGTCAGGACGATACAGAAGAAATGCTTCCAAAATATGTAGACAAGATATGCAAAATGCGTATTTTTGAAGACGAGAATGGAAAAACTAATCTGTCGCTGGCAGATGTCAGTGGCGAGCTGCTTATTGTAAGCCAGTTTACACTTTATGCGGACTGCCGCAAAGGCAACCGCCCAAGCTTTACTAATGCCGGCGCGCCTGATATGGCTAACGCCCTTTATGAAAAATTCGTCGCAATGTGCCGTGAGCGTGTCCCTAAAGTTGAAACCGGCAGATTCGGTGCTGATATGAAGGTCATCCTTGAAAACGACGGACCATTCACAATACTGATAGATAGTGAGGATTTCTGATATGTTTAGAATGTGGTGTAAGCTCTTTGACGACAGAGGGCATCTTATCAAAGACACTGTAATTAAAAATGCGGATTCTGATTTAAACAGAACCCGCAAAATATTCGCTGCTATTCATGACGCATGCTATAAATTCGACCTTGCCGAGCCAATCTGGCTCGATTCCAATGTTTCAGAATTCCAGCGCCACTCAAAAGTACGCTTCACTAAAGATAACTTTGTTGAAGATATCGAATTTGCTTATATGGAAATTGAGGTTATTGAGGAAGATTAGAACAGGAGGGCTTATAACTGCCCTCCCGCTCTATTTGGTCTTAACTCTGACCTTCTTTCCTGAAAATGCAATTCCAAATTTCAGGATATCATTAATTCCTTCCTGCTTCATCTCAGAATCATATCTCATATTATCAATCTGAGTCAGTGCCTCGTCTGCAAATATATCAAGTGAATCTGCACTCAATCCATTCTTCCATTTTAATTCCAATATAATTCCCGGATACCTGTTTTCTCTTGGAATAAGGCTGATATCATATCTTCCATCGCCTGATTCCCTATTGGATTTAATCTTATACTGGTTATCCATCAATGCAATCAGACCAAGCATTAAACCATGATAAAAGCCCTCTGCTCCTCCATCATAAAAACTTATGGATTTATCCATGTATTCGGATATTGCAGCCTGCAATTTTTTATAATCATTTGCATAAAGACTCTCTGCAATCTTGTTAGCAGTAGTTCTTGTGATAGCACCTATCTGCAGCAAATGTGATAAGATTTCATTCTTGTAAACCGCTGCAATTTCCCTGTTAGGAATGGAAACTTCGCACAGATATGAACCATCTGCCTGCAAATCTTTTCTCGGTGTTTTCAAATATCCTGCCACTAACAACAGGCTATATATATTAGCCGGATCTTCTGCAATTGACCTATATACAACATTCTGATCAATTCTGGCAATAACAGGCTCTCCCTGTAAAAGTGCATAAAGTCTCTCCGTTATGTCATCAGTAGCAATTCCGAGTACATCTTCAAGAATCTCATTCTTCCCTTATTTAACCAAAAAGGCCTGGGGAATCCCGCCTTTAGAAATATAATTGATAACCGACCACGGATTGTATATTTCCTCGTTACCAAATAAATATCCATCATACCAATCCTTAAGTTCCTCCTCTTTATCAAGAACTCCATAATACTTAAGCATTTCTCTCACTTCTGAAACTGTAAATCCAAAGAACTGATCATACTCTTCATCCATCACAGAATTCACAGTTAAATTATTCAAACCACTAAAGATACTTTCCTGAGCAATTCGAAGAATACCGGTCAGAAATCCATAAGTAAGATTCTTATTATCTTTAAAAGCTCCTGAGAAAAAGTTTCTCATAAACCCAATTATCTCATCGTAGAAGTCTTTGGAATAACCTTCCTGAATCGGCGTGTCATATTCATCAATAATAATGATTGGTGCTTTACCGTAATGCTTGGTAAGCATCTGAGACAGCTTCGCTAATGATGCAGTCAAATCAACTTCTGAAGCATCGCCGTTTATGATTTTTGCAAAATATGTCTTTTCATACTCTGCTATTCTTTCACTGGTCGCAAGCTCCTGATGTCTTCCAAACTCCTCCTGTAATAGATCTCTAATCTTATCGAGAGTTGCCTTCCAGGAATCAAACTTAACATCCTTGAAAGTAAGAAATACAACCGGATATTGCCCCTGCTGATTGCGGTATTCTTCACCGCATTGCCAAATTGCTTTATCCTCGAAATATTTACTTGTATTCTCCTCTGAAATCTCAAAAAAGACTCTGAGCATATCCATATTCAATGTCTTTCCGAAGCGCCTCGGTCTTGTAAACAAAGAAACCAATGGCTTCTGATCAAGGAATTCCTTAATCAACATCGTTTTATCTACATAGTAATAATCTGCCTGTGCTCTGACATAATCAGAAATGCCAATAGGTAATGGCTTTCTTGTAACGCCTGCTGAATGTCTGACATATTTCCCGGATGTGATTCTTCCATCAATTGGCTTCTTAGCATCATCTGGAATCTTCCACATTTTTCCTACCTTTATAGCACCATCAATCTTATTTTTTTTACAAAGGTCATTAACAGTACGTTCTGATAATCCCCATTCTGTCGCTATTTGTTTACAGTTCTTCATCTAATCAGGCTCCCATCACTTTACTGAAATTACGCATCTCCTTTCCGTATATTATACGCATTTTTCCGCAATATATCAATATCATTTTGATATATTGCGGAATCATATTGCTGTTTAAATGTAAGTTTGAGCTTTATCTGTCTTTTATTCTATCCATATCTTCCAACATATCTCTTAATATATTCTCCTGATACCCCGCCTTTTTCTTCTTTCTTACCTCTCTTGCCGTCTCGCGTAGAACAGGATTCTCTACAGCGTCCAGTTTTTTCATGGATATTTTCCCAATCTCTTCTTCCGAAAGACTTTTCGCATAATCCTCCTCCGACATTCTCCACACATGGATCCGGTCCCCATATTTTCTCCAGAGTCTGTCGGCAATCCGGATCCCGTCCGGATCGATGTCTCCGCTATAGTAGATATCCGCTCCACTATTCAACAGAAAGGGAATCAGTTTCACAGCGGCGCTCCGCAGCTGGCCGGAAGTACATAGTAACGTCACATTCCTTTGTTCCAGATGCTTCAGCAAGTAGCTGAACACCATCTCATTTTCTACAATATAAACCTTATCTCCTGTCGGTTGTACCGCTGTCAGCTCCTGCAGATTTTCCATGGTGACAGCACAGGGCTCCTGTCGTCTGCAAAAGGTGTCATATGCCGGGTGCCAGTCACCGTCAACCTGTAATCGCAATCCATAGATATGCACGATAGAGGAAATATTATCCGGTACGATTCCGTTGGACAACAGTAATTCTCTCCACTGATGGGCATTTGCCGGATAATCTTCTTCCGTGGCATAACACATCCCGTGAACCAATAATTGTCCTCCGGTTGTTCCCTGATCAAAGTAATGGGGATTTCCAGATACTTCCGCGGAAAATACCGCCAGGGGATATTCCTCTTCCGTCTCTCGAATATCTTCCAGCAAAAGGATCGCCTTTCCCACAGTTTTCAACAGTTTTTCTGTCTTTTCTCTGTCCCTTCCATATTCTCTGATTACTGTCTGATAGCCATACTTTTTTTGAGAAAACATATCCTGTAGCCAGGAGACCGCAATGGAATCCGGACCTGTACACTCTGTCAGATAGCTCTCTACAGTTTCAAAAAAATCTGCCTTTCCCCGCTCTGCCTCCTTCTGTCTCTCCTGCGTGGTCAGCATTTTTCTGCCGAAATATGCTTCCAGTACTTGTTCAAAATCCTCAGGAGCAAATTTTGTGTATTGCAATCCCTTTTCAAATTCCGCAAAAGGAAAACGTATGGTATTTTCATAAAATGTCTTTCCAAGTATCCCACCGATGGCTCTCCGCTCTTCTTCGGAAGTATTTTTCAGTGTAATGATCCCTGTTACTTTTCCGTAAGTTTTCCATTTCTTTTCAAATTCCGAAAAGCATCTCCGGTACGCAGAATTTCCTCTAAAATATTCCGCACATGCTTCATTATTGTTCATCTAAAATCCTCTCATGTCCGTTCCACGTATACCGGATCACCGATACCACCTGGGAGTTCTCCGGACGATGAAGTTCCGCAATCCGAAGGCCTTTGACCGTCTCAAAGCATCCCCACAGTGCCTGGGAATTCATGATATAGTCGAAATCCAGCTTATGAACCAGTTCAAACATACTTTTGATATTCTTGTCGTCGACACCGGCAAATGCCTCATCCAGTGCAATAATTCTGGGATGATCTTTATTGTCTGCCTTTTTATACTGTGCATTTACCGCTCCGAACAACGGCACATACATGGCCATTGCTTTTTCGCCTCCGCTGAAACGGTTAAATGCGGCATTTGTCAACGGCTTTTTCGTCTCTTCGCCGCGCCGGAAAAACATCTGGAATTCAAACCATTTCCGGTAATCCAGGGCATCTCTTACCAGTTCCATGTAATTGATGATCGTTCCCGTCTCTTCCAGTTTTGCCTTTTCTGCACGTATTTTACTGCGGAAATGCCCTGCTACTTTTTCAATATCATCCAGGGTAAGCAGCTCCCGGTCACGCAGAAGGATCTGCTCCAGATCCGCTGTATCCAGTTCTTTTTCGTTGTCAGCTTTGCAGGGCTTCCATTCCAGAGAAAAACGAAGTCCCATGGAGGTATCGATCTCCTGCATGAGCTTTGACATGTCTTTTGCCCACTTTCTGCTCTCTGCTATACGATCCGTAAGCTGCTGGCTGATCGTCTGGGATAGAATGTCTTCAAAAAGTTCCCGATCCTTTTTCTGTATCAGCAGTTCCGTCTCTTCGATTGCGGTCTTCAGAATATTGTAAAATTCCTCCAGGTATACCTTTTTCCCGTTCCAGGTAGAAATAATACGTACCCGCTTACGCACAGCATCGATGTCCCCCGTATCGCCGAAGCATTCTTCCATGGAAGTTCCGTAGCTTGCCAGACTTCCGTTATGTTTCAGATATACTGTATGCAATGCCTGTAGCAGTTCTCCGGGTTCTCTGTTCTTATCGCTTTCCCGCAATATTTTTACAGCTTCTCTGGCACATTCATAGACTGTCCGTCCTTCCCGGTTCAGAATCAGTTTCAGATCCAGTTCCTCTTCAAAATAGTTTCTGAGCGTGGTTTCTTCTATAATGTACTGTTGCAGCTTTTCTTTTTGTTCCGGCAGTTCTTTCTGTAATGTCTGTAACCTTTCTTTGAGGGTGGCTCCCAGAAGTTTCAGGTCCTCCAGTTCCTTGTCGATCTGCGAAAGTTCTTCCTTCAAACGTTTCAGCCGGTTTGCCTTTTCCAGCAATTCCGGACTCCTCAGATACTCTTCCAGCTGACGGATCTGAATCTCACTGGCTTTTGCCCGGGTGCTGTAAGTTCTTTTTTCCGTATAGGCTTCTTCCAGATTCTCCCGGTATTGCTCTATCCGTTCTTTTCTGTCCAGACAGCCGATCTGTTCCGTCTGTATATGCAGCAGTTCCTGCCTTGCGCTCTGCCATATCCTTCCATATTCTTCTGCTGCACCGCAGGCTTCCTCATAAGCCGCCACTGTTCTGCTATAGGGCAGCATTTTACAAGCTTTCAATACCTCCTGATATTGCCGGTTCTTCTGCTCGGAAAGTCTGTGTTCCTGATCCTGTTGTTTCAGATATTCGTTTTCCAACGTCTCCAGAATACGTTCCAGCTCCCGTTTCTCCGACAATGCGATCTGAATCTCCGAAAAGTCAGGAATCTCCTGATATTCCACCTGTAATCTGTCCATACGTCCCTGCAGTTGTGCAATTCCGGTGTTCCACTCTTCTATGGTCCTGCTGATGCTTTCTATCTGCTCCTGCAATTCCCGGATCTTTTGCTCTTTTCTCCGTTTTCTCGCCAGATATCCCACATATTCTGCCGCCTGCTTGTCCGCTTTACCGGCTAAGATTCCCTGCCGGAAGCTGCCATCTGCACCGAAACAGATTCCCTGTGTCTTTCCTTCCTCTTCATAAATATTGCTGAGGATTTCCAATACCGGAGTTCTTAATTCCTGCGGTAGATCGTCACTTACTGTCAATCCGGAAAAATGGCTGTTCCCCGGCCCGTCCGTCTGCAGGACAGCATCCAGGAACTCCGGATGGTCTGCTTTTATTTTCACAAAATCTTCCGGTGTCACCACCAGGGCATCCAACATTCCGGTCATTTGCATTTGTGCTTCCAGTCTCGCACAGGCACTCTCCTCCAGATCTTTGGCAAACTCTACCGTTCTGTAGAACGGAATGGCTGTGATTCCTGCCTGTGCCAGGGATACTCTGGATTTTTCGACTGTCTCATCCCGTTCTGGCTCCAGTTCCTGCTGTTCCTGCACCTTTTTAAGCTGTTCCCGGACATCTTTTAGGATTCCTTCCTGAATTTCCCTCTGATACTGTTTCTCATTCTTTGCGTCTGTAAGCTGTTGACGCTGTCTTTCATAATCTGCGCGGAAATCCCCCTGTATCTCCACGCCATCCGCTACGGTATCGTATCGTCTTGCTTTCTGCTCCGCCTGCAGGAGAACCTCACGTTCCGGATGCCATTCCTCAGATGTTTCCGCTCTGTGAAAGACTTCCGTGATCCATGCATCGATTCTGTCGGCCACCTGTTCTTCTGCCATCTCCAGCCGTTGCTCTTCCGCTGCTTTTTTCTTCTTCGTCTCCTCCAGTCGGCTGGCGGCTTCCTCGTATTGTCCGGATATCAATTCATATTGACTGAGTGCTGTTCTTCCTGTCGTCAGCTGATTTTTCCATATTTGCAGATGCTCCGCAATCTCGTCTCTTTCTTCATATTCCTCCAGTCCGATTTTCTCTTTTGCCTTCTCATGATGTTCCCATTGCAGAATTTCCTGTTGTTCTTCCAGATTTTCCCGCTTTTCCTTTAAAGTATCACGACGCAGTTCCAGCTGTTCCTCCAGCTTTTTCAGAACAATCTCTTCTTCCCGGATCCGCTCCCTGCCATCTTCGATCTTTTTCTCCCAGCGTTGCTCTCCATCCACAGCCTCCTGATGCTCTGCCTTTAATTTTTCCAGTTTCCGATCCGCATCTTCGAGTTCCGGATCCAGAAGAGCGTTGCGTTCCGTTTCTTTCAACTTTTTCTCTGCTGTAAGTCTCTCCGTATCCTGCACTGCCCGGTTCTGCTCTTCCAATGCCTCGCTCTGCCGCTGTTCCTGATCTGCCAATATTGCCTGTTCTTTCTCCACTTCCTGCTTCTTGCCCAGATAACCCTGCGCTTTCTTCGCAAGCATATATTGGTTATATCGGGTATATTCGTTGCGGATGATCTTCACATCATCGAAGGCGCGGTTGAGCATCTCCAGGCTGTCCTGGATCTCGTCCATTTTTTCCATGGCATCTACCATGGGCCGCAGCTCTTCGTCCGTCAAAGTCTGCAAGGAATCATTCAAAATATCATACACTTTGGTCGGTTTAAACTCTTTGGAAAGCTTGGGAGCGCGCACCTTCACCAGCAGTTTGATGAACTGCTCATACTGTTCTTCTTTTCGGAAACCGAAAATATATTGGTTGACATGCTTTTTGTATTCCGACGGACTGTCTGTGAAAAAATTGTCCTCCCCCAGTTCCGCCTTCATCTCCCGCTTATCCCGGGGAATTTTATTCGATCCCACTTCCTTATACAGCCACAGATCATATCCTACTCTGCGTCCGTCCAGAATCACGAAGCCCCAGAAATCCATCGGTTTCCCACGTTTTGCCTTCTGACCGATTCCTATGGTACGATATTCTCCGGAATCCTCTTTCCAAAATTCCAGAAACAGATAGCCGGTAGACTCCTCCTTGCCCTCTTCTCCCAGAAAATAATATTCCATCCGGCGGTCACTGGAGCCAAAAGGATCCAGGCGGCTCGGTGTACGGTCTCCATCCAGTACAAACGGGATAAAACTCTGTGTCGTAATAGATTTTCCGGATCCATTCTGTCCTCGGAGAAGGAGTTTTCCATCCTCGAATTCAAAGTCCTCTTCATCATATAACCAGAAATTTACAAAACCGATCCGGTTCATTTTCCAACGTTCACTCATTCTTCTCCGCCTCCTTTGTAGTCCGCCGGGTACTGCCCTGCCAGTCTCCCTACTGCCGGCAATATCACAATCTGATTCTCCCTGCGGTCAGCCATCATCCAGTCTTCCATATACTTCAAAATGGTTTCCACAAGCCTGTCTTCATCCATTTCGCCGTATTCCTTGCTCCATGCATCCTTCCATTTACGTCTGCTGCCCACGATGATATCCCTGAATGTCGATTCGGGCATGGCAATACATTCGTCTTCCTGTAATTCTATGTTTCCTTCTTCCAACCGCCTCTGTATCTCTGCACAGATCAGTAATACGCTTTCCGAAATCTGGGCCTCCCGGGGATGTACGGTTCCGTAGCAATCGTCTGCTTCCAAAGCAAAAAATGCTGCATTCCGGTAGATTTCCAGATTTCCTCCCATGTTTTCCCGCAGATATCTGCCGACCCATTGTCTCTGATTTTTCAAGTATAATGCATCAGCGTCCTCTGTACTGTCCCAGTAAAGTGCCGGGCAGACTGCCAGCTGCCGGTATACCCGGTTAATACGCCGTGATCCTCTGTTTTCCTCAAATTCCTCAAAATCTGTCTTTTCAAAATCCTTCCAGGATTCATATCCGGAAATGTCGGTAGTAAAGCTGCTGGTAAAATATTTCGAATAGCCTGTATTTTCATACAGTACTTCCTGCCCGGCTTCCTGGCTGAAGGATTCACTTTTTCCTTCATACACCCTGAGCATCTGCAGCCGTTCCATATACTGCAATACCCGGACCAGTGATTTTCTCTGTGTAAAGGAGGTCCAGTCCACCGGCATGTAATTTTTCAGTTGTGTCTCCACATAGTCGATCAGTTCCGACAGCAAAAACTGCCTGCCCTCCTCGGCATCCTCCAGATACATCAGCACCACACATAGTATGCAGTAGTCCCGAATGTCCGTAAACTCACTGATTCCCATAAATGCTTCTGCATGCGCCGGCCTCTTCTCCAGTTTTAACAGCTTCTCTGTATGTATCAGCTTCCATCCCAGTTGTTCTCTGATAAAACGTTGAAAGTTCGGAATATCCCGTTTTACTTTATAAAAAGTCTCCTTGTCACTGTCCCGGCAGATCCAGAATTTTTCCATTAAGGTTCTTATTTCATTCATTTTTATTTAAACTCCAATGTATAATCCGGCATTTTCAAGTCGCCATCTTCGCATTTCAGGACACAGCTGCCGTCTTTTCTCTTCAGCTGATACTCCTGTCCGTATTCCGTCCGCCCCGTCTTTTCTGAGCTCATATTGGCCTGAGCGATCCACTGCAGGAAAATGGCTCGTGTGTCTTCGGAAACCACTTCGTCAATCTCTGCAAACCGGATCTTCTGCTCCCTGATATACCGGAGTACCACTTCCTTCTGCTTCTGCGCCTGTCGCAGGTAGCTTTCCCGCTGTGCCATTTTTTCCAACGATTTATCGGCAAAACCTGTTCTGTCTTTTCTCTCACGATACCCTCTCGTGTGAGGCTTCAGCAAAAACATTGCCGGCTCTTCCTGATAAACACTGTTATTAATGCCATCCTCGTCTCTCGGAATATTAGTCTTATAATGCTCGATCTGCTGCACTCCGAAGACATGCGCCGACAATTTATGGGCTTCCTCCAGATCCTCACATTTCAAGAACAATTCCAGAAATTTTTTATAATCATCCTTTCGGCTGATGCCCCAGTTCTGAACCTGTACGATCAGGGCTGCATTTTGAATAATGTTGCGTATAATATCACTGGTGATCTTCAATACTTTTTTAGCTTCGCATTCCTGTCCCCGTCCGTCCACGAACCAGTTTTTCAGGGAATACCATTTTCCGTATACATTTTCCCGGATGCTAGGCTCGGCATTTCCATGTATTTCCAACAGTGCATGGGGAATATCCAGTTCACTTGCCACAACCCGCTCCAGAACCGTATTCTCCATGCACTCTGTATTCTTTTCCAGCAGCTGTTCCATCCGCTTGGAATGCCGCTGTAATTCCTGCACAAATTCATTCAGATATTTAATAAATTTGTCCTTATGAACCATGAATTCCACGGATTTCATCAACTTTTCTGTTTTCCCGGAATAGAAATCCCGCAGATAGTCCTGATAGTTCTGGTTGAGTCTCTTGAAATCTTCCTGTAATGTCTGCCACCATTCGTTCACCGTGCGAAGTTCCGCGTTTTCCATCTCCTCCGTCTCATCCAGACTTCTCTCCAGACGAACGAAAAAGTTTGTCGACAGATTTCCCGATTCCAGAAATAAATTTTCCAGGCGTACCGTCAGACGCTCGATCTCCACGGCATATTCCGACATGGTATAGCGATATTGCTTATTTTTATAGTCCGCTATCGTGTACACTTTTCCGGGATCCTGTATCGGTGTAAGATTTTTCCACTTTACAAGTGCTTCCAGATCCTGAACCAATTGTTCCATGGAATACAGTTCAAACGCGTCATCTTCTTTTAAAAATTGAAAGATATCCTCTTTATATAGCTGAAAATGCATCTTTTCATATTCCCGATAAAAGCACCTCATAATTTTTCGATATACAGGTGCATTCTGTACGGATAAATAGGAAGTTTCATTGATCTGTTCAAAATGATCCATCCGTTTGTTCCCCTCTCAAGTATCTTATTAAGTACTATTATCTATATTTTATGTCCTATTTTCAGTACTCTATTGTGTTGCCTAAATA
>ERZ780076.525-NODE-525-length-17303-cov-2.432108_pt1 | contig 17303 bp, 9 predicted proteins | sample MGYA00511022_ERZ780076 | MGnify/ENA primary metagenome ERZ780076 (study PRJEB29588, sample SAMEA2148733) | human gut metagenome | biome: human gut; feature: human-associated habitat; material: faeces | place: Denmark | collected 2008/2010 ... | reverse complement strand
CAGAGAATTTAATTTCTAATGGAGATTTTGAGGATGCCAATATTAAAGGCTGGACAGGTTGGAATTTTGGCATATATGAAAAAATCTCTGAAAATGGTCAAGGATACAAATCAGACGGAAACAATGAAACCACATGGGGAGCAAGCATTATAACGAATACTGATTTTGAAACTGGAATTTCACCTTGGAATGGATGGGGAGGTTCAGCCACAAGAGAACAATCACAATCAGGTGAGGGATATAAAAGTAATTATTCTTTTAAAATTTACAATCCATCTAAAACAACTAACTCACATGATGTACAAGTGGCATGGGACTTCAATTCACCATTAGTTAAAGGTGGAACTTATCGTTTAAAAATGATGGTAAAAGGCTCAACGACAGGGACACTTCCTGTTTCTCTACAAAGGCAATCAGATTATGCCGGAGCTGGTACTTTTTCTAATATTAGTGTTGGAACTGAGTGGACTGAATATGAAAGTACTGTAGTAGTTTCCGGTACTGGTGCAGATAATGCTGATAGACTCTTATTTGATATAGGGCATTATAAAGGTACTTTATATATTGACGATGTTACATTCTGTTTAAAAGAAGACAATAGCCATACTGAGGAAATGACACCCGAAGAAAAACGTGATGTTATCTATGCTGCACTTGAAAAATGGATTATGAACATGATGAAAACATGCGCCGGAAGAGTAAAGGTTTGGGATGTCGTAAATGAACCTATATCTGGTGGTGGCGATGTTAAAGGTTATTATGAATTATGGTCTGCATCAAATAGTGATGATCCTACAAATAATTTTTATTGGCAGGATTATCTGGGAGATGACGAGTTTGTCCGTGACGCTGTCAAGCTGGCACGTAAATATTTTGAGGTAAATGGAGGCAATCCAAACGACTTGAAACTGTTCGTCAACGATTATAATCTTGAGTCTGACTGGGATACAAACAAGAAACTAAGGAGTCTGATTTACTGGATAGATCGTTGGGAGAATAACGGTGAAGTCTATATTGACGGAATCGGAACACAGATGCATGTTTCATGCTCAGTGAAAGAAGATACTCAAAAGAGTCGTGAAAACGCTGTAGAAAACATGTTTAAACTTATGGCTCAAACAAATAAGCTTATAAAGATTTCCGAAATAGATATGGGTATCACCGATGAAGATGGTAAAGATATTATGACTTCTGATGTTACTTTGGTTCATCTTCTTCGCATGGCTGATTATTATAACTTCATTATTCGTAAATATTTTGAGATTATACCGCAGGCTCAGCGTTATGGTATCACACACTGGTCAATAACAGATGCAGGAGATGAAGAATTGGCATGGAGACAAGGTGAACCTATCGGCTTATGGACAAAGGAATACGAAAGAAAACCAGCGTATGCCGGATTTGCGGACGGACTTGCGGGTGTAGAAAAATCATATTTGGGATGGGCTTCTTCAGGGAATTCAACTACAGGAGAGAATCCATCGGATGATGTAGAAGAATGATAAAATAAGTTCCGGTTTCTTTTATAAACAGTGGAATTAGTTATATCGTGGCGGAGAGTTAATCTGATATTTATTTTCCGCCACGATTTTATTTATCACAATGTGGATTCTGAGACTTTAATACCCTTCAAAGACAAACGCTTGTTTCTCTTCGTGGAAACTGTCGTTTCCTCCTTAGGAAATTAGTATAGTGTCCGTAAGGTTAAAAATGGATTAGCGAGCATTAAAAACGCATAAAAAGAATAATTTTGTAGCATTCGTGTTATGGACATGTAAGACTATATAGGTTATAGCTACAATAAAATATGAGATATGTTGTTTTTTATTAATTAAAGAAAATCCATTATGAGAAAATTTTGTTTTATCATTATGTCAATCTTGTTGTGTAGTGTAAGCTATGCTACAGAAAAATTTATAACATTAAAGAGAAATGAAACGGCTTTCCCTTTGATCTCTAATGGAAAAGTGGTAAATATTCTTTATGATTCCGCCGACCAAAAAGGAATCGGCATAGCGTTGAATAATCTCATTGAGGACTTTAACCGTATATGCGGAATGAGGCCTGCATTGCTTGACGGCGCAACAGACAAGAACTGCATTATTGTAGGTAGCCTGGAGTCAAAATATGTCAGGCAGCTTATAAAATCGAAAAAACTTGATAAAAGGGAACTTCAGGGGAAAAACGAAAAGTATGTCATAACAACGGTTGACAATCCGCTGGACGGAGTGGACAAGGCGTTGGTTATAGCCGGCAGCGACCGACGGGGAACGATATATGGGTGAAACTTATGGAGTCGATAGTTGAAAACCAGCGCAGGATAATCAAGGAAGTCACCGGCAAGCCTGCCAAAGAGACTCCACAGGTATGGGCATTGTACAAGGAGGTTCTTGACTACTATGACAAGGGTATGCGTGTGCCGGATGATGTCATTATGCTGCTTTGTGACGACAATTGGGGAAACGTGCGCAGATTGCCAGACGAGAAGGAACGCATGCATCTGGGCGGATGGGGAATGTATTATCATGTGGACTATGTGGGAGCGCCGCGTAATTCAAAATGGATGAACATGACTCCGATACAGGGCATGTGGGAACAGCTTCATCTGACCTATAGGGTACACATCATGGAATGATGATTTCCCTGAGGATAAACTACCGGAGGTGTTCCGTATATCCGATCCTGCTAATGCAATTGGTGGATACGTCTTTACAGGTAAGGACGGATATGTCGCTATGGAGGCTCCGCATTACTTTGAATGTGATGCATCAGAAGGAATGGAGTGGAAGATTATTCCAGACATGGGACGTACGTTGGGAGGTGTGACACTTATGCCTTATACCAGACCTGTTAATGAAGCCTCTGTATCATATAAAATGAAATTGCCGGAAGGAATGGATGGTGTGAAAGTGATTGTTGTACTGAAATCAACCCTTGCTTTCCATAATAAGGATGGACATAAATATTCGATAGGTTTCAGAGGTGCTGAATCCAAGACTGTTAATTTTAATAAGGACCTTAACGAAGACCCTAAAAATATATACACAGTTTATTATCCTACTGTAGCACGGCGTGTGATAGAGAATGAAACTGAATTGCAGCTTCCTGTTTCAAATGACGGTTATTATACTCTGGATTTCAAACCTCTGGACCCTGCGGTGGTTTTGGAAAAAATCATTGTCGATTTCGGAGGATATAAGAAATCATATTTGTATATGGATGAATCAAAATGTGAAAGAAAGTAGCATTCATTGTTTTATCTGAACATTTATAGCATTTATCACTTCCTTGGCTATTCTGATGATAAGGTTTGCATGAGTTTCGGTATCTGAGAATTTTATGTCATTGCCTTTATTTTCGTCTAGCCATTGAAGTGATGGAATTGCTTCCTTAGCTTCTATCATTATAAATGTTGGAAGCATCTTATGTGCTATGTTACATATAGACGTTGTGTCTTTTTCGTTTATGGCACATTCCATTTTGTCTATGTTCTTTTGTGTCTCTTCTGCAAATGTTGATAATATATTTTGTGCAGCCAACTCATCGTCCACTGAGAAGGCTGTAAGATTGCTGAAATTGAATTTTGTATCTTTAGTTTCAGCTTTTTTTGTGTCTAGAATGATTGGTAGGCATTTGCTGTCAGGTAGTGAACGGTTTATTGCATTTAGTATATCCGCACGACAGAATGGCTTTCGTAATACAGCAGAAAAACCGCTGTTGGTGAAACCTTCATCATCCGGTATGGCACGTGCAGTAATAGCTACTATAGGTATTGATTGCGCTTGTGGATAAGGTAATTGTCTGATTGCTTTTAAAAGGCTGAATCCGTCAAGAGCCGGCATCTGTATATCTGTGAAAAGAATATCAAATTCTCCTTCTTTCAAATATGCAAAAACCTCATCCGGTTGTTGACAGCATGTAATGGATTCTATTATACCTTTCCCTTCTGCCGGGCGTAAACTTAGTAGCATATCTCGTGTTAACTGTAGCTGTATCCTGTCATCATCTATTATGAGGATACGTATCGGTGATATGTTTTCGTTTTTGTTCTCTTCAGGGGCTTTGTTCTTTTCTTCAGCCTTTGTATGGATATAGGCTGGTAGAGGTATGCGTACACTGAAAGTGCTGCCTTTACCTGGAGTGCTGCTGACGGTAATCTTTCCATCTTGAAGTTCCGTTAGTTTTCGTGTTATTGAAAGTCCCAAACCAAATCCTTCACGGCCTTGTGCACCTGGCAGTCGTGTAAATTCTGTGAATATTTTTTCTTGTTCTGCTTCAGTCATACCGCATCCGGTGTCTGTAACACTGAATGTGAACATATTTCCTATATATGAAGCCTTAAGAGTTATATTTCCTTCATTTGTGAATTTTAAAGCATTTGATAACAGGTTCTCTACTATTTGTCTGATGCGGAACGGGTCTCCCTCAAGTGTTAGTTCAGGTGATAATTCGCTGGAATAGTCCAGTTTGAGATTTTTCTGGTCGGCAAGCGGTAGAAAACTGTTATAGATTTCGTCTAATAGCCTATGCGGACGGAACGCTATTGGATTAAGGTCCATTTTCCCGGCCTCAAGACGGTGATAGTCGAGTAATGAAGTTACCAGATCAAGAAGATGGTGGGCAGAACTTTTCATATTGGAAAGGTAGAACATCTGCCTTTTATCGGTTATAAGCCTTTCCAGCAGATCTGTATATCCTATTATTGAGCCTGCCGGAGCTTTTATGTCATGTGTAATAGTAAGCATGAGCTTTTCTCTGGCGCGTAACAGGTCTTCAGCATAGTCGCGGGCTTTTTCAAGCTCATTACGATAGTGGTTGCTGCGTGTCAAATCACGCCATATTATAGTGAAAAATACCAGTACCAGTATTATTCCGGCAACAGAAATTCCTGCCATTGCGAGTGCGGCATTACGTCTGATGGATTGTTCATGATACATACGGGCTGCCATGGCGGCCTGTTCTTCAGTTTCTATACTTTCAAGTAGTTGGTTTACTCTTTGACTGAGATGACTGCCTGCAATCTTTAATCTGTTTATTCTGTAACTTAATGTACGTAGTTCGTCTTGTCTGGTTTGGAATACTTTATCCTGTATGCCTGACAACATTGATGCTATTGTATCTATCGGACTGAAGACCTGATCTATGGTATCTGTATATACTTCTTCTATTACGTTGCTTACCTCTGTAGAATCTGCTTTTCCCGGTGAAAAGACATCAGCCAGACGTCTGAAAAAACTTTTGGGTTCGTGCTTTATTGTATATGTATTGTGATGGGTAACCACGCGTCGGCGAACATGGCTCTCGCTAATCAATGAATCGTGTTCATGAAGTAAACTGTCCAACTGTTTGCGATATATAATATCGGTCGGTGTAGTACGCATAGCTTCTAATACTGCCAACATGTTTCTCTCTTTATCACGAAGAAGCATGTTTACGGTATCAATACGTGCTTGCTGTGTACTGTCTGTCAGTTGGCTGCGTAAAGTGTCAAGTGACAGATGTACTTTCTTCATGGCTCTATTGTAGAGCCATAGCTCGTTTGAACTGCCTGTGCGCAGAGCTTGTCCTATAACCTCTGTCTCATATAACTGGCTTATTATATTGTGTGTGGTTTTACGCCTGTTGTAGATGCTTTCTTCCAATCCCGTAGGTTGAGTTAACAGTGTCATTTGTTTGTAAACATAACTGATTGCTCCTAAGAGTAGTATAATCAGGATAATGTATCCGAATGCCAGTTTGGTCTTGGTAGAAAACATGGTGGAATTATGAATTAATAATTAATAACTCAATATAAATTTATCTGTTAGCATGCTCAGAGTTTGTCTGTTTGTTAATTTTTCGAAGGAAAAGGTCTGGTCTTTTTTCTGAAGCGGAGCCAGTACATAACTCCTGCGCTAGTCAATCCGAAAGGGAAAGCCATCCATACACCTGTTAATCCTCCGTCAAGTACAAAACCGAAGATATAACCGGCCGGGAGTGATATTACAAAATAGGCTATAAAAGCATAAAGCAACATCGGTTTCACGTCTGCTATACCACGCAGTGAGTTAGCAAAGTTTATTTGCAGGGCATCACCGAATTGATAAAACAGAAAAGGGTATATGACGCTTGCCACCATTGCACTGACTGTGTCATTGTCTGTAAACCATCCTCCGATATGATTTCTTAGCAGGAAAATAGGAATACCGGTCATGAGTAACATTACGAGTATTATATGGAAACCGTATCGTGCTGTACGTCGGACATTTTCCATGTCGCCTTGTCCATGAAAATTGCTTATTCTTACCGATACAGCTGCTCCCATACCATAATACATCATGAAACAGACCTGTGATACAGCCATCATTATCTGGTAGGATGCAAGTTCCATACTTCCTAGCCAACCTATCATTATCGCACTGAGACTGAATGAAGCTGTTTCCATTCCCATCTGTCCTGCTATAGGCCATCCTAGTTTATTGAGTTGTACAAACTCTGCCTTATTGACTTTACCACGGCTGAACCCTTGTCTGTATTCTTTATATCTGTCGGTCATGAAAAACAGAACGATAAAGGCGATTACCATCAGTATTCTGGAGAAAAGTGTTGATATACCGGCACCTGAAAGTCCAAGTTCCGGAAATCCCATTTTTCCGTATATCAGGACATAATTGCCTATGATATTAAGAACGTTGCCACACAGTAAAATCCACATTGGTATCTTAGTATCTGTTATTCCGTCGGCGAATTGTTTGAAACCGTTGAACCACAGTACAAATGGAATAGAAGCCAGAAGAATGAGAAAGTATGGTTGTATATACGGAATTAATTCTTCCGGTTGTCCCATATGCGGAATACTTGCATAAACTCCTGCCATGGCTCCACATACCAGTATTGCCAACAGACTGTTGGCTGCTAGACTGTTTTTCAGCGCCCATCCCACTTCTGAGCGTTGACCACGTCCAAACAGACTGCCTACGATAGGCGTGAGTCCGTATGAAAATCCTGTACTGAATATTATGGCCAGATTGAACATATTGTTCACAAAGCTGGCAGCGGCTAGTTCTGTTGTGCTGTGATGCCCTATCATCAGTGTGTCGGCAAATCCAAGTATGATGACTCCTATCTGGCCTATTACTATAGGAATGCCTAAAGATAATAGTGTACGGTAGTGTTGTTTCATTCTTTTTCGCTTGATGCTTTTTTATAATATAAAATACTGCAGTTTTGTGGGACGAAGCATTTTTCGGCAGCCTTGGCTATCTGTTCCGGGCTTACAGAACGATATTTTTCAACTTCAGAGTTTATATCTTCAGCTTTACCTATGAGTTCAAAATAAGCCAGGTTTGTCGCTACTGTTAGATAATTTATGTTACTGAATATCTGTTCGCTTTCGTACCTGTTTTTTACTTTTTCCAGTTCTTGTGCGTCGATTTCTTCTTTTTTCAATCTTTCCAGTTCTTTCCATATGGCTTCCTCTGCTTCCTCCAGACTTATTCCTTCACATGGTTTTCCTGCGATATGGAAAAGTCCGTTGTCTATGCTTCCGGAAATATAGGCGTCTATCGAACTGAATATTTTCTTTTCCTGTACTAATTTCTGTACCAGACGTGAAGAACGTCCGTTGCACAATATATCTGATATGACATCGAAAGTATAATATTCTTTGTCCTTACGCTTACATATATGAAATGCCATATATAACGTATCTACAGGAACATTGCGCAATACGGTGAGACGCCGTTCCTCTGTCTGGGGAATTTCTTCCGGCAGTTCCCTTGCCTTTATTTCGCGTGACGGTATATTCCCGAACCATTTCTCTGCCAGACGCATCGTTTCCTGAAACGTTATGTTGCCACTAACCGCCAGTATCGCATTGTTTGGAGCGTAATAACTGTAGAAAAATTCCTTTACCTCGTTCAGTGTGGCGTTTGAAATATGATTTATGTCTTTTCCTATTGTGGGCCAACGGTATGGATGGGTTTTATATGCCATATCTCTTATTATATGAGATACATCTCCATATGGTTGGTTTAGGTTTCTTTGTTTGAACTCTTCTGTCACGACATTTTTTTGTATCTCAAGACTTTTTTCGTTAAAGTCAAGAGATAGCATCCTGTCACTTTCCAGCCAGAAACCTATCTCGGCATTCTTGCATGGAAGAGTTATATAATAGTTTGTCATGTCATTGTTCGTCCATGCGTTGTTCTCACCGCCTGCCTTCTGTACAGGAGTGTCATAGTCAGGAATGTTTACAGAGCCGCCGAACATAAGATGTTCAAACAGATGGGCAAATCCGGTGTGTTCCGGATGTTCATCTCTTGCGCCTACATCGTACAGTAAGTTGAGAGCTATCATCTGTGTGGACGTGTCTTCACTGTGTACTATGCGTAGGCCGTTGTCGAGAACATGACGGTTTACGTTTATCATGGTATATGCTCGTTTTTAGACCAATGTAATTGTTAAAAGTTTGAATTGAAAGTGTAAGTTAAATCACTTCAGCTTTCAGAATACGAATATCTATTTTCGGACGGTCTGCTCGGTTTGTTCCCACTTGTTCTATTTTTTCTACTACATCCATACCGTCTGTTACTTCGCCAAATACAGTGTAAGCTCCATCCAGATGAGGTGCTCCGCCTATTGTTGTGTATGCTTGTTTTTGTTCTTTGGTATATTTCAGTGCCGGTTCTTTTTCAACAATAGCTCTAGCCTGTGTTTCCAGTGAATCCTGTAGTTCCAGTAACCCTTCTGTATCACCGGCTTTACGCATTTTATAAATCTCTTTCATATGTTTGCGAGCAAGATTATTGAATACATCCTCAAGTCTTGCTTCGTTCATATGGTTTTCCATGTTTATCATCTGTGCCTCGCTGAATTTTCTTCCTGTTACGATATAGAACTGACATCCTGAAGATTCTTTCTCCGGGTTTACTTCATCTCCCTGACGTGCAGCAGCCAGTGCCCCTTTTTTATGGAAATATTTAGGATTGAATTCTGCCGGTATTGTATAGCCTACATCTCCGCTGCCTAGTGTAGTTGTATCAGTAGCGTTTTTACTTAATGGATCTCCGGCCTGTATCATGAAGTTTTTTATAACGCGGTGAAAGAGAGTGCTGTCATAAGCTCCTTCTTTTACCAGTTTTATGAAATTCTCTTTGTGTTTAGGAGTCTCATCATACAATTTTACGGTAATGTTGCCCATTGTAGTTTCCAGGCGTACCAAAGTTTCGTTTCCTTTTTCCATATTATTTGTCATTTTTTCTGATTTGCTGTTTCCTGTGCAAGCTATCATGCAGACAGCTGCTATTATGGTGATAATTAATTTTTTAGTTGACAAGGTTCTCATGCAAAAGTCAAATATTAATTCTTAAAATCTAATTATTAATTAATCAAAACGGATATCCAATGGCGAAATGCAATCCCATACCGTCTTTAAATCGTGGAATATTGTAATATCCTTGTTTTCCGGTGTCGTATGGAACGTGCAATGCTATACCCAAATCTAAACGCAGTACGAGAAAATCCAAATCATATCGTATTCCGGCTCCTGTTCCCAGAGCTATACTGTCGAAGAAACGATTAAATGTAAATTCTGCGCCTGGGCGTGCAGGGTCTTCCCTGAGCAGCCAGACGTTACCGGCATCAAGGAATATAGCGCCGTTCAAGCTTCCGCCTGCAAAGTTAGAGAATAATCTGAAACGATACTCCATATTTGCTTCAAGTTTTATATCACCCGTCTGGTCAACATAAGAATATGTGTTGTCTTCAGAAGGACGATAACGTCCTGGACCTATTGAACGTATTGTAAAGGCACGTATGCTGTTTGCACCTCCTACGTAGAACTGTTCAGTATATGGCGCGATAGTCTTGTTACCATAAGCCCATATTATTCCACCCATGGCTCTGAAAGCCAGCTGGTGCATATCGTTAAACCATATTGTATTTCGTACTTCTGATGAATATTTCAGAAACTGTGCGAATGGAGTTCCCAACAGCTTTTTATCTTTTTTACTGAATTTTTGTCCGAAAGCCGCATAGATTAATGAGGTGACATTACCTGCGCTTGTAATTGAGTTTTCCCACCAGAGTCTGTTCCTGCGTTTACGGTACGAATTATCGTATGTTAATGTATATGACTGCGATGGGATAAACTGGTCGCTCAGACTGTAGAATAACATAGGATTCTGTGCGGCTATCTGGTTAAATTCTTCTGTACTGTTTTGAAGCGTATTGAATGCCAGATTTAACGGTGTAACAGAATGTTTCATGCTTCTTTTGGGCTGGAAACTGTATGATACTGCTCCACCGAATGAAAGCATCTTGAAATAACGTGCTCTGTTTATCTGTTCCGCATACACCTTGAAATTAGTGTTCGACGGGAAGCGGAACGGATCGACTCTGTTTTTTATCCACGGAAGTATAAGGCGTGGAAACTCCAATGACAATGCAGCTCCCAGTTCGTACGAGTTCATTACGGAACTGCGTCCGTCAACAGTAGAACTAGTCTGCCATTCATACGAACCTTTTAATTCAAGATTTAGCGAAGCTCCCATGCGTATGAAATTCTTTCTTGAAAGATTGAATTTGGCACCTGGTCCTGTCTGTTTTGTATCCTTTGTTGTAAGGTTGAACTCCAGTTCGCTGTCATAAGGAAGGTCGAACATGGAGTTTACCTTTATATCAAGAGTGTCCGAACCGTTACGTGAATTGTATTGAAATTCGTTGAACTTGAATACACCTAGCCTGGCGAGTGCTTCCTGCGTATAGTTCTGTCTTAGTTGTGAGTATGTCTCTCCGCTTCGGTATAAGAATCGTCTTCTTAATACTCCATATCTTAATTCCGGTTTCTCTCCGAAGTAATGTACAGTAAAATCCCTTGTGCAGATAGAGTCGTCCGGCTGTTCTCCGTTGTAACCAATCAGGTTGACTTCAGTTTTTCCGATTGTGTATTTTGTTTTAGCCTCTTTTGGAATGTTGTTACTCGGAACAATTTTCAGATTAACATATCCAGGACGCATTAGCGTATCGGCAAGGAAAGTAATATATTCGCTTCTGAAAAAATAATATCCGTTGTTTTTAAACATAGTTACAAGTCTTTCCCGTTCCTCATTGAGACGTGTTACGTCAAAGTTCTCATTACTGTGTATGAGTCTTTCATCAAAATGTTTTCTGATTAAAGAGTCTGCGCGTCCCGGAAAACCTTCATACAATACTGTATCTATAAGATAAGGCTTTCCCATGTTAATCTGATAACTCAATTTTACAGTCCTTGGATTACGTGTGCTATCGACTGTATATGTCACATTCCCGTCGAAGTATCCATAGTCTTTCAGCAGATTAGATGCAATTTTTACACGTGTATCCGGGTTGACGGAAGAGACAGTTACCGGCTTTGCAGCCAGCTTGCGGAATATCCATCTTCCCAGTCCCTTTTCATATTTCTGGAAACTGTTGTAAACCCACAGTCCGAAGGGGATGGGAATACGATGTTTCGCACTTCCAAGGAAAGAGTTGTTAGGGGCTACGCTAACAGCTGCCGTTACTTCTTCCAGTGTTTTCTCTCCATTTTCGCTTATGTCTTTTTCGTTCACGTGTATATTCTTTATACCCGTGTATAAGGTTTCACCTTCAGGCAGATTCTTTGTGGTGGAACATCCGGCAATTACGGTCACGACAACCAATAATCCAAGTATGTTATTTATTTTCATTTTCATTTACTTTTTCTTCTGTGTCATTAACCTTTTTCTTCTTCCTTTGGAATATAAACAAATCCTTTATACGGCTTACCTTCTTTTTCAGAACAATACCTGCTCCGGTTTCAGTAACCTCACCTTCCAGTACATTGGCATATTTCTTGTCGTGGAAGAGTTTTATGTATCTGGTACCGCTGTTGTCAAGCCTGTATTCCAGTGATATATTGTCTATAAATGACTCATCTCTTACTGCTGCATTTCCGGTAGAGATTTTTCCACCGATTACTACACGTACACGGTTGTTCCAGAACCGTTTTGCAAACTGGAAATTGTAGTCGGTGCGTGTATCGCCGGTTTCAGTGGCGTTCGTCGTTTCCATTCCGACACTCAAATCTATTGTTTTAAGTGCATTACCGGCAATGTTGTTGATTTGTCCCTGCAGGTATGAGTTCAGTGCGCTGTTGGCATCCAGCTTTGCAGTGGAATTATCTGAAATATACATACCTGTAACAAGCATAGTTACTGCCGCCTTGTTCTTCTGTGAAGCTGACATTGCCGCAAGTTCATTTTGCATAGAACCGTCTTCAGGTGCGTCTATGGTAAATTCAAATCCAAGGTCGTTCAAACGGTTTGTAATACTTACTCCCACATCGAAGCTTACCATTCTGGCCGTCTGTCCTTCCTGCGTTACTGAAGCTCTGGTCCTTTCGTATGCTTGAATATTCAGTTTAGGATCCATTACATTACCGGTCCATTCAATATAGCTTCCTTCTCTGATTTTAAATGTCTTCAGCGGTATTACAGGCATTTCGTATTTCATTTCTCCACTCATCAGTGAGTAGCGTCCATTAAGCAGCATGTTTCCGTCAGGGGTATATTGGAAAGCAAGGTCACCTCCACCTTCCACCTGCATATAGTTCGTTCCGCTTTCGTTTATATCCACTTTGCACTGTACTGCCTGGTCTATATGCAGATTGACTAGCATGTCTATTCCTCCAGGTCTCATCTCCTGTAACGGTTTCCTTTGAGCTGCGGAAGTATCCGCAAAGTTTACAAAGGTTACAGTCTCAGCCAGCCTGTCCTCTACTGACAAAGGTGATTCGCGCAGGATATAAGTAAAGTCGCTGCTGCCAAGAATATTGGCATTACCCCTCACGGATATAGCATCCGGAGTTCCTTTTATTGTGGTGTTCAGGTCGATATACATCTTTCCGTACACTAATGATGTACGGTTTTTCTTTCCGTTGAAAACCTCAAAATTACGGGCTGTCATTTTCAGGTCCATATACATGTTACTCATGTCCGCAAAGTCGATGCTTCCGTCTATCACATAAGGGTTTTTGCCTCGTGAGAATATGCTGTATTTATTAAATACCAGTTTGTTGTTTGTTATGGTTATCGGTTTATTTTCAAACCTTAGATTCATGGAAGTCATCGGGATGAATACGTTTACGCTGTCCGTAGTAAGCTGTCCGTTTATAATCGGAGTATCAGACGAACCATTTACTGAAATCTCTCCTCCGGCATATCCTTTCAGTCGTGCCATTTCTTCCGGGACAAAAGCTCCTGCTAATTCTAGAGGGAAACGCATTAAGGACATATGGGCGTTTATTTTGTCTTTTTCTTCGTCTGATGCTGCAGACCTATACTGGCCGTTTATCTCAGCCAATGTGTTGCCGTTTCTGGTTATATATCCATCCACATGATGTCCGCTGTTCTCCATCGGTAGATAAACTCCGCTCATAGTCCAGTTTCCAAGCGGCTTACCGGAATAAGCCAATCTGTTGATGTCGGTTTCGAGTGCAGTCATGAACATGTTTTCTTTTTGCTGCACATAATGAGCCTCGGCGTTAATAACTCCTTCTATAGGCGGCATATAAGGGATTATACGTTTGAACTCACCTATATCAATACGGTTTACGCTTACAGTTATATCCTGCAGCAACGTAGAATCCGGAACTGAATATATCTGCAGCCCCGTTCCTTTTTCATCGTACAGTTTCATGTCGGCATGTATCCTGCCTTTGTCACTCAGGAATATATAATTATCCTTGTTCAACTGAAATTTTCTGTAAACCAGAATAGGAGCTTCTGGTAACATATGCAGACTTATACCTTTATCACGTAATACAGCTTCCATTCCTATCAGTGCCCCGGTTTGGTTCTGGGCGTTGTCGTATTTCACCATCATTCGTGCGTTACCGTTGAAAATACCTCCGTCCAGTGATATGCCGAAAGCTTCCTGTTGCTTCGTGTGGTTAGCTTTTACTCCGCCTGTAAGAATTATTCCTGTCGTGTCCTGTATAGCGCGGAACGTAATTGTATCCAGACGCAGACTGTCAGTGTGCAGACCGTACAGATAAGCTGAACTGTTTATTCCGTTTGCTGAGGAAGTATTAAGTGAGGCATAAAGTTTACTAAAACCTATTCCACTCATCTCAAGAGTATTCACAAACGGGTTGTCATCGCCCGCAAACAGTCTGAATGATGTTTCAGGCAGCAAAGCACGCAGAGTGTCAAGGTTTAATGTCCTGCTTTCCCACTGCTTGGCAGCAAGAGTGGAGATTTTTGTCAGTTTATCAGTCACCTTATCTATGCCTCCTGTAGTCCTGAGGAGCATTGTCATATCACCGGAGTTGATGTAAGTACGCAAAGAATCTTCCGTCATGCTCACCCCGAAGTTCAAATCTTTTGTTTTGAAAGAACTTTTTTCTGTGGTAAGTCTGATATTATTTATTGAGACCTTAGCCTGATGTCTGTTTTTCATATCCGTACGTGCATCAATGTCTATATCTTGCGCTATTTTCAATGGTTGTGCCACAAGTCCCAGACTATGCAAATCCAGACGTTTGATGTCTGTACGCATTTTGGCCATTATATTGTTGCTTGAAATATCAGCGTCAAGTATTGAGCCTATTTCCATCATATTGTCATTGATATTGAAGGCTACATTTGTTTTGCCGTCGGCAAGTCCGGCTTTCATATCAATTCCAGAGAAAGAATATCTGGCATATTCAAAATTGGAAACTCCTGCCTTTATATTCATCCTTGTGTTCGGTGAGAATATATCAAACCCTTTTCCTTCTGCCGAAAGAGATGCCGTTACCCTAAACAGTGAATCGGTTGGTAAGAAGTTATGTATATTCAGTTCCTTTAGCTCCATTTCGGCAAAGAAGGACTCTGTATCAGGTATAAATCCGGCGTTTATCTCAGCCTGTCCCTCACCCTGCGAGAGAGCCAATGCCGCCATCAGACTGTCGTTCCTCATGTCCGCACTGCCCTTTATGGTCATGTCTGCAGGTACTACCGCCGCCCCCATCAGCGACTGTGTAAACTTCATGTCCGGGAAAATTCCATCCATATCAAGATGTGCCGCCATCTTTGTACTGTCAGTCACATCGTTCAGATATCCTTCTGCCGTCAGTCTGATATGTTCAGCTATCTCTGCGCTGACTCTTGTTATTCTCATTCTGTTCAAACTACCGTCCACGCCTGCACGTATCTGTACAGGTTCTGCCGGAAAGTCTTTTCTGAAGTCTTCAGGCATACCGGTCAAAAAGCGGAACAAATCGTTCTTACCGATATCAGCCATTATTCTGGCCGAGATGCTGCCATCATTGTTTATTTGGCTTTGCCGATTTGTCAATTGTGAGATGTTCCATTCTGCGCCGGCCTGTACTGAAAAATAAGAATCTGTGGTTTTCAGTTCCAGTCCGGATATACCTATTCTCTCGTCATTAGCCATTATTTTTCCTCCGGCAGATATTATTTCCAGTCCGGAGCGTTCTTTCATCCTGAGCTCCTTTATTCCTGCCTTTATTTCATTTCCGCAATAATATATAGAGTCCAGACCAATATTCAGTCCGGCTATGGCGATGTATGACGGATCAAACCCTTCCGCCGGTTTTTCGTTTCCTGATACATAGCTGGCTGACGAGTTGTTTATTCTGAACTTGTGTATAGAATATGCCTCTTTCCGTAAATCAACAAGACCTTCCATAAGTGTGGCTGAACCTATATTTACTCCCATATTCATACTGTCAAGAGGCATACTGAGGTTTATTGCTACATTTTCCAGATTAGCCTTTTGTAGCATAAACTGCCAGTATAACGGTTCGCTGGCAGTAGTGTCTGCTGCAGCCGTGTCCGCTATACATATGTCCATATGCGTATCTTTAAGAATAAATGAGTTTATAGTAGCGGTTTCAGGAGATAATGCAACCCCGTGTGATTCAAGATATAACTCTCCAAGTTCGCCTTTAAGAGCCAGTCCTTCTATCATGTTCATGGTGTTCAGACTAATTTTCTCCAGTCTGAAGGCATCTATTTCCACCTGTTTCCTGAACAATGGCTTCATCTGAACCTTTAAAGTTATTTTTCCCGCATTCAGCAGAGTGTCTTTTTCCTGTACTGCTGAAACATTGTGTATATTCAGATTAAGGGGGAAAGATAGCGATATTCTGCCGACGTTTATATCCATACCGGTAGCAGTGGAAGCCATTGAAGCAGCTTTCTTTACTATGAAATCCTGCACAGGGGGGATATATATTAAAATTGATATTATTATAAATAAGGCGAAAGGAATAGATATTATAATCCCACACCATTTTAAAATTTTCTTCATGTCTGTGTTTCTTTATGATTGCGAATATACAAAAAAAATAACTATAATTGAATATAATTTGTTCAGGAAGTATATGATTAATAATAAATCTTTATCTTTGCAATAACTTACTTTTAAATATAACTTATATAACTTATGAAACCAACATTATTTGTATTGGCGGCTGGTATGGGTAGCCGTTACGGTGGCCTTAAGCAACTTGACGGACTTGGTCCTAGTGGAGAAACAATCATGGATTATTCTATCTTCGATGCTATCCGTGGCGGATTCGGTAAGATAGTATTCGTAATCCGTAAAGATTTTGAAGATGATTTCCGTAAAATCGTTCTTAGTAAATATGAAAACCATATCCCGGTAGAAGTAGTATTCCAGGCTTTGGATAATCTTCCGGCAGGATATACATGTCCTGAAGGCCGTGTAAAACCATGGGGTACTAACCATGCTGTTCTTATGGGTAAGGATGTTATTAAGGAACCATTTGCAGTAATCAATGCTGACGACTTCTATGGAAGAGACAGTTTCGCCGTTCTTGGCAAATATCTTTCAGAACTTCCAGAAGGTTCAAAGAACGACTATTGCATGGTAGGTTTCCGTATTGGTAACACTCTATCTGAAAGTGGTTCTGTAGCACGTGGTATCTGCTCTGCCAACGAAGAAGGCAATCTTACTACAGTAGTAGAACGTACTGAAATAATGCGTATAAATGGCGTTGTAAGCTATAAGGATGAAAATGGTGAATGGGTAGGTGTAGAAGATAATACTCCTGTTTCTATGAACATGTGGGGCTTCACTCCTGACTATTTCAAATATTCAGAAGACTATTTCACTGAATTCCTTGACGCAAACAAAGATAACCTGAAAGCAGAATACTTCATTCCATTGATGGTAAACAAGCTTATCAATGAAAAGACTGCTAATGTTAAGGTTCTTGACACTACTTCTAAATGGTTCGGTGTAACTTATGCTGCTGACCGTCAGAGTGTAGTTGACAAGATTCAGGCATTGGT
>ERZ780076.513-NODE-513-length-17580-cov-5.486163_pt1 | contig 17580 bp, 7 predicted proteins | sample MGYA00511022_ERZ780076 | MGnify/ENA primary metagenome ERZ780076 (study PRJEB29588, sample SAMEA2148733) | human gut metagenome | biome: human gut; feature: human-associated habitat; material: faeces | place: Denmark | collected 2008/2010 ... | reverse complement strand
GTTCTGCAGACTCTCGTTGTGGCTATTGGCGCAGGTCTTGGCGTTTGGGGTGTTGTCAATCTGATGGAAGGATATGGCAACGACAATCCGGGTGCAAAGTCCCAGGGCATGAAGCAGCTCATGAGCGGTGGCGGCGTCATTCTCATCGGTACGCAGCTGATCCCGCTGCTCTCTGGTCTGTTCGGCTAAGCACCCGCGATAGGAGGTACTCCCGCCATTGTTCGATAATATCTTTGCAGCCATCGAAAAATGGATGCGGGAACTTCTGACAGGAATGGTGGAGTCCAACATGAGTACGATGTTCACGGATGTCAATGAAAAGACAAGTGAGATCGCGGCTCAGGTTGGACGCACTCCACAAAACTGGAACAGCAGCGTTTTCAGTATGATTCAGAACTTATCAGAGTCGGTGGTAGTTCCGATTGCCGGAATCATCATCACTCTGGTACTCTGCTATGAGCTGATCTCGATGCTGACCGAGCGAAACAACCTGCATGATGTAGATACATGGATGTTCTTCAAGTATTTTGTCAAGGCATGGGTCGCAATCTATCTGGTCAGCAATACGTTCACAATTACAATGGCAGTCTTTGACGTTGGACAATCGGTAGTTAATTCGGCTTCCGGTATCATCAACGGCGAGACTGCCATTGATGTTAGTTCGCTGTCCATGCAGATGCAGGCGGCGATGGCAACCATGGAGATCGGTGAACTGGTGGTGCTGGCTCTTGAAACCTTCCTTGTCAGCTTCTGCATGAAAATTATGTCGGTGGTGATAACTGTCATTGTTTATGGGCGTATGATAGAGATTTATCTCTATACATCGCTTGCCCCGATCCCGTTCGCAACGATGAGCAACCGTGAATGGGGTCATGTAGGAACCAATTATTTCAGAGGACTGTTCGCCCTTGCATTTCAGGCATTCCTGATGATGGTCTGTGTGGCGATTTACGCAGCACTGATTTCTTCGGTGCGGATTTCCAGCAATATGCACTCCGCGCTGATCGGCGTTGCAGCGTATACCGTGATTCTGTGCTTCAGCCTGATGAAAACGGGAAGTCTGTCCAAACAGATCTTCGGCAGTCACTAAAACCGGGAAAATCCGAGGAAAGGAAAGACAGCAGACAGAAAGCCGTATCCCGGCGGCGTGTCTGACTGTCATGGTGAAGAATGGCTTATGTGACAATCCCGAAAGACCTGTCCAAAGTGAAGAACAAGGTCTTTCTCAACCTGACAAAGCGACAACTCATCTGTATGGGCTTTGCGGCATCCATCGGTGTCCCGTTCTACTTTCTTACACGGGAAACGCTTGGTACAAGCAACGCGGCGGCGGGCATGGTGCTGCTGATGCTCCCGGAATTTTTCTTTGCGCTGTTCGAGAAAAACGGGATGCACCTTGAAACCATCCTGACGAACTTCATCAATGTCCGTTTCAAACGTCCGGCGGTTCGCCGCTACGAGATCGAAAATCTGTACGAATATGAGCCGGAGAAACCTGTAACACCAAAAGTGAAGAAGGGAGGCATTATTGGGAAAAGAAAAGGATAAGAAGCCGCTGTTCGGCGGCATCTTCCAGAAATTCTTCAAGCCGTCTGCAAAGGCAGAAGCGAAAAAGAAGAAAGAGCATCATCTGACGGTGCAGCGGTCGATTCCGTATCTGGAAATGGGGCGGGACGGCATCTGCCGGGTGGAGGAACATCTGTATTCCAAAACCGTCCGCTTCTATGACATCAACTATCAGCTCGCGCAAAACGAAGATAAGAACACCATTTTTGAAAGCTGGTGTGACTTCCTCAATTATTTTGATTCCAGCATCCGTTTTCAGCTTTCGTTCATCAATCACAAAAGTGATATGAGCGAATACAACAAGGTCATTCAGATCGAGCCGCAGCATGACCAGTTCGATGATGTGCGCATGGAATACGCGCAGATGCTGAAACAGCAGCTTGCCAAGGGCAACAACGGTCTGGTTCGGACAAAGTACATCACGTTCAGCATCGAAGCCAAAAGCGTGAAAGAAGCAAAGCCCCGGCTGGAACGCATCGAAACCGATATTCTCAACAATTTCAAGGTGCTGGGCGTGAAAGCATATCCGCTGAATGGTGTGGAACGCTTACAGATCATGTATGAGATGTTCCATCAGGAGGAAGAACGAAAGTTTGAGTTCAGCTATGACCGCATCCTGCAAAGCGGCATGACCACCAAGGATTTCATTGCTCCGACCAGTTTCCTGTTCAAGAGCGGCAAGGACTTCCAGATGGGAGATACCATCGGCGCAGTATCCTATCTGAACATCCTTGCCCCGGAACTGACGGATAAGGTGCTGGCAGAGTTTCTGGACATGGACAAGAATCTGGTAGTCAGCATCCATGTGCAGTCGGTAGACCAGCTCAAGGCAATCAAGCTCATCAAGGGCAAGATCACAGACCTTGACCGCATGAAGATCGAGGAACAGAAAAAGGCGGTGCGTTCCGGTTATGATATGGAAATTATTCCGAGTGACCTTGCAACTTATGGCGGCGAGGCCAAAAAGATTCTGGATGATTTGCAGAGCCGCAATGAGCGTATGTTCCTTATTACGGTGCTGTTCCTCAATGCTGCGAAAACCAAACAGGATTTGGACAGTGCAGTGTTTCAGACGGCTGGTATCGCTCAGAAGTTCAACTGCACCTTGAATCGGCTGGACTATATGCAGGAGCAGGGGCTTATGAGCAGCCTGCCGCTGGCCAATAATCTTGTTCCCATCAAGCGGGCATTGACCACGACTTCCACCGCCATCTTTGTGCCGTTCACTACGCAGGAACTTTTCATGGAGGGTGATTCCCTCTATTACGGTCTGAATGCAGTGTCCAACAACATGATTATGGCAGACCGCAAACAGCTCAAAAACCCGAACGGTTTGATTTTGGGTACGCCTGGTTCTGGTAAATCGTTCAGCGCAAAGCGTGAAATGACAAACGTGTTCTTCACGACAACGGACGATATTATCATCGCAGACCCGGAAGGCGAGTATTATCCGCTGGTCGAAGCACTGGGCGGGCAGGTCATTCATATCTCATCCACCAGCCGGGACTACATCAACCCGATGGACATTAACCTGAACTATGCGGACGATGATAACCCGCTGGGCATGAAGTCGGACTTCATCCTTTCCCTGTGTGAACTTATCATGGGTGCACGGGACGGCATGGAGCCGGAAGAAAAATCCGTCATTGACCGATGCCTGCCGCTGGTCTATCAGAAATATCTGAATGACCCGAAACCGGAAAATATGCCGATTCTCGGTGATCTGTACGACTGCCTGCGGGAGCAGAAAGAACGGCAGGCGCAGCGCATCGCCACGGCACTGGAAATCTACGTCAATGGTTCGCTGCGGGTGTTCAACCACCAGACGAATGTGGAACTGGATAACCGCCTTATCTGCTTTGACATCAAAGAATTGGGCAAGCAGCTCAAAAAGCTGGGTATGCTCATCGTGCAGGATCAGGTGTGGAATCGCGTTACCATCAACCGCAATGCAAAGAAAAACACACGATACTACATTGATGAGTTCCACTTGCTCTTAAAGGAAGAGCAGACTGCCGCGTACAGTGTTGAAATCTGGAAGCGTTTCCGAAAATGGGGCGGCATCCCTACGGGCATCACGCAGAACATCAAAGATCTGCTTGCCAGCCGGGAGATCGAGAACATCTTTGAGAACAGCGATTTCATCTATATGCTGAATCAGGCATCCGGTGATAGGCAGATTCTTGCAAAGCAGCTCAACATTTCGCCATTCCAGCTTTCCTATGTGACGAACAGCAACGAGGGCGAGGGGCTGCTGTTCTACGGCAACACCATTATCCCGTTCAAGGATAAGTTTGATACTTCGCTGAAACTCTATGGTCTTATGACCACGAAACCGAATGAAATTGCAAAATACAGGGAGAAGAAAGACGCATGATGAAAGAGAAAAAACTGAGCCAGATGATCCTGAAGCTGCATGACCGTGCTGAGGCAGCAAAATACGATGGCGATTCCAGCCCGCCTTATCAGGAAGTGGAAATGCTGAACTTTCACGATGAGGAATCGGTGGTGCATACGGTGCTGGAGGACTTTTACGCAGTCGGCGCACTGGCAGATGAACTGACCCACGGATTCCACATGGAAGAGCGGGGCTACATCGACCGCACGGAGGTCAATTCCCGGCTGATCGCTTTTGCCAGGGAGCTGGAGCGGATTCTCGATAAGTGGGAAACCCATGCAACGCTGATTGCATAAGTTTCCTGCCGGACGGGAGGTGAATCCGATGGCAGACAAGCGATTCCGGGGCAGAGATAAAATCGTCCAGAAAATGACCAAAGACGGTCTGGTGGAAGAGAATCTCCGCACCGGGGAAACCAAGTCCGCAGTTGCAGAAGAACCACCGAAGCAGGAAGATTCGGAAAAAGACGCTGCGGAAAGTGCAGAAGAAACCCCTGTTGTAGAAGAAGATGTGTGCATGGATGCCGAGGATGGAGAGGAGGAAAAGCCCCGGCGCAGCACCGCCAAGCAGAGTACAGAGTATTATAAAGCCCATCAGGAGGATGGCAAACCGAAAGAAAAAGATGCTCCGCCTGTGGACGAAGATGCAGAGCCTGCACCTAAGAAAAATGGCCGCTTATCCTTTGATGATGAGCAGCAGGGCGGCATCGTCCGGGGCGCGGGGCTGGGCATTAAGAAAGTGGCGAAGAAAGGAGTGGATACTGCCACTGGTTTTGCCCATAACAAGGTGCATCAGGTCGAAAAGGAAAACTCCGGCGTGGAGTCGGCGCACAAGAGCGAAGAAACGCTGGAAGGACTGTACCGCTTCTCCAAAGGCCGGAAAAAGACCAGAGAAAAATCCGCCAGAGCTGAGAAAAAAGTCGAGGCTGAGAAAAAATCCAGCCGTCTGAAATTTTCGGAGAATGAGGGCGGCATAACCGAAGAAGCGGCAGAAATGCCATTGAAAAAGAAACCGCCCCAGCCGCCACCGACTGCCGCAGGAGGTGAAGCAACAAAGACAGTCGGTTCAAAGTTTTACCAGAAAAAGCAGTATAAGGATGCCTATGCAGCAGCCAAGCGGGGCCAGAAAGCCGGAAACGCTGCCAGCAAGCAGGCGGCAACGGCAGCAAACACGCTTGCAGAAAAAGCAAAGGCAGCGGTGCAGGAGGTCGTTGTGCAGAACAAGACCCTCTGGGCGGGACTTGGCATTGCAGCACTGATGCTCATGCTGATTATGGGCGCATTCTCAAGCTGTTCAGCAGCGATCCATGGAACGGGCAGTACCTTTATCGGAACGACGTATCCTAGTAAGGATGCTGACATGAAAGGTGCAGAAGAAGATTATCTGGAACTGGAAAAGAAGCTGGATGAGCAGATACGGCAGATGGAGTCCACACATCCCGGCTATGACGAATACCGTTACCAGTTGGACGAAATTGGGCATGACCCTTATCAGCTGATCTCTCATCTGACTGCCGTATATGAGCAGTTCACCAGAGGACAGGTGAAAACCGTCATCAAGTCGCTGTTTGAGCAACAGTATCTCCTGAAAGTCTGGGAAACGATAGAGATTCGCACACGCATGGAAACCAGAGTAGGGATTCGGCCAACGATTGACGCTTTTGGAAACGTCAGCATGGAAACCTATACCTATCAGGAAGAAGTGGAGTATGAGTACAAAATCCTCAACGTCCTGCTGAAAAATAAAGGCTTTGACATCATTGCCAGAAAGAACATGGATCGGAAGCAGACTGGGCGGTATGATGCCTACAATCTGACCTATGGCAATCGCCCGGAACTGTTTGGCGCAGGATCACCTACATACAGTGGCGGCACAACAGGAAGCATTGGCTCTGGCGGTTCGGGTGGAACAGGCGGCAGTTCCGGCGGTGGTTTCCGATATGATATTCCAGAAGAAGCCCTGTCGGATGAAAAGTTTGCAAAGATGATTGCAGAAGCCGAAAAGTATCTGGGTATGCCGTATGTGTGGGGCGGAAGTTCGCCCAGCACCAGTTTTGATTGCTCTGGCTTTGTCTGCTGGGTCATCAATAACTGCGGCAATGACTGGAATGTCGGACGCACGACAGCAAACGGACTGCGCGGCAAGTGCAGCTACGTTTCTCCTGCAAATGCACAGCCGGGTGACTTGATCTTCTTTGAAAAAACCTATAATACTGTCGGCGCGTCGCACGTTGGCATCTATGTCGGCAACGGAATGATGATCCACTGCGGTGATCCGATTTCTTATACCAGCATCAATTCGACCTACTGGCAGAACCACTTCCTTGGTTTTGGCAGAATCAAGTAAAGGAAAGGAGAGAAGCTAGATGAGCAAAAAGCTGAAGAAGTTTTTGAATGATGCAGAGAAAACCGAAAGCAAGATCGCGGAACTGGAAGAGTATCTGAGAAATGTCCGGGCGGCACAGAAAAAAGAAGAGGACAATGAGATCGTTCGGGCTATCCGCAGCACAAAGCTGGGTGGGCGTGACCTGCTGGCACTGCTGGAAAATATCCAGGCGGGGAATGTGACGTTCCAGACAACCGTAAACCACGAGAACAAGACTTCGGAAGAAGCAGAAATGGAGGATGTGATTGCGAAAGATGCTTAAAAAGCTGGGTGTTGTGATTCCCAGTGTAGTGCTGACCCTGCTGATGGCAGTCGGCTTTTCCACTCCGGCATTTGCCTATGTGGAGCCGGAAGTCAAGGAAGAGCCTGCACAGGTCATTGAGGAAGAGGAACCCACCGAGGAAGAGAAGATTCCGTTCACCATTGCGGGCAACGGCGAGGTGGAAGATAACATCACGGACGATTCCAGTAAAGAGTTCTTCACGGTCAAGACCAAGGGCGGCAACACCTTTTTTCTGGTGATCGACCGGGCAAGGAACAGCGAGAATGTGTATATGCTCTCCATGATCGACGAGTACGATTTGCAGGAGTTTCTGACCGATGAGGAACGCAACGGCAAGGAAGAAGAGGAGCCGGCAGTCGTGTTGCCGGAAACCAAACCTGAGCCGGAACCGGATGTCGAGATCGAAGAGCCGGAACAGGACGATGGAAAGCTGACCAAGATTCTGGCAATCGTATTTGTTCTGGGTGTGGGCGGTGCAGGCGCATTCTTCTATTTCTACATCTATAAGCCGAAGCAGAGTGAGCCGGAAGTATCGAAAGAAAATCTGGAATATGAAGCTCTGCCGACAAAGAACGAGGATGAGCAGGACGCAGAAACCGAAGAATAATAGAAAACCCGTATAATCTAGTGGTGCAGGGATGGTCTGATTCGGACTGTCCCTGCTTTTTTCAAACAAGCAGGAGGATACATGAAATATCTTGTGATAGCAGAAAAGCCGAGTGTGGCACGTTCCATCTCGAAAGTGATCGGTGCATACAAACATGAGGACGGGTATCTGGAGGGTGGGGATTGCGTGGTGAGCTGGTGTCTGGGGCATCTGGCAGAGTATGCAGCCCCGGAGTATTATGATGAACGCTATAAAAGCTGGCGATTCAATGATCTTCCGATTCTCCCGGAAGAATGGAAGCTGCTGGTTTCGGAAGATAAGAAAGCACATTTCAATATTCTGCGGAAGCTCCTCCGAAGCAAAGATTTCGATTATGTGGTAAATGCCTGCGACGCGGGACGCGAGGGAGAAGCAATCTTTCGCCGTGTGTACGGTCTGGCGGGCAGTAAACTCCCGGTCAAACGGCTGTGGATCAGCAGCATGGAAGATGCCGCTATCCAGCAAGGCTTTGATTCCTTAAAGGATGGCGCAGAGTATGACAACCTGTTTGCCGCTTCGGAGTGCAGGGCAAAGGCAGACTGGCTGATTGGTATGAACGGCACACGGGCTTTTACCAAGAAATACGGCAGGCGGCAGACCATTGGACGGGTGCAGACTCCGACACTGGCAATGCTGACGGAACGGCAGAACAAAATCCAGAACTTTGTAAAAGAGCCGTATTACAAAGTAGAAATCACAGGAAATGGCATCGTGGCAGAATCGGAACGGATGGCACAGGAGCAGGATGCGGATACCATGCAGGCAGCTTGTGATGGACAGTGTGCCGTAGTTGGCAGCATCGAGCGCAAACGGAAAGAACAGTCTGCGCCGAAGCTGTATGACTTAACGACCTTGCAGCGAGAAGCCAACCGCTATTACGGTCTGACTGCCAGCCAGACCTTGCAGGCATTGCAAGAGCTGTATGAAGAAAAGCTGGTGACATACCCGCGAACGGACAGCCAGTACATCACGGAAGATATGCAGCAGACCATGGCAGATTTGCTCAAACACTATGGCGGCGAAGCAGATGGAGTAAAGCAGGTGGTCAATAACAAAAAGGTCACTGACCACCATGCGATTCTGCCGACACTGGAAAGCTGCAAGCGTGGGTCAAACAGCCTGTCCGGGGATAAGGAAAAGGTCTTTGCTCTCATCGTCTGGAAGATGCAACAGGCAGTACAGCCGCCATACATCTATGAAGATGTTCTGGTAACAGTATGCTGTCAGGACAGGAAATTCACTGCAAAATACAAAAATGTCTTGCAGGCGGGACATACCGCAATGCCTGTTCCGTTTGCAGAACAGGAAAAAAGCAAGGATATGGCATTCCCCAAGAAACTGGAACAGGGCGAGGTGATTCCTGTGGTGAGCGCGGAGAAAAAGCAGGGCTTTACATCTCCGCCGAAAGCATTTACCGAAGACACCCTGCTTTCTGCAATGGAAAGCGCAGGCAACAAGGAGTTTGAAAAAGACACGGAAAAGAAAGGACTGGGAACACCTGCGACCCGTGCAGCGATTCTGGAAAAGCTGGTATCTTCCGGCTATGTGGAACGCAAAGGCAAGCAGATTCTTCCCAGTGCAGAGGGGGTTACGGCAATCGCAAATATCCCGGATTACCTGAAATCGGCAAGCATGACCGCTGAGTGGGAAAATGAACTGCTGCGGATGGAACGGGGCGAAACAAAGCCCGCCGACTTCATGCAGGGCATCGGTGGATTGCTGGAACGAATGCTGGCAGACCTCCGGCAAATTCCGACCGTACAGGAATCACCTATTTATAATAAGGTATCTATCGGGAACTGCCCGGTATGTGGAAAGCCCGTCTGTGAAGGCAAGCTGAATTTCTATTGCTCTGACCGGGACTGTAAATTTGCCCTCTGGAAAGAAAGTAAATACCTTTCCGGCATGAAAAAGACGCTCACAAAGAAGATGGCAACTGACCTTTTGAAGAAAGGACGTACCTATGCAAAAGACTTCTACTCTGCCAAAAAGGACAAGACCTTTGCCGCAGACCTTGTTATGGCAATAGAAAATGGCAGGGCGCAGTACAGTCTTGAATTTCCGAAAACACCAGCTAAGAAGTAAGGAGGGAACGATTGGCGAAATTTAACGATATTCGGGAACTTGCCCAGCAGAACGCACGGTGGGTAAGCAATTCTCCGAAAGACTGGATGAACTATCTGGATGTGGCGGCACGGCTGTACCGCTATTCGTTCAAAGATACTCTGCTGATCCATGCCCAGCGTCCTGATGCGACCGCCTGTGCAGAGCTGGAAGTCTGGAACAAGAAAATGAACCGCTGGGTAAACCGTGGCGCAAAAGGCATTGCGCTTTTGGACGATGCCAGCCCACGGGCAAAGCTGCGCTATGTGTTCGACATTGCGGACACGCATCTGGTGCAGGGCGGCAGAACGCCGATCCTCTGGCGCATTGATGATTCGGAACACCAGCAGATGATCCTCGACCATCTGGCAGATACTTATGCTCTGACGCAGACGGACAGCATGAATGCTGCGCTGATGGAACTGGCACAGCAGTTGACCGCTGAAAATCTGGAAGAAGCGATGGATGGTCTGGAATATGAGGTGGCAGACACTTTTCTGGAAGGACTGGATGAAGATAACCTCCGTGTCCGTTTCCGGGAGTTAATGACCAACAGTATTTTCTATACCCTTTCCCGACGCTGCGAACAGGAACCGCTGGAAGTTTTGGAAGATGAGGATTTTATCCGTATTGTGGATTTCAACCAGCTTCCGGTTTTGACGTTCCTGGGCAATGCTGTTTCGGAACAATGTGAAGCGGTTCTCCGTGACATCGGACGGGAAATGCAGAAAATTTACCGAAAAGAAGTCACAGAACATCTTGCAAAAACTGCCGACAGCTTGTATAATACCAGTACGGACTTTAACGCATTAAAGCGTGAAACTGAAACGAACATCACTGAAGGAGGAAAACCGTATGGAACTGACTTATCACCGCAAGGGGGACTACCTGTTTCCGAACCTGACCGTACAGGACGAGCCGATGAGCATTGGGAAGTACGGGATGCTGCGCAGGACTTATCTGAGGGAAAACAAGAAGAACTGGTATCAGAGTATGCTGATGAGCGGCAGGCTGAATCAGCATCTGGCGCAGATCGACGAGCAGGCGGAGAATCGGATGGAAGAACTGATCGAGAGCCTGAACGAGAAGTATCCGGCTCCGAACAAGGAAACCGAACAGATGGCATGGGTGGCACATCAGAACAATCTGACCGCGATGGCGGAAGAGATCGTGCTGAAGGAATTGGTGTACAACTAACCGCTGACACAACCGAACAGGATTTGAGCGAAGCAGAGGAAGAAATTGCCTCTGCTTTTTCTCTGCCCAGTTTGCCGACCGTGGAACAGCAGATTCGGGCAATCGAAGCCCCGATGCAGGCACAGTATGCCGATGAGATCACCATTCCGGCAGAAGTTGTGGATGAAATCCTGCGGACAGGCAGCAATCGAAACAAAAGCCAGCTTCGCCTTATCTATAATTTTATGACCGAACAGACCCCGGAAGAGTATACCGCTTTTGTCAAAAAGGAATATGGCGAGGGCGGCAAGGGCTTTGAGATCGGTGGCACAAAATATGCGGTCTGGTTCGATGAGCTGGGTATGCAGATCGCCGTTGGAGATACGGTTCGGAACGACCCCAAAAACAAAGCATTTCTGTCCTGGGAAGATGTCAGCTGCAGAATCCATCAGCTTCTGCAGCAGGGAGAGTACGCACCAAAGTCTGTCCTGGATGCAGCCCGTGGCAATGTCCTGCATGAACACGCAGAAGCCCTGAGCTATATGGAACGCGATATGGCAGAGGGCGTGGCAGAGATGGTCTTTGCCGATACGTCCATCTTCTCCGGCGGATACCCGGAACTTACAGAACGCCTTGCAAAGTTGCTTGACCAGCCGGAATTTCTGGCTGACCTGAACGAACGTCTTTTGGGACTGGCAGAAGCCTACGCCGAAGATAAAAGTGTGATGCGGATGCAGTTCTACCGCCCGGATAAGGTGTCGAAACGATTTCAGAAGTTCGCCCTCCCGTATCAGCCCTATCAGGCAAGAGAGGGCTTTCAGTGGAATACGCAGAAAGTCTTTATCACGGACGATGAGATCAATGCTTTTCTTGCAGGCGGCGGGCCGTATTCGGATGGCAGACTGGCAACGTACAGTTTCTTCCTTACCCATACAGAGAAAGCAGAACGCGCGGCATTTCTGAAAGACCGATACGGTGTGGGCGGCAGCAGTCATGCACTTTCCCGTGCAGATGATTCTCATGCCAGCTATGACGGCAGAGGTCTTGAACTGGCACGGGGCATCTATGGAAAGCCGGATGCGCTTGTAAAGCTGAAATGGAATCAGGCGGCTGAACGAGTTGCAAGGCTCATTGACCAGAGTTTGTATCTGAAGCCTGCGGATTACAGCCGGATGCCGAATTATGAGCGTGAGCAGATGGCAAATCGGGTAATCGGCTTTTATTACCACTTGCCCGATGAAGTGAAACGTCCGTTTGAACGGGAACTGCTGAATGAGGATGCCAGAAAGAAACTGCCCATCATGCTGGCTGACCCGGAACAGGCGGCAGAACTTCTGGAAAAGATGGATGCAGCACTTCTTTCCGTGCCGTTGGATTCCCCGGAATATGCGGAAAAATCAAAGACGCTTGCTGAACTGCACCAGTATGTTGAGGGAACGTACACGATCTTCCCGGAAAAGAAAAAGGCTGTTGAGATTTCTGTTTCTGAGACAGGACAAATATCGCTTTTCGATATTTGGGCGCAGGAACAGGAATCGAAAGAGCATTCAACCACCGCAGTGGTTGAAGAACCCCAGAAGCAGGCGGCAAAGTACAGCAGAAATGTCGGGGATTATCTCTATCTGGAAGATGACCGCCTTTATAAAATCGAACGTGTTACGGATTCTCTGATCTATCTGAAAGATATGGAGCGTCCTGCATGGGCGGCGCGGGTGCTTCGACCGAACCAGTATGATGCAGAACTGGCAAAGAATCCGCTGAATGATTATCTTCTGGCAGGGCAGGAATCTGCATTGAAAGATAGTCGCTGTGTTTACAAAGAATGTCTGTATTCCATGCTGGATGCGGTGCAGCAGAGTGAAATCTATCCGTATCTCCGCGACCGCGATGTGGATGCAGACGAAGCGGAAAAGGAACTTCGGAACAAGATTGACGAGCTGTTAGAGCAGAATGCGAAAACTGCTCCGCTGTATCTGGAAGCAAGCCAGAACTGGGAAAACTTCAAAGACTGGTTGGTAGAAGATATTTTCCAGCGCACCTATCAGGACGTTATTACGGACAGACGGGATGCCGTTGCACTGTATCAGGATAGCAAGGACGCACCGCAGTGGGTGCGCGGCATTATGGTTCCGTATGCAGCGGAAGAAAAGGCCGTTGAGCCGACCTTGCAGCCCCTGCCGCTGGATGCCGTAAACGAATATAACGCGCTGAAAGAGCGTTACCCGGATGCTCTGGTCGGCTATGAGCAGTACGGCAACTTTGAGTTCTACGGCGAGGATGCAAAGCGCGTTTCAGAACTTCTTGGCAGCAAGCTGTTGGAAAAGGAAACCGCACTCGGCAAGGTTGAGGTGTCTGGTTTTCCACGTGAACAGTGGGCTTCTCAGGCAATGAAGCTCTGGAAGCAGGGGGAGAGCGTCTATCTGTCCGGCCAGCAGGAAGATGGAACCCATGCGCAGACAAAGTATTTCCGCAGAGAGGAATATCTGCCAGTCAATACCATCATTGAACTGGACGATAGAGAGTTCCGTGTGGATTCGGTCAACTTTGAGCAGGGGACGGTCAGCTTGCAGGACATGACCCTTGCGAAAGAAGCCCGGTATCCGATCTTCCGAACGGAACCGCTGGAGTACATTCGGCATCTGTACGAACAGGCCGACGTGCCGATGAAAGAAGCGATAGAAACCACAGTCTTTACTGCTCTACACAATGCTGGTGTGGCTTACGAGGATTTTTCCCCGGAGCAGATGGATGTGATCTATTCGGTGGCAGAATCGGGCGGCGAGTTAGAAGAACTGCTGAATCCCGACTTCTCGCCGGAACAGATGCAGCTGATCGCGGATGTGCAGACCCGGACAGATGCCATCCATCGTTCAGCGGCAGATGATGCCGTTAAGCCCCTTACCAGCAAGCCTATGACCCCGGAAGAGGTCAACCATGCACGGCGGCAGCACAACCTTCCGCTGGACAGTGGAGCCGAAACGGAACAGCCTGCACAGCTGAAACAGGAGCCTATGAACTTCCGTATTACGGACGATGATCTCGGCGCAGGAGGAGCCAAGACAAAATTCAAAGCAAACATCGAAGCCATCCGGCTGCTGCAAACGCTGGATGCAGAACAGCGGCAGGCAACCGCAGAAGAACAGGAAGTTCTCTCCCGGTATGTCGGCTGGGGCGGCATTCCGCAGGCGTTCGACGAGAAGAATGCGGACTGGGCAAAGGAGTATGCGGAACTGAAATCTCTGCTCCCGGCAGATGAGTACAGCGAAGCGCGGGCATCCACGCTGAATGCTTTCTACACTTCGCCTACGGTTATCAAGGCAATGTATAAAGCCCTTTCCAACATGGGACTAAGCAAAGGCAATGTGCTGGAACCGTCCTGCGGTGTCGGTAACTTCATGGGTCTTGTGCCTGAAAGCATGGAAAATATCAAGATGTATGGTGTGGAGCTGGACAACGTATCAGGACGCATTGCACAGCAGCTTTATCAGAAGAACAAAATTGCAGTGCAGGGCTTTGAAACAATGCAGTTCCCGGACAGTTTCTTTGATTGTGTGGTGGGTAATGTGCCGTTCGGCAATTACAAAGTGCCGGATAAGCGGTATGACCGCCATAATTTCCTTATCCATGATTACTTTATAGCAAAAAGCCTTGACCTTGTTCGTCCGGGCGGCGTGGTGGCGGTAGTCACTTCCAGCGGCACGATGGACAAAAAGGATTCCTCTGTCCGAGAGTATCTTGCCAACCGTGCTGATCTGGTCGGCGCAATTCGTTTGCCAAACAATGCGTTCCAGCGCAATGCGAACACAAGTGTTGTAGCTGACATTTTGTTCCTGCAAAAGCGTGACCGGGCGGCAGTGGAGCGGGCAGAGTGGGTAGACCTTGGCACAACGCCGGAGGGATACCCCATCAACCAGTATTTTGCGCAGCATCCTGAAATGGTGCTGGGTGAGATCACGACTGAAAGTACACAGTACGGCAAGCAGGAAACCACGGTCAAGCCCATCGAGGGCGCAGACCTTGCCCAGCAGTTGAAAGCAGCAGTTGAGAACATCCATGCGGAAATCACAGAGCCGGAAATCACGGACGATGAACTTGACCAGAACGCAGAACCGCTCCCGGCAGACCCGAACGTGAAGAATTTCAGTTATACCAACGTGGATGGACAGGTTTATTACCGTGAAAACTCCTACATGAACAAGGTTGACCTGCCTGCGGTCACGGCGGAGCGTGTGCTGGGGATGATCGCTCTGCGGGAAACCACACAGAAATTGCTGGACTGCCAGTTGCACGATGGTACAGATGCCGAAGTGGAACTGCTGCAAGGAAAGCTGAAAGACCAGTATAAGCGGTTCACAGCGCAGTATGGTCTGATCAACAGCACCGCAAACAAACGGGCATTCCGGCAGGACAGCAGCTATTGTCTGCTGGCATCTCTTGAGATTCTGGACGAGGATAAAAACCTCAAGCGGCTGGCAGATATTTTCACGAAACGCACTATTCGCAAGCCGGAACCTGTGACCTCTGTGGATACGCCGAGTGAAGCCCTGGCACTCTCCATCGGAGAAAAAGCAAAGGTCGATGTGCCGTTTATGGCTGAACTTTGCGGAAAGACAGAGCAGGAAGTGACCGAAGAACTGGCGGGCGTTATCTTCCGCAATCCTGTCACACAGGCGTGGGTGACGGCAGACGAATATCTGTCCGGCAATGTCCGGGAAAAGCTGGCAACGGCAGAAACCTTTGCTGCAAACCACCCGGAGTATCAGGTCAATGTCGAGTATCTCAAGCGGGTACAGCCGAAAGATTTGAATGCTTCGGAGATTGAAGTGCGGCTGGGTGCAAACTGGATCAAGGCAGAGTACATTACGGACTTCATGGAGCGGGTGTTCAAAACGCCGAGTTACTATATCGGAAGTTCCATCAAGGCAACCTATTCGGAAATCAGCGGCGCATGGAACATCAGCGGAAAGTCACTTGACCGGAGTAATCCCCGTGTGACGAACACCTATGGCACAATGCGGGTCAACGGCTATCGACTGCTGGAAGATGCGCTGAATCTCCGGGATACCAAAATTTACGATACCATCTATGAGGATGGAAAAGAAAGGAGAGTGCTGAACAAAAAAGAAACCATGCTGGCGCAGCAGGCACAGGAAGCGATTCGGGATGCGTTCAAGCAGTGGATTTTCAAGGATTTAGACCGCAGAGAGGAACTTTGCAAGGTCTACAATGAGCGGTTCAATGCGATTCGTCCCCGTGAATACGATGGCAGTCACATCAAGTTCGTGGGCATGACCCCGGAAATCAGCCTGATGCCGCACCAGAAAAATGCAGTGGCGCATATCCTGTATGGCAATAATACGCTGCTGGCGCATTGTGTGGGTGCTGGCAAGACCTTCCAGATGATCGCTGCCGGCATGGAAAGCCGCCGTCTGGGTCTGGCGCAGAAGAATCTTTATGTTGTGCCGAACCATCTGACGGAGCAGTGGGGCGCGGATTTCCTGCGGCTGTATCCGAATGCCAATGTGCTGGTGGCAACGAAAAAGGATTTTGAGCCAGCCAACCGGAAAAAGTTCTGTTCCCGAATCGCCACAGGTGATTACGATGCTATCATCATCGGGCATTCGCAGTTTGAGCGGATTCCGCTTTCCCCGGAACGGCAGAAATCCATGATCGAGCGGCAGATTCAGGACATTACCTTTGCGATTGCAGAAGCAAAGGCAGAGGACGATGGCAAGAGTTTCACGGTCAAGCAGATGGAGAAAACAAAGAAAACCTTGCAGGCAAAACTCCAGAAGCTGAACGACCAGAGCCGCAAGGATGATGTAGTCACATTTGAGCAGCTTGGTGTTGACCGCCTGTTTGTGGACGAGAGCCATTTCTATAAAAATATGTTCCTCTACACAAAAATGCGGAATATCGCTGGTATTGCTCAGACCGATGCGCAGAAATCCTCGGATATGTTTGCAAAATGCCAGTATCTCGATGAGATCACGGGCGGCAAGGGCGTGACCTTTGCAACAGGCACACCTGTGTCGAACAGCATGGTAGAGCTGTACACCATTATGCGCTACTTGCAGTATGACACCTTACAGAAACTTCATCTTGGACATTTTGATAGCTGGGCGGCTTCGTTTGGTGAAACCGTTACAGCGATTGAATTGTCCCCAGAGGGAACGGGCTACCGTGCAAAGACGCGGTTCGCCCGTTTTTTCAATCTCCCGGAATTGATCTCACTGTTCAAGGAGTCCGCAGACGTACAGACGGCGGATATGCTGAATCTGCCTGTGCCAGAAGCAGAGTACATCAATGAGGTGCTGAAACCCAGCGAAACGCAGCAGGAAATGGTGAGCAGCTTTGCTGACCGTGCAGAACAGGTGCGAAACGGCAATGTCGATCCCAAAATTGACAATATGCTCAAGATCACGAACGATGGCAGAAAGCTGGCCTTGGATCAGCGGCTTATCAATGACCTGCTGCCGGATGAGCCGGAAAGTAAGGTCAACCTCTGCGTGGAGAATGCCTATCAGGTATGGGAAGAATCCACGCCCGACAAATCCACCCAGTTGATTTTCTGCGACTTATCGACCCCGAAAGCAGACGGAACATTCAATGTGTACGATGATGTCCGGGAAAAACTGGTGGCAAAGGGAATCCCCCGTGAGGAGATTGCTTTTATCCATGAGGCAAATACCGAAACCAAAAAGGCAGAACTGTTTGCAAAGGTGCGCTCCGGTCAGGTGCGTATCCTGCTTGGTTCGACCCCGAAACTTGGTGCTGGTACAAACATTCAGGACAGACTGATTGCCCTGCATCATCTGGACTGCCCGTGGAAGCCCTCTGATCTGGAACAGCAGGAAGGACGCATTCTTCGTCAGGGAAACCGCAACCAGAAAGTGAAGATTTTCCGTTACGTCACAGAGAATACGTTCGATTCGTATATGTGGCAAATTCTGGAAAATAAACAGAAGTTCATCTCGCAGATCATGACCTCGAAATCTCCTGTTCGTGCCTGCGATGATGTGG